>Ga0155315_125_pt1 | contig 1205 bp, 1 predicted proteins | sample RifCSPhighO2_02_FD_106283 | JGI IMG/M metagenome (GOLD analysis project Ga0155315, IMG submission 106283) | Candidatus Kaiserbacteria bacterium RIFCSPHIGHO2_02_FULL_49_16 | reverse complement strand
GTATCAAAACGCAAGCCCATCTGCTCCAGCGTCGCCAGTTCAAGTTCAAGAAAATCAATCGGGCATCTTTTTATCGTTATCTCCGAGCCTGTCGTCGCAGAAAGAGAAATGAAAAACATTGATTCAATCGGGTCTTCACTGGGGTAGGCGGTCAAATCCGAGTTGATTTCTGACACGCCATTGACGACGAGCGTCGTCGTCCCGATGCCTTCGATTTTGACTCCAGCACTCTCCAAAAATACGCAGAGGTCTTGTATTGCGTAATTCGCGCTCGCGAATTTGATTGTCGTCTGTCCTTCGATTTTTGCCGCCGCCATCAGAGCATTTTCTGTTCCAGTGTCGCTCGCTTCATACATCACGATTTCTCCCGCGTGTTTTTCTTTCGCTTCTATTCGCAATGTGCTCTCGCTCCCTTCGCTTATGTGAATGCCTAATTTTGAAAGCGCTTGTACATGAGGCATCATCGTCCGCCCTCCCAGCTTGCATCCGCCAGGCAGAGGCAACTCGAACGAATCAAATATGTGCGCAAGCGGAGCGATGAACATTACGATGGAACGAGTCTTTTCCGCCGCCGAATAATCAATATTTTGCAGATTGAACTTCGCCGGCGGTTGAATTCGCAAATCCCCGTTTTTTTCCCGCACAATTTCGACTCCGATGCTTTCGAGGACTTCTATTAAACGATTAACTTCTTCAATACGAGGCATCCGCTTAAGCGTTGTCGTCCCGCGATTAAGAAGCGAGGCGCACAGAAGCCCCACACCAGCATTCTTTGAAATGTTCGTCGTAACCGAACCGGAGAGTTTCTTTCCGCCTGTGATTTTGTAGTTCATCCTAATAGTTAGTAGTCAGTAGAAAGTAATTAGTAGAGGAAAATCATGCTTGCGTATATTATGCGCTCAATTGGAAGTATATCGATAATTTGCTTTCTGAAATAGATTTAAGCTTCGTAACGATGCCATGTTGGTCTACTTTGTATAACACGTCAAAACCTTCATCGGGCTTTGGTGGTGTGTTTATAAGCTCAGTATGCGTAGTCTTTATGTAGTCACTCGAAGTCAATTTACCGCCTTTCGTGCCACGATTTTCGTTGCGTCTTAGTACATGCTCAAGAGGAATCTCGAAGTATAGCCCCTCAATTATCTCTATACCGCACGAACGGGCAAATGCAATGAAGTGTGCTCGACGTTTGACCGTAGAAAACG
>Ga0155315_146_pt2 | contig 1321 bp, 2 predicted proteins | sample RifCSPhighO2_02_FD_106283 | JGI IMG/M metagenome (GOLD analysis project Ga0155315, IMG submission 106283) | Candidatus Kaiserbacteria bacterium RIFCSPHIGHO2_02_FULL_49_16 | reverse complement strand
TTGAGTTAGAAACACTCTTGGTCAGCCGCTTTTTGCCACCACTTCCACCAAGGACCGTCCTTGGTGGACGGACCAGCACCAAGGACCGTCCTTGGTGCTTCCTCGCCTTATCTACAATGTTAAGGACGGACTCTAGGATTTCCTCATTTGTATGCTTCTTAACCTCGCGTCCGCAAGTAATGCAGTGCGGTTTTCCAACGCGAGCATAGAGAACGCGCAGGTAGTCGTATATCTCCGTAATCGTGGCAACCGTGGAGCGCGGATTGTTTGAACGGGATTTTTGGTCTATTGAAATGGCCGGAGAAAGGCCGGTTATCTCGTCCACATCCGGCTTTTGCATTTGGCGCAAGAATTGCCGAGCGTAAGCCGAAAGCGACTCAACATACTTGCGCTGTCCTTCCGCAAAAATCGTGTCGAATGCCAAAGACGATTTACCCGAACCGGAAAGGCCGGTAAACACGACCATCTTATTTCGCGGTATCTCAACAGTTATGTTTTTGAGATTGTGCGTTCGAGCGCCTTTAACGACAATCTTTCCCGCCTCGCCAGAGTTGTCACGTGTTTTTAACATACACACAAACCATCCCCTCGCTTTGCGCTAGGGGTTGGTACGGAGCAATATAGCACAAAAGGAAAAGGCGGCGAGGTGGGCGTCTTGTCGCCAATTCCTCGCCACCATGATCATCAACGGTGTTTGACAATCTGGACTGCGAAGTCGCATTTAAATTCCTGCGCAACGTGCTTCAGCAGCCTGTCCATATCGGACATGATTTCCCGAAGATGATGTTCGCTCTCGCGATTGTCGATTTTGATTACGGCATCCGTGCGAATAATCAAAACGTCACGGCCCCATGCTATTACATGGAGTGGCGCCCCAAAATACATTTTTCCTACTGGTTCGCGTCGCCCCTCTCCGCAACTCCGGAGAATTTCCAATGCGTTAGACTCCCTCTCGTAGAAAAGGAAGCCAAATGCCCCAGCTTCATTGCGAAGCCAAAGCGAAACTTTTTCAAGGTACTCGGTCATCTGAATCTCCTTAGAGATTTTGTTAGCGGCGTTGCCGCAAGGTATTACCGTGTCCAATCAATTCCGACCAGCACTATCTCAAATCAGAGAGAGAGAGTCAACTGTTGATGTTTAGGTTGCCAATATCCATTTTACGAACCTCTTTATACAGCGGGTTTCGCGCCAGCGCGGGAGCACCGTCTTTTTCCACGACATAGTATGCAAAACCGCGCATTTTTTTGACTGATTCGTAGTCCGCGTGGCCGGGTTTGGAAATTGAGTCAGTAGCGCCAAAAACCGGACTGTCGTCCGATGT
>Ga0155315_105_pt2 | contig 2235 bp, 2 predicted proteins | sample RifCSPhighO2_02_FD_106283 | JGI IMG/M metagenome (GOLD analysis project Ga0155315, IMG submission 106283) | Candidatus Kaiserbacteria bacterium RIFCSPHIGHO2_02_FULL_49_16 | reverse complement strand
AAGAATCCTCACCAGCTCTTCGCCAGTGAATCCTGTAGCCCCGACAACGCCGACTCTCAATTTGTTAGCGATTTTTGTCGCTCTGTTATTGATTTTTTTCATATTGTACCAAGGGGGCATTGTAAGCAATTTTGGCCGATGTGTCAAAAAAATCGAGCTCGTAATGTCTACTTTCCAGATCTAACTAACAGATATATAATAGCTACATGACACTAAAGGAACACGATGAGTGGAAAGAGGACAATCATGGACACAGAGGGCACTCTCGCGCTAAAACTCATAATTCGGGGCGGGCAAAGGATGACACTGACACGTATCGTCAAAGAAGAGAAGATGAGGAACAGAACAGAAAGAAGAAAGAGCGTGACGAATTGTTTTAATCGAGGAACGAGAAGTGTCTCAACTGCGGGATTCCATCCTTTGGGCTACCTTTAAATCTCCACGGATTCCGGAATGACGCTCACTTTGTTTGTTCTAAGCAAAGGGCGCGCGCTGATAGCAACTGCGATAAGAGCAGACAGTCCGCCGACAAAAAGCCCGTATCGCGCGCCGATATGTTCTCCTACCAATCCAATGATAGGACCTCCAATCGCGGTTGAACCCATCATTGCTACAGTCCAGAAGGACATCACACGCCCGCGCATTTCTGGAGTGCTTTCCAGCTGAACCATCGTGTTAGCAGTGGATGTCAAGTTTATCGAAAAGAAACCTACGAACACCATTCCTAATATCGCCAGTTGGAGCGTCGGCATCAAAGACGCAGCGATGATGCTCACTCCGAAAAGGAAAACGAACAGAATTAGATTTCGAGTGGATATCTTGTGCCGGCTCGCGGCATAGAGCCCGCCTATCACTGCTCCAATTCCAAAAGACGACATAAGAGCCGCGTAACTAGCCGCGTTGCCATGAAACGTCCGCTGTGCCAAGAGCGGAAGGCTTACCTGCCACTCATAGGCGAATGTCCCAATTATCGCCATCATGATAAGCGTGTTCTTGATGAGAGGAGTCGCGAGGATAAAGCGAATTCCATCGCGTATAGTCTGCGGCTGTTTCGCTATTACGTTCTCCCGACGAAGTTCGCTCTTATCCATAATAATAAGCATCCAGATGACGGCGACATATGAGAGCGCGTTAAAAAGAAAACAAAACGCAATGCCAACACCTGCGATCAGCACGCCGGCAACCATAGGACCTATAGCGCGCGCAAGATTGCCTCTCATTGAGTTGAGACTGACGGCATTTTTCATGTAACTTTCATCAACCATTTCCAAAACGAATGCTTGTCCGGTCGGTTCATCGACAGACCTCACCAATCCGTACAGAAACGCGAAAACGTAGAGCATCCAAACTTTTGTCGCGCCAGAATATACCAAAATACTTAATGAAAGCGCCAGAGTCGCGAGCGCGGACTGCGTATAGATAAGCATCCTGTGCTTGTCAAAACGGTCTGCAATGGCGCCACCCAAGGGCCCAAAAATGAGCAAAGGAAGAAACGTGGTGGCGACTACTGCTCCCAATTGAGCGCCAGAACCTGTTATCTGAAGAACGAGCCATCCTAAAGCTACTGTCTGCATCCAGGTTCCAGCAACAGAAATTATCTGCCCAGAAAAATACAGCCGGTAATTCCGGATTTTCAGTGACGCGAACGTGTTGTGTCTTACAGAATGAAAAATCCCCATGCGTACTTTAATCTGATACTAGCATATTTTATCCAGAAAACATGAAGCGCCACCCCTATTTTCTGCCATGGCAGAAAATAGGGGTGGCGCTTCATGGGTGTATCAAGAATTACGGCGTAACCGTAAAGTAAATAGTTCCCGTCTGACCGCCTGCCGCATTTCTTACGTACAGCGGGTACGTGCCAGGATTTACTTGTTGAGCGTATAGCGCGCAAACATTTCCTTGAACAACGTCGCATGGGGAAACATACGCGGGAATCGTGAAGTACAGCGTCGTTCCATTATTCGAGGATGCCAGATTCGACGCGCCTCCAGAACCGAAATACACAGTATTTCCAGAATAGGTGAAGCCAGTTCCTGTCAGAGTTACAAGAGTCCCTACTCGGCCCATCGCTGGCACAACGTTAGAGAGAGTCAGAGGTTCCGCACTATTAGGAGTAACGGTGACGGTAACCGTCGTTGTATTATCAGTGCCAAATCCGTTAGAAGCAGTAAATATGGCCATGTACACTCCGCTTTTCTGATACGTGTGCGTGAAAGTGAGCGTCTGGGTGCC
>Ga0155315_125_pt3 | contig 2459 bp, 5 predicted proteins | sample RifCSPhighO2_02_FD_106283 | JGI IMG/M metagenome (GOLD analysis project Ga0155315, IMG submission 106283) | Candidatus Kaiserbacteria bacterium RIFCSPHIGHO2_02_FULL_49_16 | reverse complement strand
CATCGCCATCGTCGGCGAAGGCATGCGGCACCAGCGCGGCCTCGCCGGCCGCCTCTTCCAGACTCTTGGCAGGAATGGCATCAATGTCGTCGCAATCGCTCAGGGCTCTTCCGAACTGAATGTATCGGCCGTCATCAGCGAGAAAGATGAATTAAAGGCACTGAACGCGGTCCACGCCGCATTTTTCTCCCCGGAACAAAAAGCAATAAATATATTCCTGGTCGGCGTCGGTCTCATCGGCAGTACGCTACTGGAGCAGATTCATGAACAGAAAGCTTCTTTGGAGCGCGAACATGGATTTGTCATTCGTTTGGCAGGCATCGCGAATACTCGAACGTTTGCCTTTTCAGAATCCGGCATCAACACCGGTTCGTGGCGCAAGCAGTTGGAAAAGTCGCCGGCAAAAATGAATATCAAAGACTTCGTGGAAACAATGAAAGGCATGGGTCTGCCAGAGAGCGTTTTTGTCGATTGTACGGCGAGCGAAGATGTGGCTTCTTGTTACGCGGATGTCCTGCGGGCCGGAATTTCTGTCGTCACGCCCAACAAGCGAGCAAGCTCCGGGACATATAAACAATATAAAGAACTGAAACAGCGCGCCCTGAAGCATGGAGTAAAATTCCTTTATGAAACTAATGTCGGCGCGGGATTGCCCGTTATCAGCACGCTCAACGACCTACGGCTTTCGGGAGACAAAATCATTAAAATTGAGGCCATACTTTCCGGAACGTTAAGTTACATTTTCAACAGTTTTTCCGGAAAGAAAGGTTTCAGCGAAATCGTCTCCGAGGCGCGTAAGCTCGGATATACCGAGCCCGACCCACGCAGCGACCTTGATGGAATGGATGTCGCCCGAAAGATTTTGATATTGGCGAGGGAAGCCGGCTTCCCTATTGAGCTAAAAGACGTCAAAGTTAAGGGACTGTTAAACCCAAAATTGCAAAAAGCGAAATCTATTGATGACTTTTTCGTCAAATTGAAGAAAGAAGATTCCGCCTTTGAAAAGAAGCGGACGACCGCCGAGAAAAAAGGACAGGTATTGAGATTCATCGCAACGCTAGAAAAAGGAAAGGCGACAGTATCTCTACAGGCAGTCGGAAAAGAGCATCCGTTCTATTCCCTTTCAGGCAACGACAACGTCATTGCCTTCACTACGCAACGCTACAGCAAAACGCCCATAGTCATCAAAGGCCCCGGCGCGGGAGCCAAAGTTACAGCCGCCGGCGTCTTTGCGGATATTCTGCGTATCCCTTCGCGCGTTGCGTAAAATTTATGGAAACCATGGGAAACAGCGAGAGACCGGAAATGAGCGTTGAGGATGCTTGCGCACTTCTTAATACGCAGAACCCCTACAGTGAAGATGTGGTAGCGGTTTTTGTTGTCCTCCAACGAATACGTAACCTCACAATTAGGAGAAAAAGTAACAATCTGGTTGAGGTTGTGCAAGAACTTAACAACAGGGAACTGTATCCACTCGTGGACAAAAATCTCAAACTCGTGCTAGGCATAAATGCCAGTCACGAACAGTTGCGCACACGTCTTTTCCGGTACCACCACCATGAGAGGAGTCCCAACGATTCAGCACCCCCCCCATCAATGATAATGAGGCGATGGATCGTTACCTAACCGAGGGATATGGTTATCTAATTTCCTCAATGCGCCCGAAAATCATAGTGATAGGCGCAAATTATCGGCCAGACAATTTCGACAAAGACCTGCTTATGATATACGAACTGGACCGCGTGTGAACAGTCGAGAGTTCCTTCCGCAATTTTCGTTGTGCCGCGGGGGAGACTCGAACTCCCAACCCCTTGCGAGAACTACGTTCTGAACGTAGCGTGTTTACCAATTTCACCACCGCGGCGAGACTCGATTATGCGCATGGATTGTTGAATTTTCAAGTACCATTTCATTATCCCAATACTTAGGCCTAGGCCTAAGTATTGGGGTTAGGAAGTTGTGTATGATTTTTCTACCCCTTATATCGCATCATGTCCCAAAAATCATAAAGAACAAGGGCTACATAGAACAAAATCATGAGAACGCCCATGAAAGTAAAAGCGCTTTGAAGCAGAGCGTTTATTGTTATGTATCCTATCTCAAGAAGCAGGCCACAGCCAAATATAACAACGCCTGTATTTAAATAGTCGAACAGTCTTTGCAATGGCATTTCAAGGTTTGAATCCCTAAAGGTAAAGAGTAATTCGCAAACAGAAATGCCATGATAAGCAGGGCAGAAAGAGTGATAATGGTCTGATAGCCAATTGAGTCAGTTGAAAAAGAAAGAATCTCATCCTTAACTGGACCATACAGAGCAACCAGCAAAATAAACACCAGAAGATTCTTGAGTGTATTTTCTAAAAGCAATCGATTTATCATACGAGCATATTAGAATACTATTGGTAATCGGCAACTGTCTTTGGTACATATCGATATCCCGTGGGTACGATGAGCGATTC
>Ga0155315_125_pt4 | contig 2874 bp, 2 predicted proteins | sample RifCSPhighO2_02_FD_106283 | JGI IMG/M metagenome (GOLD analysis project Ga0155315, IMG submission 106283) | Candidatus Kaiserbacteria bacterium RIFCSPHIGHO2_02_FULL_49_16 | reverse complement strand
GAACATCGGTCGATTACATCGCCCCCATAGTTTCGGCATTCGACGGAACACAAGTTGGCGACCCGTCACTGGTTAACGACGACATTTTTGCGCTTCTCCCTCTCTTGCACTCGGGATATACCGTAAACGATGGCCTCGTCATTAAAACGACTGCGTTCATTGTATCGCAACAAAAGACCGACGGCTCATGGGCGGAGAGTGTCGACATGACTGCAGCCGGCGCGCAGGCGCTCAATATGATCAAGACATTCCCCGGTGTGTCAGATGCGATTGCGAAAGCCATTTCGTATCTGCGCGCGCAACAGAAGACGGACGGGGGCTTCGGCAACAGTTTTTCTACAAGCTGGGCTCTGCAAGCTATTTCCGCAACAAGCGACTCTTATATCGATTGGTCTCAGGGGTATTTCACGCCACAGTATTATCTCGCGACGCAACAGCAAACAGATGGCGGCGTGGAGCCTGCAACGACTGATGTAAAAACGCGCGCATGGGCAACCGCCTACGCGATTCTCGCGGTAGAGAGAAAAACATGGCACTCGCTTCTTGCATCGTTTGAGAAGCCGGGGACTGCCGCGCCGGAAATACAGGAAACCGCGACAACTGCAACGACTTCTTCCATCGCGCCGACGCCCGCAAAACCGGCAGAAGAACCGGAAAGATTGTCTAGTGTAACGGCGCAAAAACAAGAAATTCCTGCGTATCAGGAGTCAGTGGCCCCCGTTTCCGAGCCCGCTTCAAGCACGCAAGCAACAACAACGCTTGCGCGTATTTCTCCGCAACTTGTTCAGACGGCGTCTATAGCCGCTGTTGATTATGAAATTCCGAACTTATGGAAATGGCTTCTGGCGTTTCTTCTGCTTGCTTTTGCGGGCGGTATCGTGCGCGGATTCCGCAAGCGCCGAAAATTTGAAAGATAAGTAGTCTAGGCAGAATCTTACTCGCGCCTAATTTTCGCTTTACTTGTTCCTCGCAAACAGCGCGCGGTACATGTCGTACTTGAGAGCTATCTTTAATTCTTTGCGGTTGATCTTCTCGCGAAACTCAACAGGGGCGTTTTCTATGACTGTGAGTGGCTGGCGTTCATTTCCCTCTCCCATCACAACTGTTGCCGCCGTCGCAAGAGAGTCGGCTATGTTCGTTTGTGTTACTTTGAGCGCTCGTCCGAATATATCCTTGTCGCCGCGATAATCTTTCACTCCCTTGAACCCCGCGTAACCTAGCGCAACTCCAGTCACGCCTTCGCGGAGTGCCGAAGTCCGGCTGTCCGTAATAACGACCCCAAGTTTCTTGAGCTTGTATTTCTTTTTTAATTTCTTCCGCAGTTCTTCCGCCGATTTAAAACTGTCTTTTGGAAGCAAAATCGTTTTCCCATTCGCGTTTGAATCATCCAGCCCCGCGTTAACGACGACCGTGCCATCGCGCACAGTGAGCCACCATTCTGGCAAAACTTTTAACTGCCACTCGCTTTCGGCGCGGATAAGCCGTTCCTTTTCTTTCTGATTTTTCAGAGTTACCACACGCCCCTCGGCAAGCGCGACAATTTTTGACGTTACGGCAAGAACCGAACCGTTTTTTAATTTCGGAATATGAGCGACGATGAAATCTGCCAGATTTTCACCCTCCCTAAAAATGCGAGTTTGTATTGTATTGACTTCCATGCGGAATCTCCAACGGGAAAAAGCATGTTATCACAATTTCTCCTCACTTCCGCGTATGTTCGGCATAGTTCCGCGTATGTTCCGCATAGGGGGTAGGAATTGCCAGTATTCGCCCTCTATGATAGCGTCAACCAAATGCGGCTTACAAAAATCCTCAAATTTGGCGGTGCGTCAATTAATACACCTGAAACGATAGAACAAGTGGTCACTATCGTAAAAAAATCACGAAAGGATTCGCGCGTACCCGCAATCGTGGTTTCAGCGATGCGAGATGTGACGAACCAGCTCATTGAGATAGCGGGATTGGCCTCTGAAAAAGATGGGTCGTATAAAAAACTTCTTCAAAAGATTGAGAAGCATCACAAGAACTCAGTTAAGTCACTCATCGGGAATAACGCTCAAAAGAGATCGCTGGCTAACCTAGAAACCCTTGTGGTAGAACTTAGACATGATGTAGAAAAAGTGTTTCTGGATGGCACATTAAACGCAAACACTCGAGACAAGATTTTGAGCTATGGAGAGATATTATCCGCGCATCTTCTCACCGATGTTTTGAACGACCGCAAGATATCGTGTGAGTACCTGGACATGCGCGCTATTATTGTCACTGACGACAACTTTGGAGCGGCAAATGTCGATTTCGAACAAACGAATCACAATATAAAAAGTCACTTCTCGGCTCATAAGAAACTTCAAATCGCTACGGGCTTCATTGCGGCAACGCGTAATCAAGAAACAACAACTATAGGGCGCGGCGGGAGCGATTACACGGCTTGCATTCTCGGCGCCGCGTTAGGCGCAAAAGTTATCGAGATATGGGCCGGCGTTGATGGAGTGATGACGGCCGACCCGCAAAAAGTGAAAGATGCCCGGTCAATTCGCACAATGTCCTACGAAGAGGCGGCCGAGATATCGTACTTTGGAGCAAAGGTCATTCATCCGGCAACCATGCGACCGGCGTTCAAAAAGGGCATCTCCGTGCAAATTCGCAATATTTTTAATCCGAAAGCGGCAGGTACTCTGATAGTGAAAAAACCGGTTCCCGACGGAAACATCATCCGAGGCCTTTCCGCGGTTAGCGGAGTTGCGATACTTTCTCTTCGCGGAATCGGCATGGCGGGGGCTACCGGACTTTCCGGACGATTATTCGGCGCGTTGGGCAGGGCAAACGTAAACGTTATACTAATAACGCAGGCATCTTCCGAACATTCAATTT
>Ga0155315_125_pt2 | contig 3014 bp, 3 predicted proteins | sample RifCSPhighO2_02_FD_106283 | JGI IMG/M metagenome (GOLD analysis project Ga0155315, IMG submission 106283) | Candidatus Kaiserbacteria bacterium RIFCSPHIGHO2_02_FULL_49_16 | reverse complement strand
TGGAACTCGATACTCGAAAAATGCCGGGCCCTTGTCATACTCATCCGTCACAAAATGCATTGTGAATCCCGATTCAGTAATTTCGCCCGCGTCGAGCGCGGCCTTTACTGCTTCATGAACATAATAACGATACATTCCTATGCCCCCGAATCTCCCACCATCGAATGACAGTAGCGCCGGATGAATATTGAATGTGCGACTCGGGTCCAGTCCTCTCACTTGCTTGTACCAACCAGAGAGTGCAATCCAATCTATTCTAGTATTTTGCAAAATACTAGAATAGTTTTCGGCATTATATGGACCCGGAAAGTAGAGGAAGGGTATTCCAAGGCGAGTTGCTCGATTGCGCACGCTTCCGTGTTCATAATTGGAAGCAACTGCGATGATATCGGTATCGAGGACGCCGGTGCGAGAAGCTACGGCTAAATTCTCGAAACCACTGCCACCCTGGCCATTCTGGCCGATGTGCTTCGTTCCAGATGCAAAAACGAGGAGCTTTGGACGCGCGATAGACGAACTGGCATTCATACTGCTATTATGCCAAACATATGAGAAAGTTTGGAACCCCGCTCAAGCCCGGCTCGACAAAAATACTTCTTCTCGGTTCTGGCGAACTTGGCAGAGAAGTCGCGATAGAAGCGATGCGGCTCGGCATCGAGGTAATCGCGTGCGACATATACGAAAACGCGCCCGCGATGCAAATTGCGCACCGCTCCTATGTCTTCCCGATGCTTGAGGGCGAGAAAATCCGCGAGGTGGTGGAGAAAGAAAAGCCCGACTTCATAGTGCCGGAGATTGAGGCGATAGCGACCGCGACGCTTGTTGAACTGGAAAAAGAGGGCTGGCGCGTCATCCCGACGGCGCGCGCTACGCGCCTCACGATGGACCGCGAAGGAATTCGACGCCTTGTGGCGGAAGAATTAAAACTTCCAACTTCACCCTATCGATTTGCGGGAACACTCGCGGAGCTTGAGGAAAGCGCGCGCGCCGTAAAATTCCCGTGCGTCATTAAGCCGACAATGTCTTCCTCGGGCCACGGCCAGAGCGTCGCTCGAAAACCTTCGGATTTGAAAAAGGCGTGGGAGTACTCGCAAAAATCGGGGCGCGGAAAAACTGGCAGGGTTATCGTCGAGGGATTTATAAATTTTGACTACGAAATTACTCTGCTAACCGTTCGTCATGAGAGTGGAATATCTTTTTGCGCGCCTGTCGGACACATTCAGATTGATGGAGACTACCGCGAAAGCTGGCAACCTCACGCGATGACCAGATCCGCGCTCAAAAAATCCCGCGACATCGCAAGGAAGGTCGTGAACGAGCTCTGCGGCAAAAAGGGCCGAGGAATTTTCGGCGTCGAGCTTTTTGTAAAAGGCAATAAGGTATGGTTTTCAGAACTCTCTCCGCGCCCGCACGACACTGGAATGGTAACGATGGTATCGCAAACAATGAGCGAGATGGAATTGCATGTGCGAGCGATTCTCGATTTACCAATCCCGGAAATACCGTGCCGGCCGGGTGCATCAGTCGCAATTCTTGCGAACATAAAAACGGATAATCCGGCGTACATTGGCATTGAAAGCGCGCTAAAAGCCCCCGACACATGGGTGCGAATATTCGGAAAACCAATGTCCCCCGGCCACCGCCGAATGGGCGTAGCGCTCGCAATCGGCAGAACTGTCGCCGAAGCCCGCAAAAAAGCGACGGCGGTGGCAAGAAAAGTCCGCGTTATCGACGGCTAATTTCCCGTTGCCTGTAACGGTTTCTTCTGAAAGACAAAAATATCATCTCCCGTTGCTTTCTTCCTAGGTATTCCAGTTGGTAATACGAGCAATTTGCCCTTATATGTAAGATTAATCTCGCTGATGGAATCTTCCACATCGCTGACGCCCGCAAGTTTCTGGTTTTGTATCTTGTCAATTATATACATGTATCCTTTTAGGATATTTTCCTGCTCTCCAATTATCATTCCAACAATTTTCTTCGCGAAGTCGTAAGTTACCACACCAATGCAAAGAGGAGCTTTCTTGAATTCTTCGTCGGTCTCAATTTCCTGCCAATATTCTTCCGGATGATCCCGGTCAAACACGAGCCCTTTTTCTGTATTATGTATGATGGCAATGAGTTCGCAGTCAAGTCCGCGCAACATTGTAGCGGTGCGATGATGGACATAGTCATTTGACAGAATATATCCACCTTCTTTAACAAAAGACGCGGGAACATCCGGCTGTATTGCAGGATTCAGTAAAATCAAAACATCGACTGGCCCCGGATTAAATGTGAGCGCATCTACGATGTGCGCTTCGTATCCTGTGTCTCTGAGAGCCAGCATTGACTTATCATTTATATCAGCATAAATTACGCGACTATCCGGAAATGCCTCTGATGGCGAAACATCTGTTGCACCGCATGGATGGTAGATTGTTCCCTTCTGAAAACCTACGGAATTTTTGAAAAGAGAGTATTTGGCAACGAGATCTTTGTGCGATATTGCCTGAAGCGGAGTGACATCTTCTTGCTGAGACATCTTTAGGACTTTACGCAGTTTTCGCATGTCCGGCCCTTGTTTCTTTTTAGCATCATCTGATTCCCATCCCATATGTTCATTCTACCGCCTCCACGGAGGCGCCGAGCTTGGCGAGGCGCTCGTGGAGTTTTTCGTATCCGCGGTTTATCGGATATACATTGTAGAGCGTTGAGTTCCCCTCCGCCGCGAGCATTCCAATCAAAAGAAGAGTTGCCGGTCGAAGCGCGGGCGGCGCTTCGATGTCTGCGGAGTGCAGAGCCGTCGGGCCTTCTATGAATACGCGATGCGGGTCTGCAAGTTCCATTTTCGCTCCGAGTTTTACCATCTCCATATAATACGAGGCACGGCCTTCATAAATCCAATCGTGGATTAAGGTTCGCCCGCGCGCTTGAGTGGCGACAGGAACAAAAAACGGAAGATTGTCTATGTTGATGCCGGGGTACGGGCGGGGCGCGATTTTTTCCGGAGGGGCGATTAATTCAGATGGATG
>Ga0155315_140_pt2 | contig 4115 bp, 3 predicted proteins | sample RifCSPhighO2_02_FD_106283 | JGI IMG/M metagenome (GOLD analysis project Ga0155315, IMG submission 106283) | Candidatus Kaiserbacteria bacterium RIFCSPHIGHO2_02_FULL_49_16 | reverse complement strand
ATGCTAAACTCCCGCCGCGATTACAGCTTTCCCAGGTTGAAGTTCGCCCTTCGTGGCAGGGGACTTTTACGGTCGGCAAGCAGTCGTTTAAAAGCGCTCGCGAGTTTATAGTCGGCTCTGGCCCGAACACATTCACGCGCACATGGGGCCTTTACAAACCGCTTTCCGTGAATGCTACGCAGTTTTGGAACACGGATTTCTTTTCAGGCATCGGTCTTATTCCGACCTCTCTTTTATCAGTTGGCATCCTGGGGCTTTTGTCCTGGGGAGCATTGCTTGTCGCTATCCTCTCCAGTGTTGTTCGATTCGTGCGCGACCGGCGCTTTCGCACACCTCTAAAGATGGCGACAGGAGTAATACTTGCGGGCATTCTATATCTTTTCGTTTTCAATGTGGTTTATATCCCGGGGGTTGCGCTTTCGGCTCTACTGTTCGCGCTCCTCGGGATTTTTGTTGCTCTTAATGTGATCGAAGGAAAAGTTGGCGCGCGGACATTCTCTCTTAACTGGATGGAGTTGAAATCCAAGGTTGTTATGGCCGGTGTTGTTGCGTTCGGAGCGGTTATTATATTTGGTGCGATAGAATCTTTGCGGGCTCTTGTGTCGGATACGCAGGTGAATCGCGCGATTGTTACTTACGGCACAACGAGCGACCTCAACGCTTCCTTGCGGTACAACGGATATGCGCTTTCCGTTTTAGGAACTAACGATCGAGCCCATCGCACTGCGGTTGAGATTGGCCTCTTGCAATTGAAACAGTTGCTGGCAGAAGGAAAGATATCCGATTCGTTGCGCGCGCGTTTGCAAGAAACTCTGACAACAACATTACAGCATGGCATCTCGGCAGTATCTTCAAACAGCAACAATTATCGGAACTGGCTTTCTCTCGCCCAATTGTACGGGGAGCTTTCTGCGGGTGGAATAGAAGGCGCGGACAAAAATTCCCGCGAGTCTTACGAACGCGCTCGACTCGAAAGCCCAACTAGCCCGTTGCCTCTTTTGGGTTTAGCCCAGCTTGATTTGACCGTGGGGGATGCCAAGTCCGCGCGCGAACACTTAAACGCTGCGATTGCAATGAAGTCTGATTTCACCGTGGCGCATTTATTGCTTTCACAATTAAATGCAAAAAGTAATGATTTGGCAAAAGCGCAGGATGAAGCGATTATTGTGGCGCAACTCTCTCCGCAAGACCCGTTCGCTTGGTATAATCTCGGGCTCGTTCTTTACACCCGCAAATCCTATAAGGATTCTGCAAGCGCGCTCGAGCGAGCAGTTCAATTACAGCCAAATTATGCCAATGCCATTTTTGTACTAGGGTTATCGTATTATCAGCTCGAGCGCGAGGATGATGCCATTTCAGCCTTTGATGAGGTAGCGAGGCTTAATCCAAGCGACCCGATGCCGAAAAAGGCTGTTGCAAACGTTAAGGATGGTCAGGACCCTCTAAATGGGCAAAACGCGCGCTAGAGTATGATGAAGCGAGCGCTTCAATTTCTCTCGAAAGAGGTACTGGGAATTCATTCGGCTGTATATGTGCTTGCGGCCTTTGCTCTCCTCTCCTCGCTCCTCGCGCTTTTTCGCGACAGGTTATTGGCGTATACGTTCGGTGCAGGGGCGGAATTAGACCTCTATTATGCCGCATTTCGAATTCCTGATTTTTTGTTCGTCGCTTTGGGTGCTCTCGTTTCCGTATACGTCATAATTCCCGAGCTTGCGAGGCGCGATTCTAGCGGGCAAAAAGACTACATAGACACGGTGTCTCTTGGTTTTTCAATTCTTGCGGTTTGCGCCGGCACAATTGCAGCGGTCATTGCTCCGAAATTGCTGGCATATCTTTTCCCGCAATTTGTTGATGCGGGACATTTATCAACACTCACCTTGCTGGCGCGCATCATGTTGCTTCAGCCAATTTTACTCGGTCTGTCAAATATTTTTGCCGCCATTACACAAACTAAAAGCAGATACATTCTCTACGCGTCGTCCCCGTTATTCTACAACCTTGGGATTATTCTCGGGATAGTTGTCTTGTATCCCATATGGGGGCTTCCGGGGCTCGCGTGGGGAGTAGTCCTCGGCGCCTCGCTTCACGCCGGCATACAAATTCCCTCAATTCTTCGCGACGGGTTTTTCAGGAGGTTGCCACGCTTCGCGGAGGCGCGCGCGCTTGTGCGGACTGCCGCCGTCTCCGTCCCGCGCGCACTCGCCCTTTCCATGAACCAGCTCACGTTCATCGGACTCACAGCGATAGCGGGAACGCTGGCGGTCGGCTCGATTTCCGTGTTTATGTTTTCGTTCAATTTATACAGCGTGCCGCTCGCGATAATCGGCGCGTCATATTCGGTCGCGGCGTTTCCCGCACTCGCGCGCTCGCTCGCAAACGGCAGGCAAGCCGAGTTCATAGAAAATATCGCGACGGCCGCGCGGCACGTCTTGTTCTGGTCATTGCCGGCAACCGCTCTTGTTATTGTTTTGCGTGCGCATATCGTGCGCGTAGTTTTGGGAAGCGGCGCCTTTGATTGGACGGACACGCGGCTCACGGCCGCCTCGTTCGCGCTTTTGTCGCTCGCGTTGGTTTGTCAGGGGCTCATGCTTCTTCTTGTGCGAGGATACTACGCGGCCGGTCGCACATCCGTTCCTCTTTTTGTGTCTTTCGGCATTGCCCTCGGGACAGTAGGACTAGCCGAATTGCTCATACGAATTTTTGAGAATGCCACCACCCTTTCGTTTCTGCAAGCGCTGATGCGCCTGGAGAACGTTTCCGGGAGCGAAATGCTTGCGCTCGCGATAGCTTACGCGGGAGCGGCATTGCTCGGCACAATAATTCTTGTTATATGTTTTGAGCACAGATTTGCTGGATTTTTTGCCCAAATCAAACGCTCGCTTGCGGAAGGCGTCGTCGCGTCATTTGCGGGCGGGGTGTCTGCGTATGCGATGCTCTCTCTCACAAGCCCTTTTACTCTTACCTCTACTTTGGCTTCGGTTTTCGTTAAAGGACTTGCCGGAGGGCTGACCGGAATTATGGTATCGGCCTTTGTTTATGCGCTATTAAAAAATCGTGAATTTACCGAGACCGTTGCAGAAGTTCGAGGCCGTCTGTGGCGCGGCTCGATTAAAGCGGAGGGCGGAACGTCTATCGTTGCATCCGCAGAAGAAACGGCCGAGCTGAAGTAGGAACTAATTGTTAGTATCGTGTATCGAGTATAGAGTATCGTGTATCAGCCATATGTCATCTAACATACGAAATTTCAGCATCATAGCTCACATCGACCATGGTAAAAGTACTCTGGCTGATAGGATGCTCGAAATGACGGGAACAATAGAAGCTAGGAATATGAAAGAACAAGTTCTTGACAAGATGGATCTTGAGCGCGAGAGGGGCATAACAATTAAAATGACCCCTGTTCGGATGGTTTACTATCCGCGCAGATTATCGCAGGAAAACACGCAGATAAAAATGGAAGTGGATAATCTGCGTTCATCTTCGGAACATGAGCGTAAATCTGCGCAAGTTGAGGACTACATCCTCAATTTGATAGACACGCCAGGGCATGTGGACTTCGCGTACGAAGTATCGCGCGCGCTTTCAGCAGTCGAGGGAGTTATCCTTCTTGTCGATTCCACGCAAGGAGTGGAGGCGCAGACTCTCTCTGTGCTTTCTGTCGCAAAGAGTCTTGGACTAGTAATCATTCCGGTTGTTTCCAAAATTGATTCACCGAACGCGAGAGTTGGTGATATTACCAGCGAACTCGCTTTGTTGCTTGGACGTCCGGAATCTGAAATATTGCACGCTTCGGGAAAAACAGGCGAAGGCGTTGAAGGAATTCTTAAAGCGGTTATTGAACGCATTCCTCCGCCGAAATCTTCTGGCGATAAGTTGCAAGCGCTCGTTTTTGATTTCGGATACTCGGACCACAGGGGAGTCATAGTCTATGCGAGGGTGTTTGGCGGGAAAGTTGCAAAGGGAGATGTTCTCCGACTGGTTGCCGCCGGTGCCGATTTTACGGCTCTGGAGGTGGGTATTATGAAGCCGGGCGAAGCGCCGGTTGATGTTCTAAGCGAAGGAGAAATTGGATACATTGTGACAGGCATAAAGAAACCAGGGCTTGCTTCTGTAGG
>Ga0155315_114_pt2 | contig 4138 bp, 3 predicted proteins | sample RifCSPhighO2_02_FD_106283 | JGI IMG/M metagenome (GOLD analysis project Ga0155315, IMG submission 106283) | Candidatus Kaiserbacteria bacterium RIFCSPHIGHO2_02_FULL_49_16 | reverse complement strand
GTTACTACCTCGTCTGCCGGTTACCTTGCGGTCCCCGTGACTTGCATGCCTTATCCATGCCGCCAGCGTTCACCCTGAGCTAGGATCAAACTCTAAGTAAAGAATTTGAGTCTCAAACTCTATTTTAGGATGGACGAAACAAAAGAATGGATATTCCTTTTGTTCCTTACTGTTGTACCCAAGCACTCGCTCCTAGCAAATGTTTTGGGTTTCTATTTTCTAACTTGCTTGCTTATTTGTGTGCTATTTACTTACCAATTTTTGGTTATGCTTGCCCGTTCACACGCACTGCGTGTGTCGGGCGTACAATTGTCTATTTAGTTTTCAAGGTTCTTCCGAAGTAGTGCATACAATTTTCGGTACACCGCCCCTTCCGCCTTCCGGCGGAGAAGTATGTAGAGCATCAAGAGACGCTCAGACAACCCATCAGGAGCGATGGTCAGCAAAGTATACGTACATAAGTGTCCGCGTCAAGGCAAACTGCGGAAAATACTCAAGGACTCACCTCACTCAAAAAACCCGAGGAGAGACCTTGAGTATTTTCCGCTGGCTCACTTGATATCGGCTTGTTCGTCTGTGATGTCAGCGAGAATATCGGCGGCTCCGGCGTTTGTCTGTCCTTTTGCTATTACGATAGCCATGTCGTACTCGGCTTTTGCCTCTGCCGTTCGTCCAAGGTCGCGATAGTGGCGCGCGAGCAAGACGTACAAATCAAGCGCTTCCGGGTTGTTTTTTATGCCTTTTTTCAGGATATCCTCCGCCGCGTAGGCATGCGTCGTGTACACGCCGGAATATAGGGAGAACAAGCTTCTGTACGCATTCGTTTGGCGAGGGTTATTCCGTATAGCGCCAAGATAACTCGCGTCTGCCTTCGGATAGTCCTTTATAAAATTCATGTATAAATCGCCCAAATTACCGAGAACAGTGGCGTCGGTCGGCCATTGCGATGAAACATATCTCCATATTTTTTCAGCTTGCGCGTAGTCCCCGGCTGTCTTATGGGTGCTTCCTAGGGCGAGCCACGCGGTGTAGTTTAAGGGGTCTTTCGCCAATTGCGCGCGCAGGCCGGCCGCTTTCGCCCGCAGAGCGGATTTTTGCTCTTCGGTGAAATTAGTCGAGGAAGAAAAAACTAGAGGCGCGTTGAAATCGGGAGCCTTTAAGGCATTGTTTGTTATAGGTATTTCCTTGACCGTATATTCTCCAGTTCCGCTAACGCTCACTGTGCTGCCATCAATATCCATAGTGGTAGTTGCGGCGGAAGATGATGTAGCAACTACGTTTTGTGACTTATTTGAATATTGTATCTTGCCTATAGTAAAGAAGTATCCCACGCCAATAAGTAGGATAATTAACGCGATACCGATAGTTTGATTTTTTTGCATGATGAAAGCATACCGCGTATTTTATGCTAAAGCAAAACTCTGAATCATTTCTCGAGGAGAGACCTTAAAAATTCCCAAGGTCTCACCTCAGAAATGCAAAGGCCCGGAAGTTGCCAATTCCTGAGAAGAGACCCCTAGGCAGAAGTTTTCCGAGGAGACACCTTCCACATGCGAAGGAGTCACCTCGGAAATGCGGAAACGCAAAAGCCCCCCTCCGAAGGAGGGGGGCTTTGCTTGCCCGTTCTAAGCCAACAGACTTGGAGCGGGGCTGTTCATGTTGTCGCCATGAACGTGGTGTCACCAGAACTAGTAGGAAACAGTCTGGATGAGGCCGCCTGAAGGCAAACCTATCACACTGTAGCCGCTTGTCCAGTCCGCATGCGTGGCGTTTGAAGTCGTCGTCGCGTTTGGAGACCAAACGAAGTTGGCACTGAGTGAAGATGTGGCCGCAAGAGTCGAGTAGGCCGAATCACCCAACAGAGTCGTGGTGATTGAAGAGCCAGTCGTCAGACCTCCTACAGAGCCGCGAAGCTCGAAGTAGTAAGTCTGTCCCGCGGGAACTTCGACAGGGGCTGTCGGCGAAGACGCTCCGAACCGCACGTCCGAAGTAGAAGTCGCCGTGATAGTCGTGCCGATGAGACCGCTAGCGCCTTGTCCGGAAATCGGCGTTGAGAAGGCGGAATCCGTGTAGCCGTAGAGACCGAGGCCCGCAATCGTCACTCCCGATGTCGTGGCAACCGTGAAGGTAACGCGGGCAATGCCTACGTCTCCCGCATCGTTAGCCTTGACCGAGAAGCGGATGAGCTTGCCTGCCGCGGCACTGCCAGAGCCGGTTGAAGGCAATGCTGGCTGGCCGACTGTTGGGTAAGTGTTGAGCAAGCGTATACCGGTTGTAGATGTCAGACCGCCCGCCGCACCTCCCTGAATCGTAGCCCCGGATTGAGCCCCTGAACCTTCAAAGTCGAGAACATCGACCTTGACCAGGTCGCCCTGATTGCCGGGCTGCGAAGTGCCGATATCAGCAAGGTCAGCCTTGATGGTGAGCTTGGTGTCGACATCCTTCGGCAAGTTTACAGTGGACAAAAGCGTAGACGTGGCGGTAGTCGCGTTACCCGTGAAGGTCGCGGTACCGACTAACGTTGAGCCGTTGTAGATGTAGACATTGACGAGGTCTTGAGCGCCTGATGGGCCGGAGTATGAAGCGCCGGTTCCGCCGAGCGTCAAACCGACTTTCGTCAGGTTAACAGCTTCGTTGGACGGACGGAACTTGGCAACAGCTATTGTCTGGCCTGTCGCTCCGCCAGCGCCTATCGCGTAGGACGGAGAGGACGAGTCAGCCGCAACAGATACTGTTCCTGCGGCCGCAATTGTCTGGCGTCCCGCCTGCGAAGACGTAATCGTCGCGCTTGTGGAGTTGCCAGATGTTACGCCCGTAAAGGTCAGCGTGTCGCCACTTCCGCCACCGAATGTCTTGAAGCGGTACGAGTCGTTGGCCGTGGCCGAACTTCCCACATTGCACTTAAGAGCAAGCGATACGACAGTGCCTTTCGGAATCGTCAACGAATTGTTGAACGAGAAGGTCTTGGTGTTTGTCGTGGCTATGGTCGTCGTAGCGTCCGCTGTTAGCGAATTGACGACGTTTGAACCGTAGTTGAGTACGTTTCCTCCAGCGTCATTAATCTGACAAGTTGTCAGGTTCGTAACCGCAGCCGTTGCGGCAACGAAGGCCTGGTCAACGTGAAGAGGAACCGAGTTGATGCGCACATCCTCGCCCGACTGCGATGCGTCAAGCTGGAGGTTCGCGAAGAGAACGCTTTGTCCGCCCGCAACTATCGTCTGAGCGCTCGGCGATGTGGAGAGACCGAATGTGAGCGCGGCCGCGCGCACGGTCATCGTGTTCATCGTGAAGTTGCCCGTGGATAGAGTTACGGTGTTGCCGGTCGTTTGGCCGGTAACGCTCGTCCAACCGGTGGACGGGTTCGTAGAAAGCTGGATTGTTCCACCGTTTGTGTAGGTAGAAGGAAGCTTACCCTTCAATGTGTAGGTGTGCTTGCCGAGCGGATACGTAATCGTGTCCGTGAAAGTAAGCGTGCCGCCGACACCTGAAGCATCAACCGGACCCGCGACTACGACGCCGTTCTCATCGTAGATGGAAACGTTCGTGATGTAGCCAGTCTGTCCAGAAGACGTTGAGATGGTAAACACCGATGACTGAATCGAGACAGGTTCTCCGCTGAAGTCAGTAACGTAACCGCCGAGTGGCTGGTTCGCAACGTTGACTGGGATATTCTGCGCCGGAACTGTCGTTGCCTTGGCGATAGTTGTTACCGAAGCGCCAGTGATTGTGAAGACGGAACCGTCAAACCACGGCTGAACTGTCGTGATGAGAGACGTTCCCGTGCTTGCCGCGGTACCAGTACTTACGGCTGAGAGACCCACGCCGTAGCCGAAGAGCTGGCCGACAAAGTAGACATCGGATGTCTTGTCTAAGTCAAACTGCACAGTACGACCTGAAGCGTTTGTTCCTGTAACGTCACCTTGAATGGTTACGTCTACGGCATTACCCTTTGTGATGAGGATACCGCCCGGGAAGACCGCCGTGAAGTAGCGTCCATCGGAAGAAACCGCCGTCTGGTAGCTAGTTCCGCTTACAACCGTCGTGATGTTCGCGAGGTCGTTGGCTGAAACCGTGCCGTTCAAGCGCCATCTGACGGAGAAAAGCTTCACATCCTCAGCTGAGTTCGCCGTGAGGCGAA
>Ga0155315_134_pt2 | contig 4211 bp, 6 predicted proteins | sample RifCSPhighO2_02_FD_106283 | JGI IMG/M metagenome (GOLD analysis project Ga0155315, IMG submission 106283) | Candidatus Kaiserbacteria bacterium RIFCSPHIGHO2_02_FULL_49_16 | reverse complement strand
CCGACCCAGGCGGCTCATTCTACGACCGCGGAGAGGAGTACGCTCCCGCCGTGTATTTTGCTTCAGATTCCGAGCGCGAGGCGGCAGAGAGTGTTATCGCGCGAATAAATTCGGAGAAGGTGTATGAAAAGCCGCTTGCAATAGCCCTCCTCCCTCGCGCGTCTTTCTATCCGGCCGAGGAATACCACCAGGATTACTACCGCAAGAACTATCTAAAGTACAGTTACTATCGGAACGCATCTGGCAGGGACGCATTCATTGCGAAACACTGGGGCGCGGATACATAGCCGAACGAGATGGTATCGAGCAAGCGTACTTGGACGAGCTTTAAGAAACCTTCCTCGGAGATTTTACGCGCGCAATTGACCTCCATACAATACAAAGTGACGCAGGAGAAAGGCACCGAGAAAGCATTTGCCAACGAATATGCGGATAATAAAGCCGAGGGTATCTATGTCGACATAGTGTCAGGCGAGCCGCTATTTTCTTCGAAAGACAAGTATGATTCCGGCACCGGCTGGCCATCGTTCACGCGGCCTCTTGAACCGGCAAACATCGTGTTACGCGATGAGTTCGGCCTCCTCGGTGCGCGCACTGAAGTGCGCTCGCGGTACGCGGATTCGCACCTCGGACATGTTTTCAATGACGGACCGCGCGACAGAGGAGGATTTCGGTACTGCATGAACTCCGCAGCGCTCCGTTTCGTAGCCAAAAAGAAGCTTGCCACAGAAGGCTACGCAGAATATGCTGGCGCATTCACTATTAATTGAATTGTATGAAGATCAAAGATATTTTTGCAATTACTTCGCTTCCGGTCATCGCGGCCTCGCTCTGTTGCATAACGCCGATTGTCGTCTTGCTGGCAGGCCTAGGTACCGCGACACTCGCATCAACTATGGCCGACATCTTGTACGGAGAATATAGATGGGTTTTCCGTTTGTTCGGGTTCGTTCTGCTCTTGGGCGCGATATTTTTCTATCTGCGGCGACAGCGCGGCATCTGCACGCTCGATGAGGCGAAAAAACGCAGAACTGAGATATTCAATATCGTGCTGATTTCGCTAGCTTTCGGCATAGTCGGATATTTCTTCTTTTTATATGTAGTCGTGCACTACATCGGAGTCTTTCTCGGTATCTGGCGATAGGAAAGGAGGGTTGAGAAAATTAACCTTGCCTGTCCGCATTATTCCATTATTTTTTTCAAAACTAGCAGACAATGTCGAAGTCAACATATTTCTTCTCTGGCACGCGCCACTCGCTTTCTACAGAATCAACGCGTGATAAAAGTGAACCGCGATGAAGTGCCTCTAGCAATTTTTCGAGAGCGCTTTTTTCACCATGCGCGACGACTTCAACCGTTCCGTCATCACGATTTCGCACGAAGCCCTTGATGCCAAGCCTGCGAGCCGTGCGCTGGGTAAAATCACGAAACATAACAAACTGTACTCGGCCATGAACACACGCGCGCAGTTCAGTCATAGTGCCTATAGTTTAATATGAGAGGATAACATCCCCAACTAGCTTTAAATCAAGGGGAGTCCTTGATTTAGAGATCAAGGACTCCCCTTGATTTTCTTGATGCAAGTTCATGTTTCCGAGCATCATGCTAAAATAACCATCCTATGGCACAAGTCATTCTGGTCAATAAAAAGGGCGAAAAAATCGGCGTTTCCGATGTTATGGAAGCCCATATCGGCGAAGGAAAGTTGCACAAAGGTTTTTCGGTGTATGTCTTTCGAAATAAGCGAGCGGAACTTTTGATTCAGAGAAGAAGTCCCAAAAAGATGCTTTGGCCTATGTTCTGGGCTAATACTTGCTGTAGTCACCCGATAAATAAAGAAACGCCGTGCGAGGCCGGTATGCGGAGACTTAAGGAAGAATTAGGATTTACATGCGAACTTACTGAAGGGCCTTCGTTTGTATATCGCGCGGAAGATCCGAACGGAAAAGGAGTCGAGCATGAGTACCTCACGCTACTTATAGGAGATGTGGAGGATATTAAAGTCGTTCCGAATCCTGATGAGGTAGCCGAATATAAATGGGCGAATGTGAATCAATTGATTGACGATATGAAATCAATTCCCTCTCTGTACGCACCTTGGCTCAAACTAGGCCTCCCCAAAATTCTTGAAACATGATTCACCTAGCGATAATTCCGGACGGCAATCGCAGATGGGCCAAGACCCATGGCCTTCCGCCGTGGAAAGGCCACGAAAAAGCGGTGGAGAATTTTCGGACGCTCACGGATTGGCTTAGAAAAAACTCTGATGTTACTGTGCTGACAGTCTGGTGCTTCTCGACAGAAAATTGGAAGCGCGACCCAAAAGAAGTCGGCGCTTTGATGACGATGCTTGAGAATTATCTCCGTAAAGAACGCGGCACTTTTCTCGAAAACGATACGAAATTCACCCACTCCGGCCGCAAAGACCGCATTCCAAAGACACTCGCCGCGCAGATAATAGAGACCGAGCAACTGACAAAGGACTGCAAGAAATTTACACTCAACTTGGCTGTCGACTACGGCGGAAAGGACGAGATAGTTCGTGCGGTAAAGAAAATCAAGACTCCAAATGTTACTGAACAATCAATCCGCGAGCATCTCGACCATCCGGAACTGCCGGCCATAGATGTCATTTTCCGCACCTCGGGCGAGATGCGATTTAGTAATTTTTCCTTCTGGCAGGGGGAATACGCGGAGTGGGTGTTCACTGATAAACATTTTCCTGATGTAACCACGGATGACCTTGCGAATTGCCTTGCAACCTACGGAAAACGGCAACGCCGATACGGAGCATGACCCGCAATTCTTTCGCTCCAGGCAAAATAATTCTGTCCGGAGAATACGCGGTGATTTTTGGTTATGCAGGCATAGCCGTCCCTTCCTCTATCGGAATAGAAGCCGTGTTTGAAGAAGATTCGGCATGCGAGAACATCCTGCTCACTTGGAAGGATGCGGATGAAAAAAGGGCGATTTTGTACGCCGAGAAAATAGTTGCGTTGTGTCATAATAAAAATCCGGAACTCCGGGGCCGACTTGTTATCCATGCGAACCTCCCTCTCGGAAAAGGGATGGGCTCTTCAACCGCACTTGTTATAGCCATCACTCGCGCACTCCTAGGCGAGAGCGCGCGCGAGGAAGCACTTTTCATTGAAAACATTCTGAGCCCCGGAAACAGCGGATTTGACTTCGCCACGATTTGGGAGAATGTCACAGTCCTGTTTCGTAAAGGCACAGGGCCGAAACCTATCGACCTACCGAAGGACATTTTAATAGATGCCCTGCTAATAGATACGGGGCTCCCGAACGAATCCACGACGGAGCTTGTCGCGTGGATGCGAACCCGCGAAACTGAAGTTAGGGAAACATTAAAAAACATCGACAATTGCACAGATAGAATCGTGCGGGGCGAACCTCTGGATCTCGTCATGCGCGATCACAATAAAGCACAAGTATCGCTCGGCGTTGTGCCGAGCGATGTACAGGCACTAATCTCCGATATTGAACAAGTTGGCGGTTCCGCTAAAGTCATAGGCGCTGGTAGCCGCGTTGGCGGCGCGGGAATGGTACTCGCGCTTGGAGACCAGAAAGAAATTCTTGGAATTGCAGGTCGGAGAAATTTACCCATAATGGGGCTTTGATATGTCTATTAGATGCGCCGTTTCCACTCCGAATATCGCCCTTATTAAATATTGGGGCAATCGCAACGAGGAGTGGCGCTTGCCAGCCGCGGATTCCCTTTCGTTCACGCTCGATAATCCAACTGTCGAAGTTGCCGTTGACCATTCCGAGAAGTTCTCGGCTCGCAGTTTTGACCCAGACGGAACTGAACGGCCTCTAACCGACAAAGAGAGTAAGCGGCTGGAGAAACATTTCCTTCTCGCAAAGAAATATCTTGCTCTAATCGGCGCTGGAGACGCATTCCCCCGCTCCGCCGCGCTCGAGGTCAGGTCAAGGATTCCGCGAAGTATCGGGCTGGCATCCTCGTCTGCTGTCTTCAGCGCACTTGCCGAAAGCTACGCTGGATTCGCAAAGCAATTGTCGCGTCGTGATGTTAGTGTCATCGCCCGTCTTGGTTCCGGTTCGGCGTGCCGTAGTGTATTCGGAGGATTCTCCGCGTTCATTGCCGGAAAAGGAGAATCTATCGGCGCTTCGTACGCAGAGCAAGTCGCTCCGGCAAATCACTGGAAATTATGGGATATCATAATCGTGCC
>Ga0155315_118_pt2 | contig 4523 bp, 6 predicted proteins | sample RifCSPhighO2_02_FD_106283 | JGI IMG/M metagenome (GOLD analysis project Ga0155315, IMG submission 106283) | Candidatus Kaiserbacteria bacterium RIFCSPHIGHO2_02_FULL_49_16 | reverse complement strand
TCGCGCGATATTTCCCGCAAAGACCTTGCGAGTATTCTGCGCCAGTCAAAAATCTCCGTCGAAGAATTTTTAAAACTCTTGCGGCAGTAAAAGCTCAGACCTTGAATCAAGGGGAGTCCTTGATTTTGATAAATCCGGTTAGGCACTGTTTTTTCAGTTTACCGAGTTTACCGAGGACCGTCCTCGGTAAGTCCTTGGTAAAATATGTGAAGATACCGTTTTTTTGCACCGCCAAATCCCACAAAAACATTCCCCCTTTTTCTCATATCCCTGATCTCTAACATCCCTCAATCCCCATATCCCCTATTCTCCGCCATGGCGGAGAATAGGGGATATTCAGTATTTTAAGATTGACACAAAGATTATCTAAAGATAAACTACGGGCATGGTAAAAATAATAGGACTGAAGGATTTAAGAGAGAATACTGAACAATACATTTCTCATGTCAAAAAAGGGAGGTCGTTTCTTGTCGTCAGGCGCTCGAAGCCGATATTCCGCGTCTCCCCGGTTGATGAATGGGGCGACGATGGCGTGTGGGAGACCGTCGTGGACTTTACCAAGATTAACAAGAGGGGAATGCCGATTGATAAAGTTATAGCGTCTCTCAAGCGCTTGCATGCACAGAATCGATAAATTTCTCGCGCGGCTTGACGCCGGACGGCGGAAGAAAGTTCTGGATATTGCCGAACGAATCAAAAAAGGCGACTTTTCCGGACTTGATATGCGCAAACTTCAGGGCTCGCCGGGCGTCTATCGCGTTCGCGTCGGGAGAGTGCGGATTAAATTCACCATGGACGCGTCGGGCACCCGTATTTTTAACATTGATAATCGCGGGGAGAACACATATCGTGACATATAGCCGCAACAAGGACTACCGTTTTTTTACCCCGCCAATTCCCGCAAAAACTTATTCTCTTCGAGCAACGGCGGGTATGTTACAATCGCTTTTATGAAAACCATCGTCGTTGCCAATTGGAAGATGAATCCGCCGACCTTTAGGGAGGCGAGGAAACTTTTTGAGGCAACCAAGAAGACGGCGGAAAAGTGCCCGAAGATTTCTTTGATAATTGCGCCGCCTGCGATATATCTGCACGCCCTTGCCTCAAATTATCGCGGGAAGAAGATTTCTTTCGCGACACAGAACGCGCACGCTGAAGCGAACGGGGCGTTTACCGGGGAAACCTCCATCGCGCAGGCGCGAGATGTTGGCGCTGAATACGTTCTCGTTGGCCATTCCGAACGCAGAGCGATGGGAGAAACAAATGAAGCGACAGGAAAGAAAGTCTCAGCGGTGCTTGCTCAAAAAATGACGCCGATTCTTTGCGTGGGCGAGACGAAACGAGAATCCTCCGGAGAATATTTAGATATCGTCGGGGAGCAGTTGCGAACAGCGCTTGCCGATGTCGCACCCGCGAAAATTTCCAAAGTCATTATCGCGTATGAACCGGTGTGGGCAATAGGTGGCGAGACAACGATGAGCCCCCGCGACATGCACTCTATGGCGATTTTCATCCGGAAAACGATAGTCGGCATTTACGGAGACATCGGACATTCCGTAAAGATACTCTACGGAGCATCTGTCGGCGAGAAAAACGTACTCGAGATGTTGCGCGAGGGGAACGTGCGTGGTTTTATTGTCGGGCATGTAAGTACCGACCCAGAAAGGTTTGCAACTTTGTTAAAAGTTATCCAGAATGAAACATAAGGCGTGATACGGAACACATGAGATGTATAGACGAAATACCCGTTGTAGAATTAAAAGGAAAAAGAGTTCTAATCCGTTCCGATTTCAATGTGCCGTTGAGCGCGGACGGCGAGGTCGGCGACGTTTTTCGCTTAAGGCGAGGGTGGGAAACTATACAGTATCTATCCCTACGCGGCGCGCGGGTCATAATCATTTCTCACATTGGGCGTGATCCGGAGCAGTCGATAGAACCGGTTGCGAGGGCGCTAAAGAGATTCGGTGCGGTAATACATGTTCCAGACATTGTCGGCGCGGCCGCGAAAGGAGCCGCTGGCGCGATGCGAGACGGCGAGATTCTGCTTCTGGAAAATTTGCGCCGCGACCCGCGCGAAAAAAAGAACGACGAATCGTTCGCGCGCGAGCTAGCATCCCTCGCTGATATTTACGTGAGCGACGCGTTCGCGGTGTCTCACCGAGAAGATGCTTCGCTAGTAGGGGTCCCGAAATTCTTGCCGAGCTATGCTGGATTGCTCATGCGGGACGAAATTTCGCATCTAAAAGAAGCGCTTAATCCTCCGCAACCATCAATTGCTATCATCGGCGGGTCAAAATTCGAAACAAAAGATCCGATTATACGTTTGTTTCTTGAAAAGTACGCGCACGTGTGCGTTGTCGGTGCCATTTCAAGCGATTGCTTGAGAGGAAATGGATTTCCGGTTGGACGTTCTAAAGTTTCGGAGCACGCGCCGGCTAAGGATGTATGTGGAAATATACATTTGTTGACGCCTATAGATGTAACTGTCGAGCGTTCAGACAAGCAAGTCTCGGTAAAAAAGCCGCAAGATGTTTTGCCCGATGATAAGATAGTGGATATAGGGCCGGACACGGTAGCCGCCCTCGCGCCATTCATTGCTGAAGCAAAATTCATAACTTGGAATGGACCCACCGGCATCTTTGAAGAGGGCTTCATTTCCAACACAAGCGCTATAGCAGTTCTTATCGCAAAGCGCATAGAGAAAGGCGGCGCGCACTGCGTTATCGGCGGCGGCGACACGATTGCCGCGCTTCAGGAATCAGGCGTGCCGGAAGAAAAATTGGGCTTCTTTTCCACGGGCGGCGGCGCGATGTTGGAATTTTTGTTGCGAGGCACGCTTCCCGCAATAGAGGCGCTAGGCTAGTGTTAGGATACAGTGAGGCGTCGCCTCACTGTATCCTCTAGGATAATTGGGCCAGAATCTTTTCTTGTACCAGTACGGCCTCACCATCTTTGTAAGATGATTGGTGCCAGAGTTTAAAGCCGTCCCCTTTGAATCTTGGGATTATATGTACGTGCAAATGATCCACCACTTGCCCCGCGTGTTCGCGATTATTCATGTTGATGTTGATGCCGTCGGCGTCTAGGGCTTTTTCAATAACACCGGATAATTTGCGGACCGATTTCGTTACTGCGTCCCAGTCTTCCGGTAACACATCGAATATATTTCTTGAATGTCGTTTAGCTATTACAATCGTGTGGCCGGGATTTACTGGGTGGATATCGAGGAATGCGAGTGTCGAATCGTCCTCACGCACCTTGAACGATGGTATTTCGCCTTTAACTATTTTGCAGAAGACGCAGTCGGACATAAGTATCGTGTATACAGTATCGCGTATCGCGTATAAAATACAACCGAATGAAACAGTACTCAGAATTGATTCTCGCGTTGCTTGCTAAACGAGGAGTTTCAGAACCGAAAGCAATTGAGGATTTTCTAAATCCTGATTACGATGCGCATACCCATTCGCCGTTTCTTTTGGAAGGAATGGACAGGGCCGTCGCGAGGGTGCTTTCGGCAGTAACGCGCGGGGAGAGGATTGCAATTTACGCGGACTTTGATTGCGATGGAATTCCGGGTGCCGGGGTACTGTTAGATTTCTTTGCCAAGATTAAATATGGAAATGTCGAGTCGTATCTTCCGCATCGCGATAGAGAGGGTTACGGGTTTCACATAGAGGCGATAGAAGAACTCGCGACTCGAGATGTGAAATTAATAATCACAGTGGATGTCGGCACGAAGGCGGTTGAAGCGGTAGCCCGCGCGAAGGAGCTAGGAATAGATGTAATCATTACCGACCATCATGAAATCATTGGAGCTTTACCTGTCGCTGTTGCGGTTCTGAATCCGAAAATCTCCCCGTATCCGTTCCCGCATTTGTGCGGTGCGGGAGTCGCGTTCAAACTTGTGCAAGCATTGCTTATTGAGGGGCGCAAACACAGCGCTCCGAATTTCCACGATATTCCCGTTGGGTGGGAAAAGTGGCTTTTGGATTTAGTCGGGATTGCAACGGTTGCAGATATGGTCCCGCTTACGGGCGAGAACAGGACACTCGCGCACTTTGGTTTGCAGGTTTTGCGAAAATCTCCTAGGCCTGGGATTGTTGCGTTGTGTAAATGTTTGCGCTTGAAACAAAACGAAATTACGGAGAGCGACATTGGGTTTTCATTCGCTCCGCGTATAAATGCGGCATCGCGAATGGACGAGCCGGATTTGGCGCTCAAACTTTTAACAACGAACGATTCGCAAGAGGCGGAAAAATTGGCTATGCATCTTGACCGTTTAAACACGAGCCGGAAGGGAATCGTCGGCGGAGTTGTGCGCGAAGCGAAGCGCAGAGTGCGCGAGAGATTTAGCGCGGAAGAAAAGGTTGTCGTTTTGGGCGACACGGAATGGAAGCCGTCGCTCTTGGGCCTTGTGGCGAATTCTGTAATGGAAGGGCGAAGCGGAATCGTGTGCTTATGGGGGCGCGATGCCCTTGGACGGCTCAAGGGCTCGTGCAGGTCCGACGGAAGCATTTCTG
>Ga0155315_141_pt1 | contig 5197 bp, 5 predicted proteins | sample RifCSPhighO2_02_FD_106283 | JGI IMG/M metagenome (GOLD analysis project Ga0155315, IMG submission 106283) | Candidatus Kaiserbacteria bacterium RIFCSPHIGHO2_02_FULL_49_16 | reverse complement strand
GCATTTGCCTGCCTGCGCTGAAGCTTCGGCGGGCAGGCAAGGTGTCTCCTCGGAATTTCTTTTGTATTTGAGGTGAGATCTCGGCGGAACTTGGACGCACCGGAAAAACCCTTAAAGTCGGGCGCCAGATCGAGCTTGACAATTGGGCTTGTCCATGCTACCATGAAGGGTTCATTTTGTTCTTGTTTTTGGTTTGGGTAATCCTGCCCTGCTCGTTGATAAATTGGAGGTAAAATCGTATGGACACAATGTTGTTGGCCCTGAGCGACACTGGCCTTGCGTTGACGCTCGTATTCTCGGCCTTTATAGCGTGGCTCTCCGCCTATCTAATCTCAGATTTTCTGGGAGATGCCGCCACAAAACGTGGAAGGGAATACATAGCAAAAGAGTTTTCCCGTGCGGAGGATCCTGGCGCTGCGGTGATAGCAGGATTGATCCTGCTTGTCCTGGTACTGTCTGCACTCGAGCTGGAAAGCTGGGTAAGGGGCCGTGCGTCAGTATTCGTCGGCTTCTTTCTGTTGACCAGCGCAATTTGCGGGTGGAGATCTTTGCGTTCAAACGATGTTCCATTCGGCGTTCTGCTCGCAGGCGTGGTTGTCTCTGTCTGTGCAACTGGGTTTTGGTATCTGCTTGCGGAATCGGGTTACGCTCACCCGATTGCTGCAACGATTCAGGCCCTAATCCTGATTGCCCTCAACCCATTTGCAGTTTTCTGGGTACATCGGCAATACCGCTCACGTCGCTGACGGATCGAAAAATAAACGGCTGAAGTCAAAAAAAGCCGCTCGAGATGGAGGTCGCCACAACTGGCCACCTCGTTCATCTCGGCGGCTTTCATCTTTTATATACTCGGCGATTCCGAACCTCGGATTTCGTGTGATAGTATTTGCATAAGCCGGTAGCTAGTAGCCGGTAGCTAGTAGCCGGTAGCCAGAATAATTCCGAAAGCGGTTTGCGTTTTGAGTGGCTACAAGCTACAGGCAACGGGCTGCAAGCTATTTTATGTTGGACATCAAATTCATAAGAGAGAACAAGGACATCGTCATCGCGGGTGCGAAGAAAAAGCACATCGCTGTTGATATTGACGCTCTGCTCGCTTTGGACGACAAACGCCGCGCTTTGCAGGCATCAATAGATGAGAAGCGGGCGGAGCAGAATGTCGCTTCGAAAGCGATTGCCTCAGCTTCCAATGAAGAGGAGCGGCAATCGGTAATCAGCAAAATGCAGACTCTGAAAGAGCTGCTGCGGAAAGAGGAGGAATCTTTACAGGAGGTTATGAAGGAGTGGCGAGCGCTTATGGTCTCGGTGCCGAATGTTCCCGACATGTCGGTGCCGGATGGGGAATCGGAAAAAGATAATAAAGAAGTAAAGCAGTGGGGAGAGATTCCGGAATTTAATTTCGAACCCAAAGATCATGTCGCACTTCTCCTTGCGAATGGAATGGCGGATTATGAACGCGGTTCAAAGGTCGCGGGCTTCCGCGGATATTTTTTGAAGAACGACGGGGCGCGCCTCGTGTGGGCCCTAGAGAGATTTGTGGAAGAAAGATTTATGAACCGTTCGGATTTTACTCCGCTCATTGTCCCGTCTATGGTTCGCCGCGAGCCCTTCATGGGCACGGGGTACCTCCCGCAAAGCGAGGAGGATTTATACAAAACGCAGGACGGCGATTATCTTGCTGGCACGGCGGAAGTCGGCGCGATGGGATACTACATGGACGAGATTTTGGAGAAGAAAGATTTGCCAATCAAATTTTTCGCGTTTTCCCCATGTTATCGGCGCGAAGCGGGAAGCTACGGCAAAGACACGAAAGGAATATTTCGAATACACGAATTTGTGAAATACGAGCAGGTGGTTTTGTGCGAGGCGAGCCACGAGGAATCGGTCAAGCATCATGAGGAGCTGACATTAAACTCCGAGAAGCTTTTGCAGGAACTGAAATTGCCATATCGCGTCGTCATAAATTGCGGGGCAGACCTCGGGCTGGGACAAGTCAAGAAATATGATATTGAAGCGTGGCTGCCTAGCGAGAAGCAATACCGCGAAACGCACTCATCTTCTTACTTTCATGATTTCCAGACCCGCCGTCTCAATATCCGCTATCGCGAGGGGAACGGCGTGGTGCGCTACGTCCACTCGCTCAATAACACCGCGCTCGCTATGCCGAGAATATTGACGCAGATTGCGGAGAACTATCAGCGAGCAGACGGCCGCATCGGCGTCCCCGGGGCGCTTCAGGGGTACATGGGCAAGGATGTGATGGGGAGGGTACAATAGAGTGGATGTCAAATGGAGAGCGAAGGCATGGACATGGAATAATTGACCTGCGAAAACGCCGAGCAGGCGAACAGGCGCGCGCGCGCGCGCGCGCCGCTCAGGCATCTCTGCCACTCTACAATAGAACTTCGTTGCGCTTACGACGGCGCAAATTGCGCGCTATGCTGGCGCTACTCATTCTTATATTCGCCGCGGGCGCCATATATGGCATAAGCGAATTCTCATATCTTCCTCGCTATTCTATAAACAAAATTACAGTTGAGGGAATGTCCAGCATCTCGCCTCGTCTTGTGAAGGCGTTTGTGGAAACAAAACTCAATAACGGAACATACTCGATAATTTCGAGAGGAAATATCTTTCTGTACCCTAAAACGGAAATAGCAAAAGGAATATCCGAATATTTTCCGAAGATACTAAATGCTCAAATTTCTCGCGAATCTCTATTGGCGCGGGCTATTACTGTTTCTATCACTGAGAGGAAAATGTTTGCCCTGTGGTGCTCTGATAAAGCGGAATGTTTTAAGATGGATGATACCGGATTTGTTTTTGCCGTAGCTACGATCTCTTCCGCGGGCCAGATCGTATTTTCAGGCGGTCTCGCCGCGAGCACGACTCCCATCGGACAAACATTCTTGCCGGAACAATTCGCGGACGTTCTCGCTCTTTTGTCTCGGCTCAAGGAGGAAGGATTCTCGGCAACAAGCGTTTCAGTCGAAGACGAACAAGATTTCTCGGTTTCACTTTCCAAGGGGTTTGATGTGCGCGCCACTTTCAGCCAAGACGCGAACACTATCGCGCGCAATCTGCAAACAGTACTTTTGTCGGAATCTCTTCAGGGGAAGGAGGACAAGATAGAATACATCGACCTTCGCTTCGGCAACCGCGTGTACTATAAAAACAGGGAATAGAAAATAGGCATTAGGCAATAGTGAAAAAAACAGAAACAGAAAGGTGGCCAAAGTATTGCTTCTACTTTTTGGCCACCTATCTGCACTTTCGGTGCAGACTTTTGGAGTGCCTTTCTTCACCCCGCTAATTTTGGGCGACGGGACACTACTGCTTTTCAGGAGGTTTTTCAGTAAGAACCCGAGCAATCAAAATCGCAATCTGAGTAGCCACGCTGGGGCTAAACAGAAAACTTCTTGAGTACCGCCCTCCGGCCGCGCTGATCAAGTGCCTCTGCTTCTTGAGCCCATTACGCGTCCGATCAGACAATTTTATCCTCTCGGAGACGGTAATGGAGATTACACCATCTCGTCCCTTCATCACCCTAACTTCTTGGCCGTTCTCCATTTTCTGCAAGAGCCCTTGAGCTCTTACATGCATGGCCCTGCATTGCGCCAGTATCATTGTTTCCTCCTCAAAAAAATGAACATCTAGACCCAGTGGTCTCCCGCACTATCTCAAACCAGAGAGAGTCAATTGTCTCGGAAAGTTCCTGCATTTGCTGCAAGCTACCGGCCACGGGCTACAAGCTATGTATGTGATATTGTGCTGGCAATGAAGAATTTTTGGACGAAATTGCCAAAACCGTTTTTTGCTCTCGCTCCTTTGGATGACGTTACCGATGCCGCATTTCGCCGGCTCATCGCGCGGTATGGCAAGCCAGATGTGATGTGTACGGAATTCACATCGGCAGATGGGTTGATTTTTGCAGGCGATTCCGGCCAAGCGAAATTGCGCGCGAAATTGCTATTTTCCGATTCCGAACGGCCGATTGTCGCGCAGCTTTTTACTTCGTCGCCGGAGAGAATGAAAAAAGCCGCGGAGCATGTCGCGGAGCTCGACTTTGATGGAATCGACATCAATATGGGATGCCCGGATAGGGCAGTAGAAAAATCTGGATGCGGGGCGGCTCTAATAAAAAATCCGAAACTCGCGCGAGAACTTATTCGCGCGGCGCAAGAGGCCGGATTACCGATATCCGTAAAAACAAGAATCGGATACTTGTTAGACGAACTAGACACGTGGCTTCCTGAATTGCTAGCGGAGAATCTTTCCGCGGTAACTATTCACGCGCGCACGCGCAAAGAAATGTCGGACGTACCAGCGCGCTGGGATACTGTCGCGCGCGCAATCGAAATCCGCGACAAGATGAAGTCAAAGGTTTTCATTATTGGAAATGGAGATGTAAAAGATATTTTTGAAGCGCGTGAAAAAGCTCGGGTGTCCGGTTGCGACGGAGTCATGCTGGGCCGAGCAATTTTAGGCAATCCTTTTCTATTCTCAAATTCTCAAGAATTTAAGAATAGAAAAGAAGCGAAGTTAAAAGCGCTATCAGAGCATCTTGTCCTGTTTGAAGAATTGCTTGCAGAGACGGCGAATTACGCGACGATGAAAAAGCATTTCGCGTCTTACATAAAAGGATGGTCTGGGGCAAAAGAACTTCGCATGAAGCTGATGGAAACTAATAGAGTTTTAGAAGCGCTGGCAATAATCAACGGTGATATATAATGGACTTATGACAAAAGTGAAAGATGGCCGGCGTGCGACCTTATATCGAGCGTACAGGCCGCAAGGATGGAGCGAGGTGCTGGGACAAGACAATGTCGTCCGCGTGCTTGAAGCTTCAATAAAAAATAAGAAAATAGCGCATGCGTATCTTTTTTCAGGCGGAAGGGGAACGGGAAAGACCAGTGTGGCGCGAATTCTCGCGCGGGAAATCGGAGTTACCGCAAACGACACTTATGAAATAGACGCTGCATCCAACACTGGAGTCGAACATATCCGCGAACTGCGCGAAGGCGCTCATGTTCTGCCCCTCGAGTCGCCCTACAAGGTCTACATTGTGGATGAGGCGCACATGCTTTCAAGAAGCGCATGGAATGCGTTTCTAAAAACGCTGGAAGAACCGCCAGCGCATGTGATTTTTATATTGGCGACGACAGAGCGCGACAAAGTGCCGGAGACTGTGCAATCT
>Ga0155315_137_pt1 | contig 5526 bp, 4 predicted proteins | sample RifCSPhighO2_02_FD_106283 | JGI IMG/M metagenome (GOLD analysis project Ga0155315, IMG submission 106283) | Candidatus Kaiserbacteria bacterium RIFCSPHIGHO2_02_FULL_49_16 | reverse complement strand
TCTCATCCCATTTGAAGGCTGACATTACTCCAATCGTTAGTAGTATCAGCAGAAACTGCGCGAGGTTTCCGACGACCGGCACAATCCCCAAAATCTGATAAATGAAAGTGCCGAAGAGTATTGTTTTCCAAGATACCTCCAGTTCCCTCTTAGACAGGTATTTATAGGCGATACTGCCTACAATGATTGGCGTAATTATCCATGCAAACAAAAGCAGTGCGGCAAAACCAATAAATCCAAGGATTCCAAGCGGTGCGCCTACAAAGCTTGCTAACAGAAGTATTGACAATAATGGAAGCGCCACGAAAACAGCCAATCCTCTGCCAAGCTCCAAGAGCGGGCGTTCAACGGTTCTAGCGACAATATCTGTGCTAAGGCGTCGAAACACAAGTCCAATAAGCAATGCCCCGATGAAAAGCGTGAGAAATTTTCCTAGGACAAGAACCGAAAATATAGCGCCCAAGGCGGCAGTTGATATACCCCGCTTCGAGCGTTCTGTGAACTCAACCTTTCCCATTACAACAGCGCCCTCTTCCATAACCGCCTCCTTTTTTGCCTTGTAAGTCAGGTTACCGGAAATCACCGTGGCGCTTCCGAGAGTTACTTCGTCTGCATCAATCTGAACGTTGCCCTTTATCGGCGCGTTGATATAGACCTGGCCGCCACCTATGCGCACACTGCCTTTGACCGGCGCGTCTACGCGAATGATACCTCCTCCGACTATCACATCACCTCCCACACCTGGGCCGCCGATTAATACCTCGCCGCCACCAAGAATCGCATCACCTCCCACCTTGCCTTGGATAAGAATATTTCCAGCGCCGACCCGCACGTCATCCGCTATCGCGGAAAGTATGGTGACATTGCCGCCTCCCGCGATAACATCCGCTCCAACATTGCCACTTACGACAATAGTGCCTCCTGCGGCAAGAATATCTCCTGATATATTTCCGGCGCTTGTAATACTGCTGCCAGAAATATATAAATCATTCAAGATCTTTTCATCTGCTCGTACAGATGGCTGGTCTCCAGCTCGAAACTCCGCGGCCATCGACATGGCCGGTACGGCAAGCATGGCTGCTGCCAATAAATACCCGATAATAGTCCGCATAATTTAGTTAGTTAATTAGATATTTACTAATGCCTAAAGTATATACCCAGAAATGGCGTTGAAAAGAAGATATGCGCATTTGCACATATTGCTGAAAAGCTCCGAATATTATTGATGAATAGCGCCTAAATGCCGGAAAATTTCGGAACCTTTTCCTTCACCGAGGCGATGACAGAGGACAAATCTTCGTTTACGACCATGTGATCAAATAGATCCTTTCGTTCAAGAAAGAACGCAAGGTCGTGTTCCGCGTTTTTCATGCGGTCGCGGATATGTGCTTCGGTCTCGCGTCCGCGCGTGCGAAGACGATGGAGAAGAGCGCTAAGCTTCGCTCTCTTGCTTTTACCTGGCGGAAGGAGACCGAAGGAGAGAATTGACTGGCGTCCGTAGTGATGGGCAAGTCCTTTAAGAAGACGAATTTCTGTGACGACGATAGGCAATTTTCCTTTGTTCCAAATGGCCTCAATATCGGTTGAGCGATATCCATACTGCCGTTTCTCGGTCGAGGATGGTATGTTTGTGGAAGAAACTATAACGCCGGCGCGCCGTAGAAGCTCAAACTCTTTAGGTGTTGTGTAAACATATTCGCCATCGTCGCTCTTCTTCGGGTCGCGCGTTGTTAGTATAGGCACATTTTCCGCATACTCTGAAAAAACTCGAGCCAGCGTCCTGCTAATCGTGGATTTACCCACCCCCGAGGGACCAGTGAGAGCGAGAATGTAGCCGGGGAATTTCTGAAGTTGTACAGCTTTGCCCGCAAGAGCTTCGTACGCGACTTCGTAGACACGGAGCCCATCCGCGGTGGCGTGCGAAAGTCGCATGCGAGGGCGCACCTGTTGTCCGATGAACGGTTTATTTTCGGAGAGAATAGGCGCAAGAACGCGTTGCCCATTATTGAGCTCAATTAATCCTATCGTTCGCGGCCTGTGTCCGAAGCGTACCGGCGGATGCGTCAGCGTAGTGAACGACACTACGGTTCCGGGAAGAAATCTGTCCCGTTCGCGTTTGAGTGATCTGTGAATTATTGGCGCGCCATTGTTCATATCTAGTTTATGCGTTGGTGTTTTCCATAATATGAATTCCGCAACTAGCCGCCGCGCCGCCGAAATTGTGCGCGAGGCCCCACTGTGTTGATGTGTCCTTAAGATATTTGCCCACTTCAATCAGTTGTTTAATGCCAGTTGCCGCAACTGGGTGTCCGCAGGCCTTGAGTCCGCCGCTATTGTTTAGAAAAAGAGGCGTGCGCCCCGCGTAAATATCTTCATAAATCCTAATTCCCTCTCCCTGCTTCGCGAATCCCAGGTCCTCCATATTTATCACGGAAGCGATTGAAAAACAGTCGTGAGTTTCTACGACCTTGATGTCGCTCCTATCAATATCGGATTCTTTGAGGGCTCGGCTCATTGCTTCGCGCGTTGCCTTGAAACTTACTATCGTCGGCCGCTCCGTTATGCTTAGCGTATCGCTTGTCATCTGGCTTGCCGCTATTCGCAGCGGGCTTTTATGAATGGTTGAAAGAATGCACGCGGCCGCTCCGTCGCTAATTGGAGAGCAATCGAAAAGGCGCAATGGATCAGACACGAGCGGGCTCGCGGTCACATCTTCGGGCGTAAGTTTCTGCCTAAACTGCGCAAACGGATTTTCGTGGGCGTTCCTGTGATGCACCGCGCTTACGACACTAAGCTGTTCGCGCGTTAGGCCGAATTCGTGCATGTAACGCCTTGTAATCAGGCCGAAAATTCCCGGGAACGTGAGTCCGGACGGAGCGTCAAGTTCGCTATCAGCGGCCCCCATAAGCGCTTGCGAGACGGCGTCCACCGAGGCATCGGTCATTTTTTCAACGCCGAGGACGAGAACTGTTTTTGCGCGCTTGCTCTCTAAGAACGCGCAGGCAGTGTGAAGCGCGAGAGCGCCAGAGCCGCACGCGGATTCGACTCGCAAAGCAGGGGGGTGGTGGGGAAGAAGCGAAGAAGCAAGCGCGCCGAGGCCGGACTGATTATTCGTCACTTCGGCGAGCATGTTCGCGACGATGACCATGTCAATTTCGGTCGCGTTCAGATGAGAAGACTTTAGCGCCGCGGCAATGGCCTCTTCCATTAGGTCCCGCAGGCTTTCCCCCCACCATTCGCCAAATGGCGTAAGTCCCGAACCGACAAGATAAATATTTTTTTCCATACAATTACGATGAGAGCATTCCGGAATGTTCGAGGTATTCATCATACTTCAAATATTCGCGCTCGCGTTCATCTATCGGGAGCGGTTTTCCGTTCTTAAGCATTGTCATTAGGAATGCATCGCACCCCGAGCCGGAGCCGTAGGAAACGACCAGAATGAGTTCGTCTTTCTTTGCTTGCTCGAGTACGGAGACGAGGCCGATAAGCGAGCACGCGCTGTAAGTATTGCCGATAGAGGGAACAATGAATCCAGCCCTCATTTGCTCTTTAATGATGCCGCATTCTTTTGCGATACGCATTGGGAATTTCGCGTTAGGCATATGAAACACGACGTGATTGATTTCCGGAAGCTTTATTTTCCACTCCTTAACAACAGCACTAATCGTCTCGCGAGTATGATGAAAGTAGCCGGGTTCCCCGGTGAATCGGCCCGCATGGCGCGGGTAGGGCTCGTTTACGGCGCGCCAAAAATCCGGCGTATCAGTTGTGTATGAGAGAGTCTTATCAATTCTACAAAGAGCGTTTTTGTGGCTGTCCGGGCCAAGAAGAAAGGCAGCCGCTCCGGCAGCCGCCGTGTACTCCAGCGCGTCCCCTGGTTTGCTCTGCGCGGTGTCAGTTCCTATCGCGAAACCAAAATTGATTTGGCCGCTTCGAATAAAACTATCCACAATCTGCATGCCAGCGGTACCTGATTTGCATGCGAACTCCAGGTCGGCGGCGTGAGAAAACGGGTCAAGTTTAAGGGCTGATACGAGCATTCCGCTTGTCGGCTTTACCGCATATGGGTGCGATTCTGAGCCGACAAAGATTGCGGAAACGCGTGAGGGAGGTATTCCGGATGTTTTTAGAGCAAGTTGTGCTGCCTCGAAGGCAAGGGTAAAGCTGTCTTCATCGAGGCCCGGTACGGACTTTTCTTCAACCCCTAGGCCCGATAAAAGCGAGGCCGGGTCCTGTTCCCAATGACGCGCGATATCAGAGATTTTGATTCGGTATTTCGGCAAGTATGCGCCAAAACCCAGGATTGCAGAATGAGTCATGTGATTTTGCGAAATTATGTCGCGTAATCGTCCATTAAAACGCGGCTCTTACAGTGTAGCAAATTATGCGGAAATTTGTATTATTCTGTGGCATATAGTATTCCGAAAGAAATGTTTAGACGCCGTTCCTTGTTCTCGACGACCGTGGAGAGTAAGGAACACGGAATTTTAGAAATCTTAGAGTTCGTAGATTCTAAGCCGTTTTAATCCTTCGCTTAATGTCATCCTTGAGGTTAGCGGGAAGTAATATTTTGCTTGCGCGGTCGCCAAGTTGGCTAGATATAGAATCATTAATAAACACTCCCTGCGAAACAATAGTGCGACTGAAAAAATCTCTTAATGATTCTACACTACCTCTGTATATTAATTCTACGATGTTAGCATCAACTAATTGATGCGGAGTGAAATCTCTGCCAGAAAAATACGCAACTTCTTCAAGGTCAACGATTACAAGTTTACAATTGATTTTTGCCCCTTCACGCGGAACTACAAGAAAGAACGCTTCTGATGTTATATATATATGATGAAGTGCTGCTGTTAAAAGATCTTCGCCTATCTCCTTGATGGCATCGTTAAAGTTAGTCAGCGACTCAATTCTTTCTTTTCTGGGGTTTTCAAGAGGATTGACCGATAACGCAATATTTCCTCCGATATTATAATTAGTCATCAATATCTCTTTTGTACCAACCGGACGAAATGTCGCGGGAATGTTTTTCACGCCAATAGATTTTAGATTGTTATATAAGACTATAGAAATATTTCTCGCCACAATCGGATTAATGTACATTAGGGGGCCATCTGCATTATCTATATATCGCTTCAAAACCAAATCTCGCTTATGAGGAAGTCTTCCTCCTTCAAAATCCAGACGCACCTCTGAAATTTGAGAACGCCCAGAATTGCTTAAATTCCCACCAAATTGCGGATCATCTTTTTCGTTAATCCTAAATACATTTTCCCGTCCATCTTTATGTTTGATAATCCCTAGTCCATCTTTTTGTTTTATAATCCGTGGTTTTTCTACTGACATAAAGATTATCTGATTATTCCATGCATGCTAACCATTGGGAAGCTGGCATATTAGCGCCATTTTCGTGCCAGCTTACGATGCGCCTGCGCCAGAGTGTTTGTTGACTGAGCCGCAATAAGTGAAAGCTCGCCCGCAAGGACAGCACCGCCGACAATTTCTGCAAACTGTGCGGAT
>Ga0155315_140_pt1 | contig 5919 bp, 11 predicted proteins | sample RifCSPhighO2_02_FD_106283 | JGI IMG/M metagenome (GOLD analysis project Ga0155315, IMG submission 106283) | Candidatus Kaiserbacteria bacterium RIFCSPHIGHO2_02_FULL_49_16 | reverse complement strand
AAATCAAGACAATCTGGTGCTTCTTCGTCAATCGCTCGCGCGCCTGCATCTGTCCGATTCCTCACTTTCGTATGAAGAAGAATCGTCCGGAGTGATGGGAAAAGGTTTTCGATGCGGTTTCCTTGGAATGCTTCACTTGGAAATTATTATTGAGCGCCTTCGGCGCGAATTTGCGTTGAATCTTGTTGTAACAATGCCGACCACGGTTTATGAGGTTACTCACTTAAACGGAAAAGTCGAAGAAATTTATGCGCCAGCTCGATTACCCGATGATGGCACAGCAAAATTAGTCCGCGAACAATGGGCGGAAGTATCTGTCATATCACCGCCGGAATATCTGGGCGGAATTTCGCAATTGCTTTATGAACACGAGGCGAAAATTGGTAACACGGAAACTTTGCCAGACGGCAAGGCGCGACTTTTTTCAGAGATGCCGCTCCGAGAACTGATGCGAGGATTCTTTGACAAACTTAAAAGTGTTTCGTCGGGTTTCGCATCGTTATCCTATGAAATCATCGGCTTGCGTGATGCGGATGTGGTGCGATTGGATGTTCTTGTGGCGGAAGAAATAGTGCCCGCGTTTTCTAGAATTGTGAGCCGAAGGCGCGTACGAGCGGAAGCCGAAGCGATGGTGGAAAAACTTGAGAAACTTCTGCCACGCCAGCAATTCGTATTAAAAATCCAAGCGAAAGCGATGGGAAATATAATTGCGTCTCGCCGCGTCTCCGCGCTCCGCAAAGACGTCACCGGCTACCTTTATGGCGGAGACATCACGAGAAAAATGAAACTGCTTGAAAAGCAAAAACGCGGCAAGAAAAAGATGCTCGCGCGCGGGAAAGTAGATATACCCCATGACGTGTTTCTCAAAGTGATGCGAGAGGGCTAACCCCCTTTGCGGTAAATGTCTTGCCCGTTAATAACTGCCCGAAAGCATAGCGACGACTCCGGGAGCGAAGAATAGCACCATGCTTATTATTACGAGGACTGCGACAACGCCCCACAGGTATTTCATGACCTTTTTTGTGTTGCGGTGGAAAAGGAAACTCATATGTTGCGCGTATCGTGTATGGCGTATCGCGTATGGCGTATGAGGAACTGCATATAGTGTAGAGTATAAGGCATGGAAAGATTTAATCAACGGCGGGACCCACTGCGTTTGCTCGGGAAACGCCTTCTTCTAATTCTGCTGTTCGTGCTTGTAATTATCGCAATCTCTGGCGTGTGGAAAGCGTATCGCAAAGAACAGGAATCGCTTTCTCTCCGACAGGAGGCGGAAATCCAACTTGCGGACATTGCAAAAAGGAGAGCCCAATTGGAAGCTGACATTGCTAAACTGAACACCACGCGAGGCATGGAGGAGGCCCTGCGAGAACAGTACAGATTGGCCAAAACAGGCGAACACCTCATCATTATTGTCGACTCGCCCACACCCGCTCCGATAGTGGCGACTTCTTCGGTGATGGAGTGGTTCCAAAAGACACTTAACTGGTGGTGAGATGTCCAAACCAGCGTATCCGATTTTCTCCACTATGCGCTAATTCGTGCGAATTAGCGCATAAAGAATAAATTTAATGGAAAGTGATTCGGCACGAAGCACGCTCGAACTCTTGTAAAATGGTGCGGGTACGGAGAATCGAACTCCGATTTAATGCTTGGGAAGCACTCGTTCTGCCACTAAACTATACCCGCCAGTATGGTGTGAGAATACCGCATATTTTCCTATATACAAAAACATACCAATCTCAAAGATATTTCTTTCCGTACTTTCGCATCGCTTCAATGACATCATGAAGCGCGACCCCTTTTTTCGTCAATGCGTACTCGACATGTGATATTCGTCCCGCGAGCTCTTTTCTCACCATCAAACCGTCCTTTTCAAGGCGCTTCAGTTTATTGGAAAGTGTACGGCTGCTTATGCCAGAGAGCGAGTTTCCAAAATCGCTGAATCGGCGTGGTTTTTCCAATAGGTCGCGCAATATAAGAAGCGTGCAAGAATCGCCCAAAATGTCGGCCACGCGGGCAACCGGGCACTTTTTGCACAAGTCTCGTCTTTGTTGCTGGGTCCGAAACATATCCACAGCTTATCACCGCTTTGCGTACTTTACAAAGTAAAGCAGGGAATATACAATACGCATATTAAAAATTAAATACATTATGTATGTCTATTAAAAATGTTTTGCGCCTGAAGATTATTCTCGGAAGCACGCGCCCAGGTCGTTTTAGCGAGCACGCTGGCGCATGGGCGTTGGAACAAACAAAGAAGAATTCGGGGATTGAGGCAGAAATCTTGGATTTACGGGATTATGAGATGCCTTTTTACAACGAGACCGTGAGTCCGTCATACAAACAAGCGCCGTATAAGAGCGAGGCAGTAGAAAAATGGTCGAAGAAAATAGGAGAAGCTGATGGATTTATCATAATTTCTCCGGAATATAACCATGGCACCGCGGCAGTTCTGAAAAATGCCCTTGATTACGTATTCAAAGAATGGAACAACAAACCTGTCGGATTTGTCGCATATGGAAGCGTTGGAGGCGCTCGCGCGGTGGAGCAATTGCGATTGATAACGGTAGAACTTCAGATGATTCCAATTAGAAATGCCGTGCACATAAATGCTCCGTGGCTCCTCAGAGACGAAGCGGGTAATCTGAAACCAGGCGCGCTTGATTCCTACCAAGGCGCAATAGATGGGTTGCTTGCACAACTTATTTGGTGGACGAAGGCGCTTAAGAACGCGCGCGATATTCAATCCTAAATGGTTGTGATATAATTTGACAATAATTATTAAAAAACGAAGATCGAATTATTATGGCACAAAAGCAAATCACGATTTATTCAACTCCGACATGTCACTTTTGCCACGCGGCAAAGGATTTCTTCACAGCGAACAACGTCAAGTTCACTGATTACAATGTCTCTACTGACTTGGCCAAGAGAAAAGAAATGATTGAAAAAAGCGGACAGATGGGTGTTCCGGTCATTTATGTGGGCGATGAACTTATAGTCGGATTTGATGAGCAACAGCTTCGCGGACTCCTTAAGATCTAACTCGTAAAATTTCCTAGCCGAGGGGCGCATATGCTAAAGTGCATATGCGCCCTCGTAGTTAAATGGATATAACTGGCCCGTCCTAAGGGTCCATTGGCTGTTCGATTCAGCCCGAGGGCACAAATAAGTAAACAATACCCCTATTTCATTAAACCCCGTGACCATTCATAATATGGGTGGTACAATGCATGATATATGAGCAATCCCAAGATTATAGAATGGGTTTTGCGAATCGCAGTAGCAGGAGAATTTATAGGTCACGGAGTTTTTGCTCTGCAGGGTAAAAAGGAGTGGATTGCGTGGTTTCCCGTATTCGGTATTTCTGCGCCTGAACCGGCAACGACTCTCCTATTTTTGGTCGGGGTCATGGATGTCACACTTGCTGTTCTTGTATTAGTAAAGCCGATTCGCGTCGCAATTTTGTGGATGGCGTGCTGGGGATTTTGGACCGCGCTTGTTCGCCCGATCGTTGGCGAACCGATATGGGACTTTATAGAGCGCGGGGCAAATTGGGGAGCACCACTTGCCCTATTTTTACTCATGGGTTGGCCAAACAACTGGAGGCAGTGGTTCAGCAGATAAAATTTCTCGCGGTTTTATCACAAATAACATGGAACCCAATCACGAGCAAACGCAGGAGGAAATATATCGTCTCGTGAAGGAGAATAACAAAATGCTCCACGGCATGCGCCGGAATGCGTTTTTGGGAGGCGTATTCAAAGTTATTTTTTGGATTGCTCTTATCGTTGCGCCGATATGGTTCTATCAGATATATCTTTCTCCGGTTGTGGACAGCATGTTGCAGTCTATAAATCAGATAGGAGGCGCAAGCGCAACCGCACAATCTCAGTTCACAGAACTTCAGAATGCATTAAAGAAGTTTCAATCGCAGATTCCTACAGTATTTCAGCCGAAGTGAAATTATCCACACATTTTTTTGTGCTCTAATCGCCCTGCCTATGCTATAATTGTTGGATGAGAGTGCGGGGAGAGCGAGATAAAGCATTTCAATTGCGGATATTAGGTTATAGTTATAATGAAATTAGAGCAAAGCTTGGCACGCCGAAATCTACGCTGCGAACATGGTTCGCAGATATTGTGCTTTCTGATAAGGCAAATAATCGTCTTAAAACAAGAATTCGTGAAGGTTCATACAAAGGACTCTTGAAACGGAGCAAAATGCAAACGCATTTAGCGCGTCAGCGTGCGGCCAAATTCCGAGAAGAGGGCGAGAAAAGAATATCGAAATTATCGAGTGATGATTTGTTGATTATAGGGACGACGCTTTACTGGGCGGAGGGATATAAGCGCCTGCAGAGGCGCTTCGGGCGCGAACTTACCGCTCACGCGATTAGTTTTCTAAATTCGGATCCTGAAGCCATCAGAATATTCGTGAAGTTTTTGACAGATATTCTTCAAGTACCGGCTCAAAAAATCAGACTTTGTATGCGTTTATATCCGCACATAAATGAAACAGAAGCGAAAAGGTACTGGCTCAAGATAACTGATCTTTCGGCAGATTGTTTTCGGAAATCAACTTTCTTGGTAACCGGAGCAAGCAAGGGAAAGCGGCCATTCAACCGTTTGCCGTATGGAACGATGCAGGTATATGTGAACGACACGAATAAATTTCATTATTTACTCGGTTTAATTAATGGTTTAATTAATGGAGTGAAAAAGGATTTATAATATGTTACATTGTGCAGGCTGCCTGGGTAGCTCAGTTGGTTAGAGCGCTTCGCTGAAGACGAAGAGGTCCCCGGCTCGATTCCGGGCCCAGGCACCAGACAGGAAATATGCTATGATTATTCGTAGCAAGGGTCGATGGGCGAAGATTATTAATAAACGAAGGTTAGTAGTTAATCACCACTATGATATTCGGACGACTTAGACCACAACCACAGGGTCCAGTGCAGAAGGATAAACCGCGCTCATTTTACTATGAGGATAAGGAAGGCGCAGAACATAGTCTTCAGGGGGAACTAATTACACCACAAGCTCTCAGCGAAAACGAACCGCGAAGTTTCTGGTATACTGATCCGAAAGGTGTAAAACATCAAATAGATGGAGCAAGAAGTTGGTGGCATGAAGATCCAAAGACAACAGGGCGAGGAGAGAAGACTGAGTAAAGCGCCCAAGAGGTGCTCATAATGTTGCGAGTCAGTCAATATTTTTCCGTTTGCATAAACACCTTTAAAACCCCATCGTATAAGTAAGCGCGCTTCCGCCACCGCCGAGCCATTTTGAAGTGTCGAGTTTTATTTCGCGCACTTTTCCCAGCTCGCGGTATTTAACATGTCCGTTTGCTAGAGCGTAGTCGAATATCTTTTTTGTAATTTCAACATCTTTAAGGCAATACGCACGGACTTTCTCTATCTCTTTATCGCGCCACCACTTTAAAGACTGCGCGCCGTCGCCGCTTTTTCTCACGCCCAATGTGCCATCGGCAACTGCATCAAGGCGCAAGCGGCGACCGGCGACATCCTGAACTTTCTTCATAATGTCCAAGCTTTTTATGCGGGTCAGGTCTCCAGGGTAGTATTTATTGAGAAGCGGCACGTCAAAGTGGTCAGAGTTGTAACCGACGAGTAAATCTGTACGCTCCAATATTTTCCAAAGTTGCGGAAGTTCCGGCTCAAGAAAACTTTTGTACTCGCCAGTTTCCGAATCGTGGATGCAGACCAAAGCGATGGTGAGGTCGGCTGGGTCGGAAGTTCCCGTGTCCGACATCCAGTTCGCTGTTTCAATGTCGAAAGTAATAATTCTCATAGCCTCTAGCTTATAGCGTATAGCGATTAGGAAATCAATGGGAATTGTTCTATACGCTTAACGCTATACGCTAATCGCTACTCTGACTATCCTAGCGAGCTG
>Ga0155315_102_pt3 | contig 6918 bp, 10 predicted proteins | sample RifCSPhighO2_02_FD_106283 | JGI IMG/M metagenome (GOLD analysis project Ga0155315, IMG submission 106283) | Candidatus Kaiserbacteria bacterium RIFCSPHIGHO2_02_FULL_49_16 | reverse complement strand
AAGGAGAGCGAGGAAAGGTTGGTTTACATTTTTTTAATCAGAAAACAGGACTTACGCAGTTGGATGCAGTTCAAGAAGCGAACGAGGAGTGGAGAAAGATGTATGAATAATACATTGAACGAGCGCCGCTGTTTGCGACGCAGGAATGCGCCGACTGCGTAAGTTCTGAAATCAAAGAATCATGGCAAAGAAACTATATGTCGGCGGTCTGCCTTACAGCACGACCGACGGAGAACTCAAAGACGCCTTTTCGCAAGCAGGTTCCGTCGCATCAGCCGTAATCATCATGGACAAGATGAGCGGCCGTTCGAAAGGATTCGGCTTCGTGGAAATGTCTTCCGACGAGGAAGCGCAGAAGGCGATTGAGTTGCTAAATGGAAAGGACTTCGGCGGACGAACTCTCACAGTGAACGAGGCTCGCCCAATGGAGGAACGACCAAGACGCGATTTCCGAGGCGGCGGCGGCAATGACCGCGGTGGCTACGGCGGAGGTGATCGTGGCGGAAGAAGCTGGTAATTTCCCACTCTTTCTAGTAAACAGCCCCGTCCGCCAAAGGCGGACGGGGCTGTTTCGTTTCTCATTTTGACAGTTACGCTAATGGTACATATGTACCATTAGCGTAACTGTCAGCGTGTGATATCCACAAGCACCCAAGGGAAATCATCCTCCGATGCCTCATACTGTAGAGGATGCTCAAATATCGCTCTCTCTTTGGGTGGGGAATTTCTATTTACGCCATCATGTATCTGGTGTGGGCTGGCTTCACGACTTACGGATTTACTGCGGGAGCCGCGCCACATGTCGCCGCTCTTCTCATACTTCTCGTTCTGGCGGCAACCGCCGGCGCTTCTTTACAACTCGCGTCATGGAAAGACATCCTTCCATATTCGCTCACATGGGCGGGATGCATTGCTCTATTAAACTTGGCTCTACCAATGCCCTTAGTCGATTGGCACGTTTTTGCGGAACCGTACGTTTGGGCTAGTTACGCGCTTGTCGTGCTTGTACCGTTGTTTTGCTCGGAAGAAGTTTCTATCACAGACGAGATGTCAAAATGGCACACCTAAGCAGAATATGAGTGACACACATGCGCCACTAACTCTGCCCAATACGAGCGCGAGATTCGAATTGCTTCATGCTCATCGATTTCTTTTCCGCACAGGCCTAAGTATTGCGAACACGTTCGCGTGGATTTTCGTGTTTCAGTATTTCATTGCGATCACATCTACGATATCTGACGCGCTTATTGCCACGATTGTAATGTACGCGATGGGACAATCCATAACTATCATTCTGACACCCATTTCCGCGTCGAACCTTCGCAGAGGTACTATGCACTCGCTTATTTTTGGCGCATTGCTCGCAGGCGGAGCGTACGTGACACTTGGCGCGACACTAAACAGCACATTAGATGGAGAACCTATCGGATGGGGAATAGCGGTATTCGCTATACTTCTGGGCGCGTACAGAGCGCTGTACTGGATTCCTTATCAATTGCGCGCTTCCACGGGAGTTCATGGACGCTCTCGCTTGCCGATTCTGTACGAAGTAATAATCGCTCTTATGCCGACGTTTGCTGGTATAACGATGGCGGTGATTCCATACGCGCCTCTCCGACTTCTTTTTGGCAGTGCCGTGATTATTGTAATGTCGCTTGTACCAATAATTGTTTCTCGAGATTTCGTCGAGAAGTTTTCGTGGAGCTATTTTGAAACATTTGCGCATCTTTTGAAGAGAAGAAATCGCAGGTTGCTCTCGGCATCTTTCAGTGGCGGCTTGCAAGGAACAGTGCTCTTCTTAGTATGGCCGATTTTTGTTTTCTTTATTGTCGGCTGGGATTACAAAATTCTCGGCGCGGTGTTAAGCGCGACTTTCATCGCAATACTCTTCTTGAAATATCTTTACCGTAAATTCGCTCGCAAAATGCAGATTGAGCAATCCGTACTTGTACAAGTTGCGTTCTCCGTTTCCGGCTGGGTGATGCGCCTTTTTGTCGGCTCGCCTGTAGGAGTTGTTTTGGCAGACACTTACTCACACACAAGTGCGGGAAGAAGCTCGCATAGCATTGACGCTCTTGCATTCGAGCAATCTGCCGACCAAGGGTCGTTTGTAGACGAACTCACGGCGCTTAAGGAAATGGGGCTTGCTATTGGAAGAATCAGCGCATGCGCGATTTTTGCCTTGCTTCTTGTGTGGACGACTCTACCGATAGCATTTGCTGGTATGCTAATTCTCGCGGGCATCGCTTCCGCAGTATCAATAATTATGGAACGCCCTGTTGTGCAAAGTGGGTTTTGAGGAATGTCTCTTTGGGTATAGGCTCTAATATAGATTCGGACAATGGCTGCTTCGCTGATTAGTTCCTCCTGACGGTCAGCGGACTGAAGGTGAAGAAGAACAGTCAAGATCCTGGTGGTGGGCTGGTCGGCAGCTCATCTGTCTTCGCCGTGGCTGGGGTTTCATCCTCTTTGACCAGCCCGCAGCATTTTTTTGCAAAGAGAATTCTGGCAGTCAGACTGCCATGCTACGGCAGTCTGACTGCCTTATGCCCCTGCCCTTTTCACTCTTCTTTCTTCTCATCTCCGAAATCAAATTCTTCTTGCCGTGGATTCTGTCCGGGCTTTTTTTCTCTCGAGGCGTCGGTCAGCGGCGCTGCTTGACCGTCTTGACCTTTTTTCGCTTGCGATACATCTTGCCCCATGATTATTGTGGGGGGGTTATCTGTAAATCTTTAACTGATTGTTCGGCCTCTGCCACAGCGTCTGGGTCGTCCTTCGGAATACGCGCATTATTCGACTCTTGCAGCAAGCGATAGTACTCCTCACGCGATTTGGGTCCAGAGAAGATGACTCTCATTTGTCGTAGTCTCGAGATTTTCTGCAACGAATTTATCCTCACTCCATTTTCATTCCTTACAATTTTTTTAATCCGATGAAATTGATCTTCATCTCGTATAGATAGTGTAATTTGATATGTTTTTAGAGTTTCTCTACCAGATTCTTGATTTTTCATAAGATTTAAGTACAGCTAGAGCAAACTTTCCACAACTTGCTTAACTTCCGCACCATCTGCTTGACCCTTTGTTTCTTTAATCACGGCACCCACGAACATTCCCATTTTTGATTTGTCCGTTATACCCAATTTCTCTTTTACTTGTTTTGCCACAGTTTCAATCTGTTCTCGCGACATTTGCGAGGGCATATAAGTTTCCAAAATCTTTAATTCCTCTTCCTCTTTCTGCGCCAAATCTTCGCGCCCGCCTTTCCGGAATTGCTCAATGGAATCTTTTCTCTGTTTAACCGCGCGTTTGATAACGGCGAGCGCATCAACATCAGAAATCGCTTCCTGCGGTTTAATCCCCTTTGCGACGAGCTCATTTGTAAAAGCAGAGAGAAGCCCGCGCAGGGTATTCATCTTTAGCGAATCCTTCGCCCGCATCGCATCGGTCAATTCTTTTCTAATCTTCTCATTTAACATCCTTGAATTGTATCAGAAATATTTAATTTCGTCTCGCAATACGCTCCGCGTTCAGTAGGGAAGCGAACAAATGTGCTTGGACACTATCAACCGAGAAAACTACAAATATAAATGTCCGCTATTTGCTACGGTCGGATACCATAGCGGACAGCGGACATCCGATAACACGCGCAATTACGATTTATAGATAGAAATATTTCTTAATCCATTTGTCGTTCTCAATTTTCTCGACGATTGTGTAAAGTACATCCTTGCCGATGTGGAGGTCTGCTTTTATGAGAATAATGAGTTCCTCACAGTCGTAAGGGGAAACCCATACGCTATCTTGGACGCGCAGAAAGCCACATTCGCGCATTATGCGCCGTAGTTGGTCTCGAACTATTCTTCGCCGTTCGGGAATATCAAATATAATCATGCGATAGCGCTTGTCCCACCGTTTTTTACTGCGCTTTCGCAGTGCCGCCTTTTCTTTCTCGAGAGCAAATACCTGCCGCCCCTTCCCGGTGATTTCTACACATTTCACATTTCCCCTGACTGTAAATCGGATAAGCCCTTTTTGCGCCAACCTTCCGATTGCAGTTTTTGCTTGATAATTAAATCTGCGCACACTTTTCACAAAACGCAAAAGTTGTAGCGTGTTTGGCGCAACCATTATCCATGCACAAATACCAGCCAACGCCACCGTCGCAAGTATTGCGTCTTGAATGTATCCCTTTCTCCGCTCCCGCCGAGCTTCCGCTTCAAGAATTCCCATGTCCGCTATTATACACGGTCGGTGTAGATAGTGGACATGCTTTTGTCTGGTCGTTTACTAAAAAACAGGTAAGATCTACATTCGCACAAGCACAGAGAGTTCCAGCAGAAATTCTCAAGTACAAAGAGAGGGCTTCTTGGTTAGCGTGGTATAATCCGAAAATATGGAATATGTGATTTTGGTTCTTCTCATCGCAATTCTTGCTTTTCTGGCGCTCTCTTATTGGCGCAGTCAAAACAACAAGCCGGACACGCAGGGCTTGGTGCTTCTGCAAAATCAATTGCAGGAACTGACTCGTACGATGGACACCAAGCTCGGAGAGGGCGCCCGAACGATGTCGGAGTCTATGAAGGCGCAGTTCGGCGAATCCCAAAGATTGACAGATTTGGTAACCCGCCAGCTGACGGAAGTCGCGCGCGAACAAACGAAGACAAACGAATCAACTCTGCGCTTTATGACCATAGCCGAACAGTTGGCGAATTTGGAAAAAGTATTGAAGCACCAGAAACAGCGGGGGAATCTTGGCGAGCGCTCTCTGGAACTCGTGCTTGAAAACATCCTTCCGCCCGGCACATTCAAGACGCAGTATATTTTCCCCGGCGGAGAAACAGTGGACGCGGTCATAATCACCAAAGAAGGAATGATTCCCATTGACGCAAAGTTCTCGCTTGATAATTACAACCGCGTTGTGAACGAGCCGGACGAGGCGAGAAAGGCGGAGCTTGAGAAAGATTTTAAGAATGACCTGAAATTGCGCATAGACGAAACGGCAAAATATGTCCGTCCGAAAGACGGCACATTGCCTTTTGCATTCATGTATATTCCCGCGGAGGGAATTTACTACGATCTGCTTATCAACGAGGTCGGCTCCGTCAAAGTTAATACGCGCAACTTGATTGACTACGCATACAACGAGAAGAAAGTCATCATAGTTTCTCCTACCACATTCGCCGCGTACTTGCAGTCAGTACTTTACGGGTTCAAGGCATTTAAGATTGAAGAAACCGCGAAAGATATTGCGAAAAATGTAGAAGCGCTCGGTCGCCACTTGAACGCGTATCAGGAATATTACAAAAAAATCGGAACATCGCTTTCAACCACGGTTAATCATTACAACGCCGGCTCAAAGGAACTCGGCAAGGTGGACAAAGACGTTTTCCGCATCACCGGCACCGCGGCGGAGCTTGATTCGCCTCTTTTGGAGAGACCCACTATTGCATCGAACGAATAGTCGGTTAAAAAATACCAAGGTCCGACCTTGGTAGAAACCACGCGTTGCATTAGTTGCCTATATATGGCAGACTATGCCTTTCTATGGCAAAGATAGCGATTATTGAAACGGGCGGAAAGCAATATCTTGTTACTCAGGATAGCGTTCTAAACGTGGAAAAACTGCCCAAGAGCAACGGCAAAATAACTTTTGATAAGGTTTTGCTAGTGGATGACGGAAAAGAAACTAAAGTTGGCGCGCCGTATCTTGCGGGCGCCGTTGTTTCTGCCGAGCACATTGCAGATGGGCGAGAAAAGAAAGTTACAGTAATTCGCTACCGACAAAAAAGCAGATATTTTAAGAAAAAAGGCCACAGACAGCCATTTACGAAAGTAAGAATTACCGCCCTTCCATAGGGCGGTTCTCTTATCATAACACAGCGAGGCGTCGCCTCGCTGCAAATACATTGAGATGACATCTCAATGTATTTGCGAATTTGCAAATTGCAAATTGGAGCTTGCAAATTCACTTTCTTGAGTCCAGTGCGCTCTTTATGGTGTCTGGGTCGGCGTATTCAATTTCGCTTCCTGTTGAGAGACCGCGGCCAAGCGATGTGACCGCAAGTGAATGTTCTTTGGCGAGTGCCACTAATTCTTCTTTAAGCCGGATGGAAGTGGCGTCGCCCTCTGGATTGGCTGGGAACGCGAGAATTATTTCTTTCAAACCATTTTTTGCTCTTTTTGGAATGGATGCAATAAGTTCGCGTAAGTGCAAGCCGTTCATTTTCTCTGATGCGAGTGATATTGTTCCACCGAGTACAAAATATCCCCCGTGATATGTTCCGCTTCGCTCCATGGCGAGCAGATCCGTGTCGCTCGCCACCACAGCTAGCAGAGCGCGGTCGCGTTCCGGATTCTCGCATATTGAGCAAGCCTCGTGTTTCCCCGAATGATGCTTCATGCATTCCGTACACTGATGGACAGATGCATTTAGACTTTCTATGGCGCGCGCAAGCTCGGCTCGCGACTTTTGCGACGAACGCAAAAGAAATTGCACAAATCTGCCAGCTTGACGCGGGCCGATGCCGGGAAATCTTTCAAAAATTGCGCTTAATTTCTCAATTGAATCCATAGGGTAGTCAGTAGTTAGTGGTAAGTAGTCAGTAGAGAAAACATAGTCGGAAATTTATTTGCATTTTCTACTAACTACTAACTATTTACTACTAAAACTGTTCAGAACGGTGTTTCGTCTTCGCCCACCTTCGCTTCTGTTGTGTAGTCACCGAAATCACTCTTTTCTATGGAGTGGAACGTTGTTTTGGCCTCGTCAAATCGAAGGTCGATTCTTCCGATTGGCCCGTTGCGATGTTTTTCTATCATTATTTCCGCGATGCCGGGCCTGTCAGAATTCTCGTTCATCTTGTCGTCGCGATGTATAAACATAACGACATCGGCATCCTGTTCCAGAGCGCCGGAA
>Ga0155315_120_pt1 | contig 7402 bp, 9 predicted proteins | sample RifCSPhighO2_02_FD_106283 | JGI IMG/M metagenome (GOLD analysis project Ga0155315, IMG submission 106283) | Candidatus Kaiserbacteria bacterium RIFCSPHIGHO2_02_FULL_49_16 | reverse complement strand
AGCGGCGGTTCGGGAACTATTTACGGGGGCGGTGGAGGAGCCGGAGTGGGTGGTGGGGGTGGAGGTGGAGGATATGCGGAAAAAATATTCGTCGCGAGCGCGCTTTCGGCTTCACACGCGGTCACAGTAGGTGGCGGTGGAGGCGGTGGCTCCGGCGGTGTTGAAGGTCCCGGTGGCGGCCCAGGTGCTCCTGGCGCTGTCGTCATCTACGAGTACACAACAAGCGCCTCTGCTGGTGGCGTTGGTTCAAGCCAGTGGACAACCAGTGGAAACAATATTTATTACAATGCAGGCAATGTCGGCATCGGGACGGCGACGCCGGAATATAAGTTGGATGTACAGGGGCAGATTCGGGCCACGGCTGGAATTGCGGTATACCAAGTGACATCCGGGAAATGCGGAGGCGGAGGGAGTATTACCTTTGCTCCAACTTGTGATGACGAACTGGGTAGTACTCACAATAACACTTTGAGGGGGCGTCTAGTGGCACCGTAAGGATTAAATGCACAAGTAGAAATATTTCCCCCAAATAATTTCCTATGATGACTAGCAGATTAAGAATTTATCTCACGAATTTTGGCAAGCTTTTAACGCTTTTAGCGATAGTTTTTATCCTCCCATATTTCATCCAACTTTCGGAATGGAAGATTAACGAAGCTTTGGCACTACAATCCGGGAAAGGTCTTTCCGGTTACGCGTGGAGCGAGAATGTCGGATGGATTTCATTTAATGGCGCTAATTATGAAATCACTGTCGATTCCTACGGACAACTCTCTGGATACGCATGGAGCGACAACATCGGCTGGATAAGCGCTAATACCGCCGATCTAGCGGGCTGTCCAAAAACGCCTTGCACAGCAAAATTGCTGAACAATAAACTTACAGGGTGGTTTAAAGCGCTTTCCGGCGGTTCTTCGCAAAGCGGAGGATGGGACGGATGGATTAGTTTGAGTAGCACAACTCCCGCCTATGGACCCGTTCTTTCCAACGGAAGTCTTTCCGGATACGCGTGGGGCGGTGATGTCGTTGGTTGGTTAGATTTCTCCGCTGTCAAAGCCGCGCAACAAGAGTGCGTCCCAGCTTTTTCATGTTCTGGGTCGCAAAACATTGTGTACACTAATTCGGCGTGTCAGACATCCACATATCTAACCTGCGTTTCACCAGATTTTTGCTCGATTGGCTCAAGCAGTTGCATTCATCAACAATCAGCGCCAACCGCTACTCCCGTAGGGTTTACCGCGTTTACTGCGATTAGCCACGATTCTACTCCTCTGGAAATCACCAGCGCTCCCCAAGACAGCAGCAACGCTCCTCTGGCTAGCAACAGTGCCGCTCCAGCTACATTTACCGCGACCGGACACATTCAAGCAAGACCAGCGCTTCTGAAAAGCGGGTACAGGACATGGTTGTATTGGAACGTGAAGGACGCGCAGAACTGCACTGTGACAGGCAACGGAAGTTCGTGGACAGGCCTATTTTCCGGAGCAGGAGGGCAACAAACTTTACCAATCACCGGACAAGCTACATACACACTCAAGTGCGATGCTCTGGATGGAGGAATTCCGCCCGTGGTTACGGAGATACAAGCGATTAACGTAACCCCGGTATTCCAGGAGAAGTGAAGAACATGAAGTATCTAGTATGAAAGGTTTGAGTAACACATGAAGCAATTAATACAACCCATAAAAATCCTAATCCTCGCCATCGTCCTCGCCATCGTCCTCTCCATCGGCGTCTCGTATGTCTACGCTGATTGGGCTGGACATACTGCAACTGCTCCCAGCGGAAATGTCTCGGAGCTGATAAACACTAGTAGTGAGGGTCAGACGAAAACTGGCGGTCTCTGGCTTGGTTCTCTTGGCGCCGACGGCGGAGCGACTATCGGAGGAAGCATGCGCATCGGGTATACAAGCGCGGTTTGCACCGCGGGAATCGCGGGAACGCTTCGATATAATTCTGGAGTCGCTCAGTTTTGCAACGGTTCAAGGTGGTGCGAGCTAGGCGTTGATTGCGCTCCAGCCGATTGCAATTTACCGTGGGGCGGAAGTATTCCGAGTGGTTCCAGCGTGACGGCGTATCAAAATTCAAGTGTTGCGTGCGGAGGCAGTTGTGTTTCTGAAACCAGAACATGCAATAACGGAACTCTAAGCGGTTCTTATCAAAACGCCTCGTGTGCGGTAGCGGTGTGTACCGGTAGGTACATATCCGTAACGGCTAGTTGTAGTAATAACTTCGGAGTAGGATCGTGCCCATTTTCTACAGCTGGTCCACCAGCCTCATTGGTATGCAGTCCCATTGGGTCAAGGTGCTATACAGTCCGTCAGGAACGATCTGGCCCGTGCAACCTACGTGGGCAGATAAATAAACCTTGGTATCGTCTATGGCAATGCCGATAAGCAACAAATAACATGTCTACTTTTCTCCAATCCCTAAAAATCCTCATCCTCGCCATCATCCTTTCAATCGGCGTTTCGTATGTCTACGCTTGGACAGGGCCGACGGCGACCGCGCCGGATGGAAATGTTTCCGCTCCGATTAATGTATCGGCAACGAGCCAGGTGAAAAGTGGCGGACTTTGGGTCGCCTCTTTAGGTACAGATGGCGGAGCGACATTTGGCGGAAGCGTTAAGATTGGAACAAGCAACGCTGTCTGCACATCAGCGATTTCTGGAATGCTTCGATACAATTCTACTATTGTTCAATATTGCAATGGATCAATGTGGTGCGCGCTGGGCACAACCTGTGGGATAAATCTCGTCATAGAAAGCAATACAAATAATTACAATATTTATGATGCGGCTACGGCGGCGGGCTGGGTTAGTGGAAAAGCGGTTACTTTGACTATTAACTCTGGAGCAGTCGTCGGCTCAACTAGTACTGATTCGCCAGCTCTTACTACGGGTGCATTTCCGGCCGGCACCAGCGTAACAATCATCAACAACAGTTCGATTATTGGCGCGGGCGGCGCGGGGGGAACTGGAGGAAACGCTTACGGGTGTATAGGAATACCAGTAACTAGTGGTCTAGCAGGAACAAGTGGAGGTCCGGCACTTTCGGTTTCATCACCAACTGTGATTAATAATAATGGAAGTATCTCGGGCGGGGGTGGAGGTGGAGGAGGGGGAGGTGCAGCAAGAACGTCGGCCTTCCGTGCCTCTACCTGTCTTGGCGGTGGCGGTGGCGGGGGAGGTGCAGGGCTTAATGCTGGATTAGGAGGGAGTGGTGGAAGTCAATCAAATTCTTATAGTTCGCCAAGTAGCCCAGGAACCATTGGAACTTTAGTATCAGGAGGATTAGGGGGGTCGGGTGCGGTGGGTGGATTAGGCAGTGGGACAGGTGGCACTGGTGGTAATGGAGGCGCTCCCGGCCAAGCAGGTTCAGCGGGAAATCAGAGCACTTCGAATATAGGAAATATAACTTCTGGCGGAGCAGGAGGAAATCCGGGTGCTGCGATTATAGGCAATAGCAATATTACCTGGCAGGCAACAGGAGATCGTCAGGGACCAATAAATAACTAAAATGTTACAATAAATCTATGAATGGATTTCTCCAATCCCTAAAAATCCTCATCCTCGCCATCGTCCTCTCCATCGGCGTCTCGTATGTCTATGCCTGGACGGGACCGGCTGCAACTGCGCCGGGTGGAAATATTTTAGCGCCGGTAAATGTGAGCGCGACGAGTCAGGTAAAGAGCGCGGGACTTTGGGTCGGGTCTTTGGGAACTGACGGCGGGGCATCGTTTGGCGGGGGTGTCAAAATTGGAAATAACGATACGGCCTGCACTCCGGGAATTTCAGGAACATTTCGCTACAATGCTGGCATTATGCAGTATTGCAATGGGTCAGTATGGAGAATGCGTTAATCTTCACTGTCCTAGCACTACTCGGTATCAGTGCTAAACTTTGTATGTCTAAGTAACTATTTCCATCGCAAGTCATTTCCAAAATGTCCTACAAATTAAAAATTTATTTTATAAACTTCGCGAAGATATTCGCGTTGCTCATGGTGATTTTTGTCGTTCCATATTTCATACAAATTTCGGCATGGAAAATAAATAAAGCAATGGCGGCACAAACTCCGGGAAGTCTTTCGGGTTACGCTTGGAGCGAAAACATTGGGTGGATTAGTTTAAATTCATCAAATTGTGACACCAACGGAAACGGCTTCATTGATACAAGCGCTTGCGGTGGGACTGATACGGCGGCAAGTCCGGTTATTAATTACAGCGTGAATGTGGACCAGAGCGGCAAATTGTCTGGATACGCGTGGAGCGAATACATAGGATGGATTAGCGCTAACGAAGCCGATTTAGTGGCCTGCCCAAAGGGGTCTTGCACCGCAAAGTTGCTGAACAATAAACTTACAGGATGGCTTAAGGCGCTTTCCGGCGATTTATTTCCAAGCGATGGATGGGATGGATGGATTAGTTTGAGTGACAATAATCCATATGACTACGGCCCTACTCTAGCGGCAAATGGAACCTTTTCCGGATATGCATGGGGAAGCGACGTTGTGGGGTGGGTAGATTTCTCTCTTGCAAGGGCTCCTCAAACATGCGTCCCCGTATATTCATGCGCCGGGCCGCAAACAATTATGTCGTCCTGTCAGGCCTTGCCATACGCGACTTGCGATGCGTCATCTTTTTGCTCTGCTGGCTCAAGCAGTTGCATACCGAACACAGCTTTAATCCCAGGGTTTACTTCGTTCACAGCAATTGGCCACGATCCTTATGCTCCAAATGATGATGATGATGATAATAATAACAACAATAACAATAATAATAACAACAACAACAATAACAATAATTCTTCCTCCGTAACATTTACAGCAACTGGACACCTTCAAGCCAGACCATCCCTCCTGAAAAGCGGCTACATAACATGGCTGTATTGGAAAGTGGATAATGTATCGACCTGTACCGCGACAGGCAACGGAGATTCGTGGACGGATACATCTTCCGGACCAGAAGGGAAACAAACCTCAGCCATAGTTGGACAGGCTACATACACACTAACGTGCTATTCACAGTATGGCGGGAATTCACCCACGGTTAATGAGATACAAACGATAAACATCACTCCGGTATTTAAGGAGAAGTAGGAATATGGAAAGTATATCGTATCTTGTATTGAATTCATACTGAATACCAGATACTAAATACACGATACAAGAATTTGCATTTTGGGAGAGCGTGTGTATACTTCTGCAACGCTATGTCCCGCCCCATTTCGGGGCTTGCCCCAGAAATGGGGCGGGACCAATGGTATCTCGCGCAAGCGATTTGCCGTTGCGCGATTTTTCTTTACCTTATGGCAAAATTCATGCTCGGAACAAAAGGAAGAATGACCCAGGTCTTTGACGACAAGGGGGAGGTTTTTCCCGCGACAATAATTACCGCGGGGCCGTTGACGATTACGCAGGTTAAAACAGTTGAAAAAGACGGCTACCAGGCGGTGCAAGTTGGATTCGGAACGAAGAAGGAAAAAAATATCGCGAAACCGCAGTTAGGGCATTTTTCCACCGAAGGCGGATCCGCCTCTGGCGGAAAATACCTCGGTATGTTCCGATATCAGCGCGAATTTTCCGCGGGAGAAGGTTTTGAAAGAGGAAAGTCTATAGATGTTTCTGTTTTCGCGCCCGGGGACATCGTTGCCGTCTCGGCGATTTCAAAAGGAAAAGGATTTCAAGGAGTCGTGAAAAGGCACGGTTTTCACGGAGGCCCTCGAAGCCACGGACAAAAAAACAAAGAGCGCAGTCCCGGCTCCATCGGCGGAGGCGGGCGAGCTGGCGGACGCGTCGCAAAGGGAATGCGCATGGCTGGCCGAATGGGAGGCGAGCGCATCACCGTTAAAAATCTTCGAGTTCTTCAGATTGACACAGCGACTAACACGCTTGTAATTTCGGGCGCAGTTCCGGGACGACCCGGTACATTAGTTGAAATCCGAGGTACAGAACAAAAATAAAATATGGAAAAGAAACTTGAATCAACTATATATACGAAGGATGGCAAAGAGGCCGGTACGATTGCGCTTCCCGCGAACATTTTTTCTGTACCGTGGAATGACGCTCTTATGCACCAAGTTGTAACGACCATGCAGGCAAATGCCAGAAATATAATCGCGCACACGAAAAGCCGCGGTGAAGTCAGCGGAGGCGGAAGAAAGCCGTGGCAACAGAAAGGTACAGGCCGCGCGAGGCACGGCTCCATCCGCTCTCCCATTTGGAAAGGCGGTGGCGTAACGCACGGCCCATTGAAAGACAAAGTCTACGCGCGAGAAATCCCGAAAAAGATGCGGGCAAAAGCTCTGTTTGTCGCGCTTTCCCGGAAATTGAAAGACGGCGAGATTCTTTTTGTGAATTCGTTCGGAATTGATGCGCCGAAGACGGCAGTTGCCAGAAAATACCTCGTCACCCTTTCCAAGGTAAAAGGATTTGAACTGCTCGCCAAAAAGAGAAAGAATTCCGCGCTCATCGCGCTCGCCGAATTAACTCCGGCCACGCAAAAAAGCTTCCGGAATATCGGAAATATCGAATGCATGAACACCAGGAATTTAAATCCTGTTACAGTCCTGAAGAGTAAGTATCTCGTTATTGAAAATCCCGAAGCCAGCATCGCAATTATCGAGAGTCGACTTCACTAAAAACTAAAAACTACCATGAGCATATTCGGCAAAACAAAGAAAGCGGAAGTAAAGAAAGATGCGACAGCAACCCCACCCGCCGTTGAAAAAGATTCTACGCCAGCCATTTCTTCAGATTCTTCGCATGTCCTTCTCAATCCGCGTATCACGGAGAAATCAACATGGCACAGCGCGCAAGGCGTTTATGTTTTTGACGTGGCCGTGAATTCTAACAAACAACAGATTTCGCGGGCGATTCGTGCAATTTACAAGGTCACTCCGCGCAAAATCCGCATCGTCACAGTACCAAGCAAGAGCAAGCGCAGTGCGCGCACAGGCAAGCTCGGTGTGAAAGGCGGCGGCAAAAAGGCATACGTTTACCTCAAAAAAGGAGAGACCATTAACCTTTCTTAACTACTAACTACTAACTACTTACTACTAAATATGAAAATATATAAACCGACATCTCCTGGCGCGCGCGGAATGACGCGGCTTAATTACCGAGAGCTTCTCTCCGGCCACAAACCGACTAAGTCGCTCGTCGGAGGATACAAGCGAGGAGTCGGGCGCAACAATCAGGGTCGAATTACCGTGCGCCACAAAGGCGGTGGCCACAAACGGAATTACCGACAGGTGGATTTTTATTTCGACAAGAAAGATATTTCCGCGAAGATTGCTTCTATAGAATACGACCCATTTCGCTCTGCGTTCATCGGGCTTGCAGTTTACGCCGATGGGACAAAACGCTATGTGGTCGTTCCGCAGAAAATAAAAGTGGGCGA
>Ga0155315_142_pt1 | contig 8030 bp, 10 predicted proteins | sample RifCSPhighO2_02_FD_106283 | JGI IMG/M metagenome (GOLD analysis project Ga0155315, IMG submission 106283) | Candidatus Kaiserbacteria bacterium RIFCSPHIGHO2_02_FULL_49_16 | reverse complement strand
TATCTGCATCTCTGAAGCTACGCGATCTCACAGCGCTTGAGAGAAAGGAAAATGTACCGCACGCAGAAGATATAATGCCTGTTGTTTTCGGAGCAGAAACAGTCTCGTTTGAGGGAGAGACTTATAGGCTTACGATACTTGGAGGAAGCGAGCTTATGGCCGATATAATGGACGCGCATACAGTGCGCGGCCGCGGTTTAGCCGTTGATGATGTGCGAGGCTCGGCTGATGTCGTAGTTTTGGGCCAGACGGTTATCGACAAACTTTCTCCCGGCAGTGATTTACTGGGAGAGCGAGTAAAGATAAAAGGAAGAAACTTCTTGGTCATAGGGATACTCCCGAAAAAAGGCGGCGTTTCTTTCATAAATTTGGACGAAGCGGCGTTAATGCCGTACACCACTGCGCAGAATTACATCTTGGGAGTAAAGCATTTCAACAGAATAATAGTTCGAGCCGACAACGAAGCGAATGTGTCTTCCACTGCAGAAGACATCAAGGCAACATTGCGAGAATTACATGGAATAACGGACCCGGATAAAGATGATTTTGGGGTTGAAACGCAAGAGGATGCCTTACAAACCGTTGGGGCAGTCCTGGGCACGCTCACGATTCTTTTGACGCTCGTTGCCGCTATATCTCTCGTTGTCGGGGGAGTTGGCATTATGAATATTATGCTTGTTTCAGTTATCGACAGAACCCGCGAAATTGGTTTGCGAAAAGCGCTCGGAGCGACGAACCGGAACATTCTCACTCAATTTTTACTCGAGGCAATTATTTTGACGGGAATCGGCGGGGTAGTGGGAATTGCGTTGGGGACAGGACTATCGTTCGCAATTTCGCTTGTAATATCCAGGGTTTTCGAGCTTTCCTGGCAGTTTTCGTTTCCTTTGGGCGCCGCGCTTCTTGGTATAATTGTTTCTACATTTGTCGGCCTCGTTTTCGGGCTTTACCCCGCACGAAAGGCCTCACAGATGAGTCCCATAGATGCGCTTCGGCATGAATAAGGATTTATCTTACAGTAATTTATCCAGACTGGCTGGCCTTCATACCGGGCAGGCCCCGCAAGAAAGGCCTCAGAAATGAGTCCGATTGACGCATTGCGACACGAGTAACACAATAAGGGCGATATATCGCCCCATGTGAAGTGTTATTAACATTATATTTTATTTGAATATATGTGATAAAATCTCTAACTTATGGACACAGAAAAGATGCAGGAACATATTGATAGAACGTTCCATAATCATGGCGACATATTGATAAAAGTATTTTCTATCCTTGTCGCGCTCCTCCTTCTTGGGCTATGGTTTTTAGCGACAAGCCAATCGGCATTTCAGATTCCTTCTTCCGATATTCAGCAGAACATACAGTAAATGTCTATGGCTCACGCGTACATGGTATGATATTTGAACTACGTGTCCCGTTAGAAATCGCGAACGGACTCGCGGGCATTGTATGGAGGCAAATATTACTAATACTAATCAAATAGGCGACGGAATCGGCTACTTTTCCGCGTCCTGCCTGCCCGCCAAAGCCAGAGCAGGTGCGTGGCATAAAATCGGAATATGACTTATTTACTAACTAATCAAATCCGGCACTATCGCGGCTTTAGGCGATGGCAGGCGGGTTTCTAATGGGATGGCAGAGAGCGACATTCGCGGAGAACGGCTAAGAAAACTTGAGAAGCTTAAGGGTTCTGGTATGGAGGCGTATCCCGCCGAATCCCACCGAGATACTAGTATCGAAGACGCTATAGTTACTTTTGACGAGCTAGAGGCCAGCGGTAAGAAAATGCACATTGGCGGTCGCGTAATGTCCAGACGTGGACAGGGAGGGATTGTGTTTGCCGACCTTTTTGATGGAACCGGCCGTTTGCAGATAGTTCTTCAGAAGTCGGATATAGATGAAGCGTTGTACAACCTTTTCACGGAATGCGTTGACACCGGAGATTTTATCGAAGTGTTAGGCACGGCATTTAAAACGAAGAGGGGCGAACCCTCTATCAAGTGTCAAAAATGGAGAATGCTTTCCAAATCGCTCCTTCCGATTCCCGATGAATGGTTCGGGCTCAAAGATGAGGAGAAACGACTGCGCGAGCGAGCGGTTGATATTTTGCACAATGACGAGTTGAGGAAAATGATAATCCGCAAATCTCGGTTCTGGTCTGCCTGCAGAACGTTTTTTGATAAAAGAAATTTCCTGGAAGTTGAAACTCCGGTTCTAGAAACTTCCCCAGGAGGAGCGGAGGCAAGGCCGTTTATCACGCACCACAACGCACTCGATATAGACGTGTACTTGCGCATTTCTGCAGGAGAGCTGTGGCAGAAAAGATTACTTGTCGCTGGTTTTCCAAAAGTCTTTGAGATTGGGCGCATTTTCCGAAACGAAGGGCAGTCCCGCGAGCATTTGCAGGATTATACGCAGTTGGAGTTTTATGAGGCATATTCGGATTATCACGCGGGAATGAAAATCGTTCAGGAGCTTTACAGGCATATCGCAAAGGAGGTATTCGGGCAATACACATTTAAAATAGGAGAACATGAAGTTGATTTCGCGGAAGAATGGAAGACGATTGACTTTTCCGCGTCCATTAAAGAACATTTTGGAATTGACCCGATAAAGTGCGGTGAAAAAGAGGCGATTTCCGCGGCGCGAGAGGTAAAGGTTCTTCCCGCCGGTATTGAACCGAATAAAGAGCGTGCGATAGACCAACTGTGGAAACATATCCGGAAAACAATATCGGGTCCGTCGTTTCTCGTTGGCGTTCCAATTTTCATGGAACCGCTTGCGAAACGCTCGTTAAAAAATCCTGAAGTTGTCGAGCGTTTCCAGGTCATTCTCGCCGGCTCCGAAGTTGGAAAAGGATTCAGCGAATTAAATGACCCGCTCGACCAGCGTAAGCGCTTTGAGGACCAGCAGAAATTGCGCGACGCAGGAGATGACGAGGCGCAACGGATGGATTTGGATTATGTGCGCACGATGGAATACGGAATGCCTCCAGCGTTCGGCTTCGGCGTATCAGAACGGCTGTTCGCGTTTCTTGAGAACAAGCCAATACACGAAACGCAACTCTTCCCGCTCCTACGGCCAACACCACCGCAAAAGCTATGAACCAGCCCGACACGCATGAAAGATTGGAGCGCATAGAGGAAGAGCTACGCTCGATACAGGATAGAAATACCAGAGTTGCGGCGGATAAGGCGTGGGAGACCAGCTTGTTCAGAATTATTTCTTTGCTTTTAATCACATACGGAATCTCCGCCTTTGTCCTGTATGAAATAGGAAATCAAAATCCGCTTCGGAATGCCTTTATTCCCACGATAGGGTACTTGCTTTCAATGCAGTCCTTGCCATTTCTCAAGCGGTATTGGATTCGCAACCATCTTTCACGCAAAAACGTGCAATAATTCAGATATGGACCTAACAAAAATACCGAAGCAGTTTTGCGAGAATATTGCCGTGGCTTTATCAAAAGAATATTTCGTCATGAACATGCTGACCGGCGAAGCGGGCGTTACCTACGCCCTTACTCCACAGCACATGAAGCGTTTGTCTCAATATATTTCCTATCAGATTGCCGAATATGAAAAACAATTTGGCAAAATTGAAGCGGAATGGACTCCGAATATTCAGAGCCCTCTGCAGACGAAAGACATCATGGGCGGAGCGAATGGTGATAGCGGCAAGAAATAGTTTTTGTGATGCCGTCCATGGAAAAGCAGGAGTTCGAGAGTCTTATTGAAGATGGATTCGCGCTTTTGCCCGAATGGGCGCGGAAAAAAATAAAGAATGTGGAAATTCTTGTTGAAGATGAACCGTCTCGCGAAGTCAGAAAACGGGAGCATCTGGCTGATGACGAAACGCTTCTCGGATATTATCAAGGGATTCCGCTTTCGGCTCGCGGGGAAAATTACGGCGTCGGCGCGACTATGCCGGACACTATTACTCTCTATCAAAAACCGATTGAGGAAGCGGCGGAAGAAGACGGTGTCCCCGTGGCACGGGTCGTCGCTGATACGATTTGGCACGAATTCGCGCACCATTTTGGCATGGATGAGCATGTGGTGCACGAGCGCGAGCGCGAGCGCGGCAAAAAGACATAGCGTGTATTTTTACTGCATTAGTGTACGAAGTCCAGCTTTTCCGGCTTTTGAGGCCATTTAATGATTTTGGTGGGTGACTTTACTCGCAGAGGAAAAAGTGGTATACATCGGTGTCCACGTGAGTCTCCTTACGAGTTACGAGGACATAGTGGCGATATTATACGCCACCTCGGCAATTCGTTGTTCGCCGAGCGGGGACGTGGTGATTCTGGCCACGTTTCTAGTGCACGCTGGAGTTGACGGTCTCATGACCGTTCTCCAGATTCTGGCCTCAACAGGGCCAGATATTCCCTTGATTTTCCGAGGGAAGTCGAGAAAAGATATAAGCCTTAGTTAGGGCTGTTGTTCTTCGGACGGGGGTTCTTTGAGATCTGCCATGAGGAGCTTGGTATTGATCTCACCCCCGCCCATTTTTTTATGTTACCCAGTTAGAAGTTAAGAAGAAAAGCCTACCGTTTGGAAAGCCGGATTTCCCAGCAATTTGCGCTGTATAGACACTTGATATCTATACATTTTCGCACTTTCGTAACTTCTAACGCGGTGCTATATTTTCTGCATGTCGAACGCGACGTTATCGGATGTTTTGCGAGCGCGCGGATACGTGTATCAGCACTCAAGCGAGAAACTAGAGGAGATTACAGACGGCGCGAAGCGGACTTTATATTTAGGCATTGACCCCACAGCCGATTCTCTTCACGTAGGGCAGTTGCAAGCATTTTTAGTCCTGCGGAGTTTCTTGGAGGCCGGGCATAGAGTATTCGTCTTGATAGGCGGTGCCACAGGAATGATCGGCGATCCGAGTGGAAAAACGTCGGAGCGCGCATTGCAAGACGAGGAAACAATCTCGCGAAATGTTGAAATGATTTCCGCGCAGATTAAAAGACTTTTCGAGTCCGACAACTTTACTATCCTAAATAATTCAGATTGGCTTTCCAAATTGAAACTCATTGAGTTTCTGCGAGACGCGGGAAAACATTTCTCCGTAAACGCAATGCTCCTGCGCGATTTCGTGAAAGACCGCGTAGCGAATGTGGAGCAGGGCATTTCATACACAGAATTTTCTTACGCGCTTTTACAGGCCTACGATTTCTGGCATTTACACAAAAACCACAAATGTGACTTGCAGGTTGGCGGCTCCGACCAGTGGGGAAACATAGTCTCTGGCGTTGACTTCGTGCGCAGAAAGGAGGGCAAAATAGTTTATGGCCTTACATGGCACCTTCTCGTAGATAAATCCGGCAAGAAATTCGGCAAAAGCGAAGAAGGAACAATATGGCTTGACCCCGCGAAGACCTCGCCATTTCAGTTCTACCAATTTTGGCTTAACTCTCCAGATGATGTTGTCGGGGAATATTTGTTGAAAATGACCACCGTTTCGGAATCGGAAATAAGAATGACGATTACAGAACACAAAAAGAATCCAGAAAAGCGGCATGCCCAGAAGAGGTTGGCGCATGAGGCGACAAAACTTGTTCATGGAGCCGAAACTGCTAAAATAGTTGAGGATGTTTCATCGGTCCTGTTCGGAAAGAAAGAACCAAAAGAATTGAGCGCGGCCGAACGCGAGATGCTTCAAAAAGAGGCGCCGACATGCGAGGTACGGCTCGGAGAATCGCTTACGGACATTTTGGTTAAGTCCGAGCTTGCGGCTTCGCGCCGCGAAGCGCGCCAATTTATCGAAGATAATGCCGTCGCTATTAATGGCGGAAGGGTCGCCCTCATAGACAGAGTGATGATGCACGAAGATTTTCAAGACGCGCCGATAGCGACCCTCTCGCGCGGCAAGCGCAATGTGGTGGTACTGACACTCGGTTGAGTATATGTTATATTATTTATATGACTACCGCAGAACGAGATAAGAAATTGGAAAATCTAATCGAGCAGAAAATATTTGAATTTCTTGGCGACCCAGATTCCGGACTCGAACTTAAGAAATCATTTGCAATGAAGCTTCGGAAGCGATTGAAGGAAAGACAGAAACTTACACCGCTTTCGGCAGTAGCGAAGAAGTATGGTCTCAATTGAGTTGAGCGAGCATGCGTTGAGAGATCTTAAAGAAATAGACCAAGTTCTGGCTAAGCGAATTATTGAAAAGATACTCTGGCTAGAGCAAAACTTTGACAAAATTGTACCGGAAAGATTGCATCGCGAACTTAAAAACTCATACAAACTCCGCGTCGGCGATTATCGAGCCGTGTACTCCGTTCATGGAAGCTTAATTATCATTGAAGCAGTGGGACATCGGCGTGATGTATATAGATAGATTCTTATATGCTCATTCGCGCGAATATGCCGCCAGCGTAGGAATTCCTTAGCTGGGAAGGGGCTTTCGCCCACAGGCACACACGAACATAATACCATGCGTATAGCGCGCAAGTCAATGCTTGTGGATAGCGAAATATGGCTCAAAAGTGGGATAAAAAAGATATCGAGATTCGCCGTGATACCAAGTCCTTGCAAACCATTCTTTTGGGCGTAATGTTTAATTTATGAAAGCGGTCTATAAACAGTCAAAGTTTAGTCAGACGCTTGTTTTGTGTGACATATGCAATTCCTTGTAATTGGTAGAGATGGCAATGATAAAGAAGCGCTTGCCCGTCGAACCGCAGTCAGGCAGGCTCATCTTGCGTTGGGTGACGAGATGGAGCAATCGGGAAACAGGTGGTATGGGGCGGTGTTGTTAAATGAAAATAATGACATGGTCGGGTCAATGGCAGTCATGGATTTTCCATCAGAAAATGAGTTGCAGAAATGGTTAGACCGAGAACCATATATAACCGGTGGAGTCTGGAAATCTGTTGAAGTTATCAAGTGTGCGATTAAAAAGCCCTGGAAGTTTAATCGTCCGCAATCATTTTTCGAAAAGTATGTCTGATAGCAGGATTTTGAACTTTGTGTTTTTCGCACAGAATCTATTCTAGTGTTTTGCAAAAGACTGCAATAGAAAAAAGTCTTGATAGTCTAGACACAGAGAGGATTTGACAGAAAAAGAAGCGGGGAGTGAGTAACGAGGATTTTCTTATGTGCTTATTCGCGCGAATAAGCACATAAGGCAAAATAGTAATGAGAAAAAGTCATCACGCCAGAGGATAAATACACTTTCTGCCCCAATCCTGTTAGAGTGGGCGGGTGGCAAAGTTCAAAATAAAAAGCGACTATCAACCGGCCGGAGACCAACCCGGAGCTATTCGCGCGCTTGTGGAAGGGCTAAAAGAGGGGAAACGGCACCAGACGCTTCTGGGCGTAACTGGTTCTGGGAAGACTTTTACAGTCGCGAATGTGATTGAAAAGGTGCAGAAGCCGACGCTTGTCATCGCGCACAACAAAACGCTCGCCGCACAGCTTGCGGCGGAATATCGCGAATTCTTTCCTGAAAACGCGGTGCATTATTTCGTTTCTTACTACGATTACTACCAGCCGGAGGCATATATGCCCATTAGTGATACTTATATAGAAAAAGAGGCGCAGATAAATGAAGACATAGAACGATTACGGCACGCGGCGACGCAGGCGCTATTGACAAGAAAAGATGTAATAGTAGTCGCGTCAGTTTCTTGCATATACGGGCTCGGAAGCCCTTTGGAATACGAGAAAATAAATTTGAAAATTACAAAAGGGGAACCGCTCACGCGAGCGGCGCTTATGCGCCGTCTTATCGGTTTGTATTTTGAAAGAGTGGCAGGAGACCTTTCGCCAGGGACATTTCGAGCGCTCGGCTCGCGAGTGGAGATAATGCCCGCGAGCGAACGAATTATTCGAAGGATTGATTTGTCGGAGGGCAGGGTCTCAAAAATCGAAGAAATAGACGCGACGACGCGAGAAAAACTCGGCGCGCTTGAATCTGTGTTCGTATTTCCAGCAAAGCATTATGTTACTCCTAAGGATGTGCAGGAATTGGCGCTGGCAGATATAGAAATAGAACTAAAG
>Ga0155315_117_pt1 | contig 9346 bp, 10 predicted proteins | sample RifCSPhighO2_02_FD_106283 | JGI IMG/M metagenome (GOLD analysis project Ga0155315, IMG submission 106283) | Candidatus Kaiserbacteria bacterium RIFCSPHIGHO2_02_FULL_49_16 | reverse complement strand
TGATAAATCTTTAATTTTCGTCATTATCCAAAATCATCGCACAAATCTGGGCTTTAGGGAAACTGGATTAAGGAAAGAAAAAATCGCCATTCCTTTGCATCGCCATATCCTTTGTCATTCCAACATTTTGCAAAATGTTAGAATGACGCCTGTTTTAACTTTTTCCGCCTCTCGCCTCTCTCCCGCGCCCGCCTCTTTTCTTATGCTAGTGTTTTGCAAAACACTAGCATAGAGGTTCCTGTTCCTGCCCCGCCCCATCCCCTTTTTTCATCGCGCATTGCACGGTGTGTCTAAACATTATCTTCGCTCGCTATCTTCCAAACACCCTTTTCGAGAAAGGCAGGGATGGTCTGGCGATTCGCTTTGTTGAGCAAATTTGAGTAGGAGAGTTTATTCCGCTTCGCATATTCGTTCAGCGTGATGACCGTTTTTCTTTCCAAGCAAGCGAGGCGCTTGTGATAACTATTGGCAAGCGCGCGTCCGACAATTTCTTCCATGATGCCTGTTTTGCCACTTTTCTCGAATTCTTTGAACGCGTCATAATAACGCGCCCTGTTCGCAAATGCGATATTGATTGGTACATACCCTTCTCGGACAAGCGCATAGTTATTAATCACTCGTCCAATGCGTCCATTGCCATCACAAAAGGGATGCATGTCCTCGAAAACGAGGTGTAGTCGCGCAATGCGAGCGATGATGTGGCCATCTCTGCCCCCGTGATAGGTAGCCAGCATGTCGGTGAGCAGGTTCTCGACATTTTTAGGGTCCGCTCCTATGTGGGTTCCGACTCGCACCCACTCGCCTTCTCTGCGGAAACGGCCGGCAATGCCGTCGTGGATGTTTGCAATAAGCATCTTGTGTAGAAAGAGCATAAGCGGTAACGACAGTTCCGCCTCCTTCGCTTTCGACTCTGTGTATTCAGTTACTCGCGCAAGATTCTTCGCTTCAAAGATTTCCCGCTCGTTAACGAAACGGTCTAAATCAATCTGGAGCAATATTTTTTCAGTCTCCTCAAGGGTAAGCGTACTATTTTCAATCGCGTTTGAGTTGTAGACATGTTCTGGAATCTCGGCTTCGTTTATAATTTTGAGAAGTGATTCCTTCCCCGGTAATGCTTTGTAGTATCGCTCGCGAAGCGATTTAATCTGATTCAATACATAGGGTACGCGGGCCATAGAATTAGTCCCATTATAGCCCCTCTTCACTGTAAAGTCAACCATAATCGTGAAAGGTACGGATAAGTGGGCAAACTTCACGGTTATTCCCTAGGAAAACCGGTCCCGCGGGGGGTTCGGGTTGAAAATGACTCTCTCAATGCCTCTTTGTTTGAAGCCCAATGTACGGCATGCTTGACGGGCTCGTCGTGAGCGCAGTCGAACGGCTCAGACCCCGTCTGAGCCGATGGGGTAGGCATCGGCACCTGTAGACGGGCCGTTCCCCATCCCCTTTTTTCATCGCAATCTATTCTAGTATTTTGCAAAATACTAGAATAGATGCCGTCTCCTAATTTTCACTATTGCGGTCTTTCGTCCTCCTTCGCGAACGCTTCGGACGGGCAGGCGCCATACTAGAATAGATGCACCTCCTCTTTTATAGAATCTGGGCACTAGAAGCCCTAGCCACTAGCAACTAATTCGTGATATCCCCTGTCCTGCCACTTTCACTTGATTTTCACCTAGCCAGTGCGTATACTGTATGGGTCTTTTGGTTTTGATAAAACCGAAAGGGTACTACATCCCAGGGTGGCCCTCCGCGAGGAGGGCCACTTTCTATATATTTAAGACGCGGGTCGACGCACAAGCGCTCTGCCCCAAATATCTGCCGTAATCGCCAAAATATCCGTGTACCCGTCTGCGCCGGTCTTGAGTTCGTGAGAAATATTGTTTCTGGAAGAATATATGTATACCTTCTTTCCGCCATTGCGAAGGTAGGTAACGAGAGCGAGAAAATCCGAGTCCCCGGTAAAAAAGACTGCTGTGTCGTAGGCGTCTTTGCCGTGCATTGCATCAATGATTATTTCCACATCCATGTTGCCCTTCTCCTCAAAGGAATCTCCGGCATCGTTGTGTACCGAAATCCGTTTCAATTCCTTCTTTCGAACCACGAAGTCTAGTCCTTTCTTGAGATAGGTATAGAATTTGTGCTTCCCATCTATGCTGTAGGAACGCGTGCCCTCAGCCGGATATGCCGTGTAATAAAATATCTTTACACTTGCGGGCGCGAACTCCTTTTTAAGATAGGTCTGCAATTTCACATAATCAAAGACATATCCTTTTGCTTTCTGCGCTTCCCACACATTAGCCGCGTCTATGAACACACAAACTGACTTCTTTGCAGTCTTTTTCATTGATTTAAATCTTCCCACAAATCTGCTTTTTAGGGAAACCGGCGGAAAAAGGATAGCCACAATCTGTTTACATCAAAAATCTACTTATTCTCGACGCGACTTTATGCTCCCTGTTTGTCCAAGAGCGTGTGATTGGTTACAAACAGGCACATCAGATGAAGATGTGCACCTGTAGACGGCAGTCCAGCGAAGCGCTAGCGTAGTCGGGCTCCTTGGAATACAAGGAAAAAATCGGCTAGGGACTAGTAGCTAGAAGCTGTTCTTTATCCCCCGCCCCCATTTCTCACGCCCTTGATTTTCATGGCCCCTAGCACTATAATGGCATCGGTGTTTGGAGGGTTCGCCCTCTCACGGCTACATGTAAGCTGTAACCAGACACCATCAAAGAACCCGCCAAAACGGCGGGCTTTTTGTTTGAGGGGGCGAATGGAGGTCAGATACTGTTTAATAGTTTTGTGTTATCCACTTGTTCTCAAATTCTTGCTTGCCTAACGCATTGCGTCTGGTATGCTTCGGATATTAGGGCTTCGGCCTCCGAGACCCCGCCACAAGGCGGGGTCGATGTTTTGTCCATTGTGTATATTTATATGTATTTCTTAAACGCCAACTGTACTTTTTCAAACTGCCTTTCGGGAACTATGTCCACCTTTCGTAGCAGACGATAGTTGCTTATGACTCTGGCTTGCGTAAGTTTCACCCATACCGTCCCAACTTTAACTACCATTGCATAATGAAAAACATCTTTCTTTTCTTTGCTAGTAATCGGTAATACCAAGAGTGTGTCCTTGTTGTACACGCGTAAAACAAGTACTGGTCGTTCAAAATTATCGTTCTTGCCGTCAATCTCCGCTCCGATATTCACGCCAAGCGCACACCACCACACCTCGCGCGGATGAGCATATGCCGCTCGTCCACCAATGTGGACTCACTTTTTCTCTTCGTTCCACTTATCAAAATCTTTTTGCATATTATCTCGTATAAATTCATTCTACGCACAGGCACAGAATGAGTTCGTGCGTTACTGAAAAAGCCGCGCGATGTCGTTGTAAGTGACTGTAATCATTAGGAGCGCGATAATCAGCACGCCAGCCAGGTTCAGAGTTTGCACGAGGATGCGCGGGGCACTGCGCCTCCAAAACGCCTCGATTGCAAGAAGAAGAAGACGACCGCCATCTAGAGCCGGAATTGGTATTAGATTGATGATGGCGAGGTTGACGGAAATAAATCCGGCGAGTGCCAACACGTTTGCAAAGCCATGAGTTGCCGCGTCGGATACAACGCCGACAAGACCGACTGGACCAACTACATCGGCTAGATTCGCTTTACCCTGAAACACTTCGCGAACGATACTCCATAGGCCGCCGCCGACTTGTTTAAAGGCATCTCCAGTGCGTGAGAAAGCTTCCTTCATCGCATCGCCAAAAGATAATGCCTCATTGCTTACTAATACAAGCGCGATACCAACGGCTGGACGCCCCGCGTTATCCTCTATCACGGCGTGTGCCGGCCTTAACGCAACAGTTGTTGTCGTGCCCATTCGTTCGTAAGCAATAAATATTTGCTTGCCGCCGCGCGCGCGGACAAAATCCATTACTGTGTCGGGGGCAAGTCGCTCTAGCTTGGCACCTTTGTCATCCCGAATACCCACAATTTTATCGCCCGCAATGATACCAGCGGCTTCTGCCGGAGAACCCACAACAACATCCGCGACAACCAAATGCGCGCTTTCATTCGCGCTCGCGGAATCAACTACTCGCGGAATGCCAAGCGATAACGCGCCGGCAAATAGTCCCCACGCGAGAATTGCATTGGCAAGGACTCCCGCGACAAGAATGAGCGCCTGCACATGACGATTGGCATCCACAAAACTTCCCTGTCCATGCTCCTTTTCTCCCTCATCGCCGAAAAGACGCACGAATCCGCCGAATGGCAGCCAGTTAAAAGTGTATTCAGTTTCTCCGATTTTCCCGAAAAGGAACGCGCGAGGGGGATATCCCACGCCGAATTCTTCAACGCGAACCTTAAATATTTTCGCCGCTATAAAATGCCCGAACTCGTGCGCGACAATTAGCACGACTAGGATTGCGATGACCAAAAGTGCAGTCGTCATGCCAGAATAGTTAGTAGTAAATAGTCAGTAGTTAGTAGTGGTAAGGACTGTGGGTTTTCTACAGACTATTTTCTACTGGCTACTAGCTAGCTTGCCATTTCCGCTTCTTTCTTCTCAAACGCCTTTTCCAATTCTCCGTTCGCCGCGTCCACTTTTTTCTGCAACTCGTCTTTTAACTGGAATTTATCATCCTCGGTGATTTCGCCCGCGCGTTCTTTTTCTTGAATGTCTTTCCATGTTTCATCGCGCGCGATGCGCACCGCCGTGCGCGCTTCCTCTAATTTATGCTTTGCTATCTTTACTAATTGTTCGCGCCGCTCTGCGGTAAGCTCTGGAAACGTTACTCGGAGGCCCGAAGAATCGGCATTCGTGCCGATGCCGAGATTTGCCGCCGCTATCGCCCGCTCGATGTCTTTGACGATTGAAGCGTCCCAAGCAGTGACTCGAAGCGTCCGCGCGTCTTCAATTCCGATGTTCGCCACTTGCTTTAAGGGCATCATTGAGCCGTAAGCGGAAACCATGATTCCATCAAGTATAGCCGGCATCGCTCTGCCGGTGCGGAGCCCGCCGTACTCGCGCGAGAGCCACTCGCGCGCCTCGATAATCTTGCTTTCAAATACCTTAAAATCATAATCCATAGCTCCATTATACCCGGTTAGTGAACGTTAGCGAAATGGTTTCCGCGCAGTAAAAATACAGTATCGGAAAAGTCCATTTTTAATATAAGTGAACCAGTGATAAGCGGCAAATGTATTGATAAATTGCTTAGCCCCAAATAATTGAACCAGCGGATAGACAAATCTCGCAATTTTGTGGAGTCGGTATACCGAAGGAAGTACCTGTGCTGATATGTTTAGCTCTTTTTCCTCCACAAAACCAGTCTGTCGAATGAGTGCGGGAAAGAAATCATGTCTAAAACTCTTCAATCCAAACAAGGCGGCATGCTCGATGTTGAAGTCTAGCCAGTTTTTCTCATCATGGGTAAATTGTTCGTCCGGCGCAATCGTATACTCAAAAAGGGCTATGGTACCGCCCGGTTTCAGGATTCTATAAAACTCGCCCAGCGTTTTCAGGATGTCTGGCGAGTGCGACAGCGTCTCGCTAGTGTAGATTGAATCAAAATAATTATCGGGAAAACCAGTCGCCGAGTAATCCATGAATTTGTACTCAACTTTATTGCTGACACCGAGTCTTTTCGCGCGCGCTTGAGCGCTTTTAATTTCAAATGGCGTGATTGTGATACCGACAATATGCGCCCCATATTTTCTTGCTAGATATGTGGATACGGCTCCTTCTCCGCAACCCGCTTCTAACACGAGCTGTTTTTCGTGGAGTTCGAGCTTTCGAGCAATCATATCCTGCATATGCAATTGCGCTTCTCTCTCGCTAATATCTGCTGTGCCATTCGGATAATATCCCATGTGTTTTGCCCCGCCTAAAACGATGAGATATCCCAACCTGGTGCGAAGACGGGAGTAATAGCGTGCCACTTTTTGATTTGTATCTGTGTAAAGCGCTTCCATATTATTCTGCGCGGTTATACTCTTGGAACGAGAAGCGCAACCTGCTCTAAAAGAGTTTTTAAGAGAGATCCTTTATCTGTCGCGTATTTGCGAGCCCGATAAATCGCTTCAAGTCCGACTTTCATTTTTCCTGCACCAGTTTTGTCAAGCTCTCTCTCAAGTGATGAGAGAAACGATATGATGGAGCCCAAATCCCTTTCCTCATCTTCTCTTGGCAAAAGAACCTTTACCATTTCTATTCTCTTAGATTTATCTGATTTCAAAAAAACTCCTATGTCAATCTTTCCTTTTTGTTCACTTCCTTGCGAAAGCAAAAGTGTCTGTGCGCGAGAGCGCAGGGTTGCGAGCAACGATTCTGGCGATGGCGTGATTATAAAGAAAGACGCGTCCGCAGATGGCTCCTCCAGAATTTTGAGAAGCGCATTTTGCGCGTCCGCGGTCATATTAGGCGCAACGATTATGAAAAAGCGATTCTTTTCTTTGATTGCGCGAGAACTGGCGCGCGAGCGAAGCTCGCGCGCCTCATCTATTCCAAATTGCAGATACTCTCTGATGAAAATATCTGGATTCCCACGGGACTCGATACCAGCGCCGAGTGCTTCGAGAACGCGCTCAATCATTTCATTTCCACCGGCAACAAGATGTACATTACCCGAGAATTCTATTTCCATTGATTTATTATAGCAACCAGCAGTATCCTGCGACATGGATGGAGAAATACACAGCCTGCGCTTGAATTGACGGACAATACCGCACAGACATGTTAGACTTCCGTTTTAACGGTGGCGCGAACTTATCGCACCACATTTTAAAATCAGAATGAAAAATCCTCAGAGAAAAATCCGAAGCACGGCTATGATATTTACGCGTTGGGTCGGTTCGCCCGCGTCGCTTGCGACCCATACCATTATTTTCGCGGGGTTTTTTATCGCCGTAAAGACAGGACTCATAGCCTACGATGAAATGCTTCTTGTTCTCACTACCATCGTGTCGCTCGAAGCGATATACCTTTCAATATTCATTCAGATGACTATTAACCACACGACCAAAGAGCTTGAAGAGGTCGGAGAGGACATTGAAGAGATTCAGGAGGACATCGGAGAAATCCAGGAAAACGTTGATGAGTTGCAGGAAGACGTTGAAGAAATAGTCGAGGAGGACGAGACGGAAAAGCGCGAGGTGTTGCAAGAAAAAACCGCGCTCGATGAAATCCAAAGGGATTTGCGCAAACTATTGGCGGACGTGGAGAGATTGAAGAATGGGCACTCAAATGCGTCTGCGCAGAATTCTACGGCGCGCGAGTAAATCCAGCACCAAGGACCGTCCTTGGTGAAAGTACCTGTTAGCGCTTGGCTATTATCGCTTTCTTATAAGTCTCCAAATGTTTAAGGGCTTCACCAGTGCCTTTGGCCACACAGTATGGCGCGTCTTTTGCGAGCCGTGCGCGGACTCCTGTCCGGCGAAAAACGAGTTCCGGCAAATTTCGCAGAAGCGAAGAACCGCCAGTCATGATTATTCCATTGTCTATAATGTCTGCCGAGAGTTCGGGCGGAGTCTCCTGCAAAACATCCTTGATCGCGCTAACCATTGTGCGAAGCTCCTTGCCGATAGCACGCACTATTTCATTCGTACTGATTTCGAGCGACCTGGGAAGCCCTGTCAGATGGTCGCGGCCTTTTATCTGCATTGAGAGCTCCTCATCAATCGGAACAGCAGAGCCGATTTGGATTTTTATCTCCTCCGCCATTGCGTCTCCGATGCCGAGATTTGCCGTTTTCTTTATGTAATCGGCGATCGCGTGGTCTATCGCGTTGCCCGCGCACTTGACGGATGTCGAAGCAACAATCCCGCCGAGAGCGATAACCGCAATGTCTGTCGTGCCTCCTCCGATGTCCACCACCATATGCCCTCTCGCCTCGTGAATGGGAATTCCCGCGCCAATGGCCGCGAGAATCGGCTCTTTGACGACATACGCCTCGCGCGCGCCGGCTTTCGTCGCCGCTTCCACCACTGCTCGTCTTTCTGTGGAAGTGACTCCGGCTGGAACGCTTATCATCACTTCTGGGCGGAAAATATTCCACTTGCCGAGAGACTTTCTTATGTAGTAGCGCAACATTGCCTCCGTGACGCGATAATCGGCGATGACGCCATCCTTCATCGGACGATAGGCGATAATGTCGCCAGGCGTTCGGCCTATCATTTCCTTTGCCTCATTTCCTACCGCGAGGATTTTATTATCAGCGACAGAAACAGCGACAACTGACGGCTCGTTAAGCACGATTCCCTTCCCCGGCACGAAAACGAGAACTGTCGTCGTTCCGAGGTCAATTCCTAATTTAGGCGAGAATGAGAATGACATGCGAGGCATTGTATGCCAAAACGGGTATGGAGTATAGGGAATGGAGTATCGTGTATCTTGTATCGTGTATGGAGCAAGGTCTCTCCTCGGGAATCCAGCATTTTGAGGTGAGACCTTGGTTATTTTTCTCGGCTTCTTTCTGCGTATTTCTGCGTCCGGGCCGATAGGGTTGGTATCGGCACCTGTAGACGGTCTGCGTTAGTCTGCGAGCCACAGCAGTGGCTACATACCATTGACTCTCTCTCTCTGATTTGCGATAGTGCAAGTAGCTCGGGAAGTTGAGACGAGCAAATTCAATCAACCCGAAAAAAGGAGTCCACATTATGATTATGTTCACAATCACCGTCGCACCGGTGTCGGTGCAACGAAAAGGTGAGCCCGTGCGTTTTGTCGCCCTCGATTCTGGCGACATTCTGGTAGGCTGTAGCTCGACATACCACGAACTCATTAGCGGTTGCGATGAGGACGGAAAAGGGCATGCCATCCTCACAGCAGGTAGACGCGAAGAGGGGCGACTAGTCTTCGTTCAGGGAACACCGTCCATGTGTGAAGAGGTTGAGAAGTCTCTCGCCGCGGAAGCACTACTAATGGCGGTGGTCAATGCGGCGCACAACCGCTTCCTCAACCAAGCTATGGGTTTCGAGAGAAACTCGACATGAAGCCGTCGCACGGAGAAGCACGAGAATCGTCGTTGCAATCTGTCGCGACGGCTTTTCTCTTTTCTGCCCTATGCAATGAGGCGACGCCTCATCGCAACTCGTTATTCAGTATTCATTATTCAATATTCTCCTCCCTTCTTTCTAAACTTCCCCTTATTGGCCTTCTCGTACTTATCAGGATTTAACAGATACCCCGTACCATCCGCCCCCGGCGGAGCTACGGGGCGCGACTCGGTAATGCCGATTTACATGTGTAATCACCTACTTGCTTTTTCGTTTATCTTCAGGCCTTAACTCCCACCAAAATTTCTTGCCGAAATTTTCGGCCTTGTCGCAAACGCTTTTGAG
>Ga0155315_120_pt2 | contig 12387 bp, 14 predicted proteins | sample RifCSPhighO2_02_FD_106283 | JGI IMG/M metagenome (GOLD analysis project Ga0155315, IMG submission 106283) | Candidatus Kaiserbacteria bacterium RIFCSPHIGHO2_02_FULL_49_16 | reverse complement strand
TGGCAAGACTAACCCAGAGGCATACGAAGCTTTCACGATGCAGAAATTCGAATGGACTGCAGAAAAAATCATATGGATCGATTTTCTCGGCCTGGGTCATGCCGAAGAGTCTAAAAAGCCTGGCATGGGTCTCTCATTTGTTCCCAGTGTTGCAGATTTGATACCAAAGCAGGGAACCACTTTTGTGTTTAACGGGCCTCGCGGAATTGCGGGCTATTCGCCGGAACAATGCATACGATCGACTGAGGCCGTATTGCAAGCGGTGCTTCATTTAGTAGAGAAATATCCAAAACACAAAATACGAATACAGGGATTCTGCGCCGGCACTCATCTGGCGGCATTTGTGGCAAACCAGCTTGGAAAACTGAAAAGAAAGGCGATTGACCGCCTAGTCCTTCTCGCGCCTGGGGAAAGCATAGCTTATGGAATATATTCGACTTGGGTTACCAAACAGATAGCAGACGACCTGTTAAGCCGCGGCATCACGAAAGACGAATACGACAGAAAAATTTCTGATTACACGCAGAGGGAAAACACAGAATATTTGCCTAGCGGACGCAATTTAGTAATCCATGCGGGCGACATTGACACATATATTCCTATTGATAAAAAAGGCGGTCCGGATGAATATGTTAAACGGCTAAGGAGCAACGGCAAAAATCCGACTTATGTGGTACACAAGGGGCGCGACCATGTTACATTGCCCACGGCGGCTATTCTGTGGGATAGAATTGGAGGGGACCCTTGGAACTTGAAGCAACAGCGGGATGCATGGGAGAATTCCGCAACATTTAATGACAAGGTTTTCACTAATGCTGTCAATATGTTTCTGGAAAGATTCACAGATGATGGTTTGCGCGCTATGGGGCACATTCTTGCAGAGCGCGTCGGCTCGACGCCATTATACCAGATGAAGCCGCATGAAAGAGCTGTGGCAGAGGCGCTGGTTCGGCTCAATATATGCTCGTTTTCACCTTCTGATAATAGAGCGAGCATCAAGATTATCGAGAATGAGGGGCAACAGCGGAAATTTTTGCAGGATAGAAAGCAATCACTAAGGTCTGGACGCGACATTCTCGACAAAGCGATAGCTTTCGTTAGAGAAATCGGGAGAAGCGACGAAATCGTGCCGGGTTACGAAGTTCAGGATTTTGCCGCGGCTGCATAGAACCATTGCTTTTTTCTGATTTTCCGCTAATCTACCCACACGCCTTCGGGCGTTTTATGTTAGAAAACAAAGAAGCATAGCGACTATTGTTTTCAACACCCAGTGAAATAGCCGCTTCGCGGCTCCCGCGCGAAGCGCGAGATTTCACGGGGTCGCTATTTTTCTAATTCGCCAAGGCTCATAACAAAAATATGCGAGATTACCCGCTAGAAAAAGTTCGTAATTTTGGAATCATAGCTCACATTGATGCGGGGAAAACGACCACATCCGAGCGGATTCTTTTTTATACTGGCGAGAGCCACAAAATCGGCGAGGTGCACGAGGGCAACACTGTTACCGACTGGATGGAACAAGAGCGAGAGCGCGGAATAACGATTACCGCCGCCGCGATCACTTGCTACTGGAACCCTTCTTACGCGGGGACCGACACATCCTACAAACACCGCTTCAATATTATTGACACTCCCGGGCACATTGACTTCACTTCCGAAGTGAAGCGCTCGATGCGCGTGCTTGACGGCGCGGTTGTTGTTTTTGACGGAGTTGCAGGAGTCGAGCCACAATCGGAAACCAACTGGCGGTACGCGGAGGAAGCGAATGTCCCGCGACTTTGCTACATCAACAAGTTAGACCGCACAGGCGCATCGTTTGAAAAATCATACGCGAGCATTTTGGAACGACTTTCAACTAAAGCGGTTCGGATGCAACTGCCTATCGGACTTGAGGACAAGTTTGAAGGAATTATCGACCTTCTCGGAATGAAAGCGTACCACTTTGAGGGAGACAAAGGAAAAGAAGTTATCGCGGGAGATATTCCGGAGAATCTGAAAAAAGAAGCAGAGGAGAGACGGCACGAATTGGTGGAGAGAATCGTTGAGAACGACGACGCCGTGATGCACGAGTATCTTGAGGGCAAAGAGATTTCTATAGAGACGCTTAAGAAAACACTTCGCAAAGCCGTTGTCGAGAACAAAATCTTTCCGGTATTTATCGGCTCGTCTCTTAAGAATAAGGGCGTGCAACTCGTACTCGATGGCGTTGTAGACTATCTACCAAGCCCGCTTGATTTACCTCCTGCGAAAGGAACAAATCCGGATACTGATGAAGCAGAAACCAGAATTTCTAGCGACGAAGCGCCTTTTGCCGCTCTCGTTTTCAAATTGCAGGTAGACCCGTTCGTCGGCGCGCTTTCTTTCTTTCGAGTTTATTCAGGTACGGTAAAAGCTGGCGAATTTTTATACAACGCGACGACTCGCAAGAAAGAGCGCTTGGGTCGCATCGTGCGCCTGCAAGCTGACAAGAGAGAAGATTTGAAAGAAGTTTTTGCAGGCGAAATCGCGGCGGCAGTCGGCCTTAAAGAAATTAAAATTGGGCAGACGCTCTGCGACGAGGACCATCCAATCGCGCTCGAATCAATCATTTTCCCAGAGCCGGTTATTTCAATGCGCATAGAACCGAAAACGAAAGTAGACCAGGAGAAAATGGGCATGGCGCTCTCGCGCCTCTCCGACGAAGACCCGACTTTCCGCGTTACATCCGACCCGGAAACTTTGGAAACCATCGTCTCGGGGATGGGCGAGCTTCACCTGGAAATAATCGTCGACCGAATGCGCCGAGAATTCGGCGTTGAAGCGACGACCGGCAAACCGCAAGTCGCATATCGAGAGACTGTGCAGGGCACATCCGATGTGGAATACAAGCACATCAAGCAGACAGGCGGGCGCGGACAATACGGACATGTGAAAATCCGCGTGAAGCCGATGGAGGCGCTTATTGAGGGCAAGAAAGTCAAAAATAATGTTGACAGGGAAGACCATTTTGAATTCATCAACAGCATCAAGGGCGGGGTGATTCCGCAGGAGTACATTCAGCCGGTCAAGAAAGGAATTAAAGAAGCGATGGAACGCGGAATCCAAGCGGGATTCCCTGTGGTGGATGTTTCCGTTGAATTGTATGACGGCTCGTATCACGATGTGGACTCTTCCGAAATCGCTTTCAAGCTCGCGGCGATAAATGCGATGCAGGAAGCAATGCGACTGGCGAAACCGGTTTTGCTCGAGCCGATTATGAAACTGGAAGTCGTCACGCCGGAGAAATTCATGGGCGATGTCACGGGAAGCATCAATTCCAAACGCGGGCAGATAGAAGCGATGGGCGAGCGAGGGCAAGTGAAAGTTATCACCGCAAAAGTTCCGCTCTCCGAGCTCTTCGGCTTCACAACTCAATTGCGCTCTTTGACCGAAGGCCGAGCAGTTCCGAATCTAGAATTCAGTCACTACGCTATTGTGCCAGCGAATGTGGCACAGACAATAATAGAATCTCGGAAATAGACGCGGTTTCTTAAAATGCCTGCCCCGCCCCGTTAGAAGCTGTGCTTCTAACGGGGCCCGTAGCTCCTCCGAAGGAGGATGGTACTGGGGTTGCGGACGAGATGGTTGCTTCAAGAAAGTAATCCCTCCTCGACATTCTCATATTCTCAAGAATATGAGAATGTGCGTTTATAGAAGGGAGGATTGTTGGAAGCGCAGAACGCATATCGGCGATGTTGTAAATAAAAGGAAATGGTATAATGCCTCTATGACAAAATTGCTCGAACATGCAATTGAGAAAGTGAAGCGTCTGTCTGCAGATCGCCAGGACGATGCGGCGCATGTTCTCATTGATATGGCAGAAAGCGACCAATCGCTCTATATGTTGACGAACGAACAACGCGATGAAGTGCGTACGGCGCTCGCAGAAGTTGCGCGTGGAGAATTTGCTACGGAGAATGAGATGGCTGACCTTTGGAAAAAGTGCGGTCTATGAACATTCGCTATTCTGCGCGCGCTCGCGCGCAGATCGAAATAATCCATGACTATATCGCGTAGCGAAATACTAACGCTGCGACGGTGGTTGTGGCATATATTCGCCAATCATCCAATCTTTTAGCCGACTGGCCGCAACTTGGCCGCATCACTGATGAAAAAGGTGTCCGAATGCTTGCTGTCCCACGCTTTCCGTATGTTGTTTTCTATACGCTGCGTTCGAAGGAAATTGTTATTTTGAGCGTGATGCACGCTGCACAGGAGCGCTAATGCGCGTGTCCTCAATTTCGATTTTTCATATTACGCGATTGTGCCGAAAAATGTAGCGGACGAAATTGTCGCGTCGAGAAAATAAGTTAACATAGGCCGAAAAATGCCTGCCCCGTTAAATGGCGCGTTCGCAAAGCCTATCTAACAGAGATCGCAGCTAGCGGACGGGATTGTTTTTGCTATAATCAGCCACATGAGTACGATAACGCTTCCGAGAAATACATATAGCGAAATCTTAAAGCGTCAAGAACGCGCTGATGTTGCCATTGCGAAACTGCAAAAGGCAGTGGAAGAACTGGGCTATGGCGAAGTCAAGCCGAGCGTGTTGAAAAGACTTGAAAAGCAATCGCGCTTACTTGATGAGGGAAGGGGTATAAAGCTTAAGAACATGAAAGAGTATCGGGCGTATGTCCGCGGTCTCTAATCCGGGTATGGCCGATTCGGTGCTATATACGCTCACACTTACTTATCGATACAGAGATTCGTTGAAAAAGATAAAGCGGAACAAACCGGATTTATTGTTGCCTCTCGAAGCGGGCGTCGCCAAGATTCTGCGCGACCCGACAATCGGGAAGCCATTGCGAAATGTATTGCGCAATCTTCGCCGCACGCATGTAGCTGGTTCATTCGTTCTCCTTTACGAAATAACAGGCACCGAGATCCGCCTTCTCGACTTCGACCATCACGATAAGATATATAAAAAGCATTAAGCTAGGGAAGACTGCACACCCTGCTCAATCCCCAGCCGAAGGTGAATAGTACTGGGGTCGCGGACGGGATTGTTGCGTCTAGGAAGTAAAGCAACTTGGGCTTGCCCGGTTAGTAGAATTTCGGCTTGCCGAAGGCCTAAATCGAAACGCTAAATACAGATTCTCAAACTGGCACTATGTTGTCGACCTCGATAACCTCTGCGACTGGCAAAAAACGTAAGCCGAAATTACACTATCTGGCTTGACGGCAACAGCACCTCTGATAATATAGCCCGACTGCATTCATGCGCCTTTTGCGCTGCGGCGTCTTAGATTGCGAGCCAAGTTAGAAATTATTAATAACTAGTATAAATAGAAAATCAATATGGCAGAATTTAATCGAACAAAGCCCCATGTAAATGTCGGTACAATCGGGCATGTCGACCACGGCAAGACGACTCTTACAGCGGCAATTTTGAATGTTCTAGCGAAAGCGGGAAATGGATATAGCGCGACCGTAAAAGGCGTTGACGATATCGACAAGGCGCCGGAAGAAAAGGCGCGAGGAATTACAATTTCTCTTTCGCACTCCGAGTACGAAACTCCTAACCGCCACTACGCGCATGTGGACGCTCCCGGACACGCCGACTACATCAAAAACATGATTACAGGCGCCGCGCAAATGGACGGTGCGATTTTGGTTGTTGCCGCATCCGACGGCGTGATGCCCCAGACCCGCGAGCACATCTTGCTCGCCCGTCAGGTTGGAGTTCCGAAAGTAATCGTATTCCTAAACAAGGTAGACCAAGTAGATGACAAAGACCTTGTTGACCTCGTCGAGGAAGAGGTGCGCGAGCTTCTCACAAAATATGAATTTGACGGCAAGGCGACCCCCGTCATCCGCGGTTCGGGATTGAAGGCGCTTGAAAAGCCGGAGCCGGGCAACGAATGGAGCGACAAGGTGATGGAACTCGTAAAGGCGCTTGATGAATTCATTCCGATTCCAAAACGCGAGATAGACAAGCCGTTCCTTATGCCAATCGAAGATGTGTTCTCAATCGAAGGACGAGGCACTGTCGTTACTGGCCGAATCGAACGAGGTCAGATTAAGGTTGGCGCAGAAATTGAAATCGTCGGTATCATTGACACTACGAAAACGATTGTTACGGGCATTGAAATGTTCAACAAATCGCTTCAGGAAGGACAGGCAGGCGACAACGCAGGGGTGCTTTTGCGAGGCACGAAGAAAGACGATGTGCACCGCGGGCAGGTTCTTGGAGCGCCGGGCACTGTTCATCCGCACACGGAATTTGAGGCGGAAGTTTACATTCTCACAAAAGAGGAAGGAGGCAGGCATACGCCGTTTTTCACCGGTTACAAACCGCAGTTCTATATGCGAACGACCGATGTGACAGGCGAGGTGACTTTGAAAGAAGGCGTCGAGATGGTTATGCCAGGCGACACCGTTACATTCAAAGTGAAACTCGTCGGCCCTATCGCTCTTGAAGACCAACAGCGCTTCGCTATTCGCGAGGGAGGGAAGACTGTGGGTGCGGGGGTTGTAACGAAGGTGGTGGCGTAAGGATAGCTACTAGCCACTAGGGAATAGGCAATAGGGAAGAAGACAAGAAGAAAGCCCCGGCTCTACGCAGGGGCTTTCTTTGTTGCTTTTTTTAGCGCCATAGTGCATACTCTCCCAGTTCTATGACAGCAGAAGCGACAGTTAAGAAAGCGCGCGTTCCGCGCGCGAAGGCCGTCAAAAAGACGGATGCTTCTGCTCACGCTCCATCCCCTCGCGCATCCAAGCCTGCCCGGCCGGAGAAAGCCGAAATCTCACATCGCCTCCGCATCCGAGTGCGCGCCTACGAGCACGGCATTTTGGATTCTTCGGTCAAACAAATAATAGACACGGCAGCTCGCTATGATGCTGAAATCATCGGGCCCGTGCCTCTCCCTATAGATATTAAGAAATACACGGTTAACCGCGCGGCATTTATTGATAAAGACTCCCGCGAGCAATTTGAGATGCGCATTCACAAGCGAATGATAGACATTCTGAATCCAGCGCCGAAAGTCATCGAAGCCCTTTCCAACATTGACCTCCCTTCTGGAGTAAATATAGACGTTAAAATGATGTAAATCAAGAAGCCAGAGTAATCTCTGGCGGCTATGATTTACATCGACCCATGCCATAGAAAAGGCATTCTTTGTGCACGCTTAGGTTTGCTTCTTGAGATTTATAGAGGAACGCAATGCCACCAGTCCAATGCATAGATTCATAAACATGTACGATGCCTTTTCTAATGAGCGGGTGATGTAGAGGAGTGCTCAAAAGTACCGGGTCTTTTCACGGAGTCTCATAAGAGAAATAGGGCGCCTCAAATGTTTGTTACAATGAATAGAGGGGTGTAAAATTATTCGCGGGATTTGCATCCGCTTTTATTGGCGACGTAGGGCGAGTGAAAAGAAAGCGTACTCGCTTTCTTCCGAGCCGAGGAGCCAATATGAGGTATAATGCCGAATATTTACTAACAAGCTCATAACATAAGGTAATAAAAAATATCATGGAAACAGGAACTTTGTCACTGAAAAAGATTCTATATATTTTCATTCCGATTTTTGCAATCCTGGGATTGGTATATTTTTTCTCCCGCCAAAAGAATGAAGAAAATAATTTAGTGCCTGCCGCGAAAGAAGTCCCTTTGTCGGCCGAAGAGAAATCTAGGATACTGGATATGCTCAATAAAGATTCCTCCGCCACGGCCACTGTCAGCGCTTCAAAGAAATTGGAAATTTTGCGGTCTCTCGAAAAAGGAAGTGCCGCAAACATATCTGAAAGCGATAAGCTTAAAATATTGCAAGAATTGCAAGGCAAACAATAGCCATATGCTCTCCATCCTCCAACCCATAAAGATTCTCCTCCTCGCCATTGTTCTCTCAGTCGGCGTTTCGTATGTCTACGCGTGGACTGCGCCGACTTCTGCTCCGCCTGGCAACAATGTGCTCCCGCCTTTAAGCACAGGTATCACGTCTCAAACGAAACTCGGCGGGCTATGGGCAGGATCTTTGGCATCTGACAGTGGGGTCAGGATTGGCACCACTAACACAGCTTGCGTCTCAGCAATTTCTGGCACCATTAGATACAACTCCGGATATGTTCAGTATTGCAACGGGTCAGCATGGACCACTCTCGGGAATGTTGTCCCAGTGCCTGTTGTCTCAACTTTCAATAATGTGGGTACTACCCAATGGACTGTTCCATCTGAAGTGACTTCTGTTAGTTATCTTGTTGTGGCTGGAGGAGGCGGAGGTGGGTCTTATGGATACTCCGCTGGAGGCGGTGGGGCAGGAGGAATGAGAACAGGGACGATTTCCGTGATACCTGGCGCATCAATGACAATAACAGTTGGGGCTGGTGGTGCCGGTGTCCCTTACGACGGGGCCGCGCATCAAGGTGGTAATGGAGGGGATTCGGTCTTTGACTCAATTATATCAACTGGCGGCGGGGGCGGTGGTTTTGGATGGGCAGGTTCGTCGGGGGGGTCAGGTGGCGGTGCTAACGGTGGAGTTCCAGGAGCAGCGTCGCCGCCTGGGCAGGGCAACCCCGGTGGAACAGTCATTGGGAACGCAGCCCCCTATTACCTTGCTGGGGGAGGTGGGGGTGCGGGTGAAGCCGGTCACGACACAACTGGTAGTGGCTCAGGAGGCGATGGCGGTAACGGCTTAGTTTCTTCGATTTCTGGTTCGCCTGTAACTTATGCGGGAGGAGGAGGCGGAGGTTGTCGGTATCCAGCCGGTGATGGGTGTGGAGCCGGCGGTACTGGCGGCGGCGGGGCCGCTGGAAGAGCCGGCGGATCGCCCATACCACAAAGTGGAGCTGCAAATACTGGTGGTGGAGGAGGGTCGGCCAATGGTGGTCCAGGTAGTGCTCCGGCTGGAAATGGCGGTTCGGGCATCGTAATCATTTCTTACACAGCCTCAATTTGAAACTCAATTAAGTAATTCATGTCCTCCATCCTCCAACCCCTGAAGATTTTCATCCTCGCCGTCATCATTTCGATTGGCATCTCGTATGCCTCCGCATGGACTGCGCCTACGGCTGCTCCGCCTGGCAACAACGTTCCACCGCCGATAAACACTAGCGTCGGAGACCAGATAAAGACAGGCGGATTACTGAACCTTTTCAACCTTTGGGTAAATGGAGCGCTTGGCGTAACGGGAGGAGCTTCTGTTGGCGGGAATGTCACTGTCGCCGGAACGATCGAAAGCACCTCCGGAGGCTTCAAGTTTCCTGACGGAACGACGCAGACGACGGCGATGGTCGCAGGAACTGTTGTTGGCGTATGCGGTTCTGCAAATGGAGCAGTTGCGCTAGCTTCAGCTCCAACGACCAATTTATGCAATGCCGGAACGCCAAGCGCAGTCTCCGGCGCTGGCCCATGGACATGGACTTGCAATGTTTCTGGCGGAGGAATAAGCGCCGCTTGCAGTGTCCCGGCTTTATCGGCTGAGACCGGCATCCCTTCAGTCACAAGTAATCCATACAGTCAAGCGAGCGGTTGGTTTACGAGAACAGGAGAAGTTGAATCTTCCCCATACAGCGCCAGGCAAACAGTAATTCGATGGAATGGCTCAACTGTTTATGATTCAATAGCTAGCGGACCAATAACATTAGGAGGAGTTACTTACACCCCAAGCACATATATGGGTTCTGTTTATGGATGGAATGGTGATTATTCTAATGCGTATATCGTAATTAAAAAATAATTCGTCTCTCGGTCGGGCCAATAGAGGAATCATTCCGTGGTATTACCTTTGCTCCAACTTGTGATGACGAACAGGGTAGTACTTATAATAACACTTTGAAGGGGCGTCTAGTGGCACCGTAAGAGCGAATTTATTAAATTGTTTTTCGCCCAAAAATCGGTTATAACGGCCGCGGGATAATTGATTTTCAATTTCAATTAAAACGAAATATGCACAGTTGCGATTCTTTTTCTACTTAACGCGCTTACAACAGTGTTACAATAGCTTTGTGAAGATTGTTTCCAACTACACAAGAATCCTTCTGATTGCCATCGCTCTTTCGATTGGCGTTACATATGTCTACGCGTGGACTGGACCGACCGCAACCGCGCCAGGGGGGAATACTCCCGCGCCCATTAATGTCGGGACCGCGGCGCAAACAAAGAGCGGCAAGCTTACAGTCGCGGGGTTTTCCGCCAATACCGTTACAGTCGGCACGACATCTAATGCCGCGTCTGTGACCTCTCCGAAATTCTGCTTAGGAACATCATGTATTACAGAGTGGCCCACAGCGCCTGCGTGCGTGCCGGTTGGAAGTTACAAATGGGATGTTCCCGGGACATATTCGTGGACGGCTCCGGCTGGAGTTTCTTCCGTAAAAGTTACAGTTGTCGGCGGCGGGGCTGCCGGAGGGCCTGGACAGTTTTGTAATGACTGCCACGCGATGCCCGGAGGGGGCGCCGGCGGCGCGTATGTTGAAAAGCCGCTCTCTGTCGATTCTGGGACAACGTACACAATAGTTGTAGGGCGCGGCGGCAGGGGTATCGGATGGCAGTGGTGCTCCTTTACTCAAGGGGAGAGTGGAGGAAATTCGTCTTTTGACACATTAGTCGCTACCGGTGGACAGGCCCCAACTGGCGGCACCCCAGGTGGCGGAAATGGGTGCGGATTCCAAATATATTCCACGGGCCCTACTTGCGGCGGGACCAATGGCACGGCATATGGAGCTGGCGGTCAGGGTGGCGGGTGCTACACCTCGGGCGGCAATGGAACAGATGGTGCTGTTATTGTTTCGTTTGGTCTATAAATGTCTCGCTCGCTACACGCAATAATAAAACTCGCGCATTCATATGAATAAAGAAAAAATAATTATTTCTCTCCTTGCAATTGCCGCGGCGATGGGAACCTACCTAATCTACAATCAAGATTCGAAAATACAAATGCTTGAGAGAATAATCAAAAGTAATGAAGCAATCTATACCAATCCTGGCGCGTTATCTTCCGTCGAATTTCCTAACAAGGTTAAATCCAGATTCTCCACGGGGGAACAATTAGCCGGCTTTTTAGAATCCAACATAAAGACGGTTGAGGGCACTGTTATCAGTATCGATGCCGGGAGCATAAAAATCCAAGCCAAAATCGTTGACGTAAAGAAACTTGCCTCACTTGCGAATGTTCCCGACGAAAAATCGCTGCCGTTTCTGGAAAAGACTTACGCAATCAAATTGCCCGCGGGGTTTGATACAAAAAAACTCCAGATTGGTAATTATGTGGCAGTGTATTCAGATGAGCTTGTTTATGGAACTAATAAGCTGACAGCGAGCAGTGTTAATGTTTTGAGAGCATCACAATAAAATATGAACGAGAATATAAAAGCAATTACAATACCGGCAATAATAATGGCCGTCTTCGCCATCGCTTTGGGTTGGAGATATGTTCTCGCGTGGACTGGTCCCACCCAGAGTCCTGCAAATGGGAATATAGAAGCACCGATTACATCGCTAGGCGTGGAACAGGTAAAAAGCGGGGACCTGGCGGTAACGGATTTCGTTGCCGACAGTGTTACAGTTGGTGCCGTAAACAATGTAGGCGCAGTTACATCGCCCAAGTTTTGCATAGGGACTAAGTGCATCACTTCTTGGTGGTAACAAATACTATGGAAACTTTTAAACGTGAGTTGTGGCAGTCCGCGAGAATCCTAATCATCGTTCTAGTTCTTTCCGTCGGTGTTCAATATGTCTACGCTTGGACGGGGCCGACGGCCGCTCCGCCAGGCAACAATGTACTCCCGCCGATAAACACTAGCGTCGGAGACCAGAAAAAGACAGGGGGATTACTAGAAATCTTCAATCTTTGGATTAACGGAGCGCTTGGCGTAACAGGTGGAGCTTCGTTTGGCGGCAATGTCGGGATAGGGACGGCGAGTCCCCTCCAAAAGTTAAGTGTAGCCGGAACAATCGAAAGCACCTCCGGAGGTTTCAAATTCCCTGACGGGACGACGCAGACGACGGCGGGCGGGAGCGGAACAGGAACTGACACTGTCGTCACTCTTTCAGCAATTCGTTTCTACACCTCAACCCAAACATGGACGAAACCCACCAACCTTTCCTACATCGTTGTTGAAGTTTGGGGAGGGGGAGGGGGTGGTGGCGGTGGTCAAACAGCCAACTACGGCAGTGCTGGCAGTGCCGGTGGCACCTCAAACTTTGGAGGGTTGGTGTCAGCTACTGGAGGCGGTGGTGGTGGAGCCGGCTGGTATCCTGCCGGCTCTACAGGCTCAGGCGGAACGGGAAGCGGAGGCGACTTCAACTTTACTGGAGGAAAAGGTGGCAATGGCGGAAACGGTGAAGTCGCCGCTGTCGCCGGTGCCGATGGTGGTGGCGGTGGTGGCGGTGGTAGCATCGGCAGTGGTGGCGGTGGAGCTGGAGTA
>Ga0155315_110_pt1 | contig 13118 bp, 11 predicted proteins | sample RifCSPhighO2_02_FD_106283 | JGI IMG/M metagenome (GOLD analysis project Ga0155315, IMG submission 106283) | Candidatus Kaiserbacteria bacterium RIFCSPHIGHO2_02_FULL_49_16 | reverse complement strand
CGGTCGGATGGCAGAGTAAGCTCACTACCGGTCGCTAGATTTTTTATCGTGTAGCGTCCCGATTCTCGCTCCTGCGCCCCCACGGCTATGACGAACGGCACTTTCATTTTATCCGCCTGGCGAATCTGGTCTCCGATTCGTTTACCTGAGAAATTTACGGCTACATTCACATCCTCTCTACGCAGTTCTTGGGCAAGACGCATGGCATGCGGCATCGCATCTTTCTCGATTATGCAAAGCATAAGCTCTGTCGCAGGAGCGTACGTTGGAAGCAAATTATGTGCCTCAAGAAAGTCTCGCGCGGTCACATCGCCCATTCCGAATCCCACGGCAGGAAAGGAAGAATCGCCTCCGCCGGAGGCGGATCCTCCTCCGGAAGAGAATATTGACAGCAGATTATCGTAGCGTCCTCCGCCGAAAATCGACCTCTTATTATTTTCATCCGTATCATAAACCTCAAAAACCATTCCTGTGTAGTAATCGAATCCTCGAGTTATCTTTGTATCCACAACCATGTTGCGCACACCCATTAGCTCAAGTTGTGTGCGAAGTTCCTCCAGGTATGCCGTGCTGGTTGTTCTCTCTAAAAGTTCCAATAGTTGTTCCGCCTTGTTGTTGCCAATGAGAGACTTAATTTTCTTTCCAAATTCCGGATTTTTCGCGCGAGTATCCAGGAGTCGCGTAAGTTCCGCGTGCATGTCCGCTTCAATGCCAACTGAATTGTAGATAGAGTCAATAATGCGGCGGTCGGAAACGCGTATCTCAAAGTTCCTTTCATCCGCGCCCATAGAGCGCATAACACTGTGCGCGAGAGTGATAATCTCAGCGTCCGCCTCAATACCTGATGCCCCGACGATGTCCGCGTTCAATTGCCAGTGCTCGCGCAAGCGCCCGCGCTGAGGCCTTTCATATCGAAAGACATTTGCGATTGAATACCACCTGGCGGGAAGCGATATTTCCCGCGCCCTGCTCGCGACCATGCGCGCAAAGGTTGGCGTCATTTCAGGCCTCAATGTCACCTCGCGTTCCCCACGATCTACGAATGTGTAGGTCTGGTCATTGACAATTTCTTCAGAGGTCTTGCCTCGATAGAGTTCGCTTGGTTCAAGAACAGACGCCCCGTATTCTTCGTAGCCGAAAAGTTCGCACACGCGTTCCATGTGCTCAAAGAGATATCTCAAAACAAACTGGTCTTCTGGATAGAAATCACGCACGCCCTTGTAAGGTTCCAGGGAAATTTTCTCGCTTCGTTTAGCCATTCCAATATTATGCATTAAAAATCAGCAACAGCCAGTACAGAAGTACCCAAGGTCTCTCCTCTGGGATTCTGCATTTTGAGGTGAGACCTTAGAAATTTGCAAGCTCCAAAAATCAATTTGCAAAGAAATTACAAATTACAACTCAAAACGCATCGTTTAGGAACTGGATTCTTGGATATTGTTTGCAAATTGCAAATTGAGTTTTGCAAATTTGTGGCATGGCACTGCTGTTGTGCCGATTCAATTTCTGCGATATAGTCTTGGACACTAACTGAATATGTCGCAGGAACAACTCATTAGAATTGCCTGTTCAAAGTGCGACCGCATCAACTACTGGTCGCGCAAGAACCGCAAGCTTGTCACGCGCAAAATTGAGTTGAAGAAGTACTGCAAGTGGTGTCGCGCTCATACAAAACATAAAGAAGCAAAAAAGTAGGCACTAGGCAAAAGGCAAAAGGAATTAGCGAATAAAGGGGAATTGATTTACTATTGGCTAGTCGCTAGTGTCTAATTACTAGCGTTTGGGCCTATAGTTCAGTGGTAGAATTTCTCTCTCCAAAAGAGAAGACCAAGGTTCGAATCCTTGTGGGCCCGCCGAGTTCGTGAGTTATACTTCAAAGCGATGTTGCATCTTCACTTGCATAAAAGAATGAAAAGGGCGACAGAGCCTTATCCGGCGCAATCTTCATTGAAAAGGTTGCTGGATACTGTCGTGTATGCCGCTGGCATTATTGGTCCGATCATGGCCTTGCCACAGGTTCTTCTTGTTTATGTTGGTCAAGACGCAACCGGCCTTTCACCAATAACTTGGTTTGGATGGGCGGTTCTTGATATACCATGGATTATTTACGGTTTAGTTCATAAAGAACCCCCTATAATGATTACTTACACACTTTGGATGATTATAAATCTATTGGTTGCTGTTGGCGCTGTGATTTACGGATAAAGTTATAATAAATTCCGTAAGTTAAACCTGCGAAGAACATTCCAACATTCTGCAGAATGTTGGAATGTTTGTGAATGCGAATGCATACCTCTATGTCAGGCGTATAATGTGTGCATGAGACGGGCACTTGTCGTTGGCGGGTCGGAAGAGTATTCGGGGGCTGTATTCCTCGCCGGAATATCCGCTCTACGCTTAGGCGCTGAGTCGGTTATTGTGATGGCTCCTGAAAAAGTTGCTTGGGCAGTGAACGCGCTTTCGCCAGATTTAGTGACGCGAAAATTGCGCGGAAAATATTTAGCACTTTCGCATAGAGCGGAGATTGTACGACAACTCAAAACTGCCGACGTGCTTGTTTTAGGGAACGGTGCGACGATTCGGCCAGGCACCGCCGCTCTGATGCGCGCGCTTTGCGAATGGCCGGGAAAGAAGGTGATTGACGCAGATGCGCTGAAAGCGCTACGAGACAGCAATATCTCAAATGCGATTTTAACGCCCAATTCTAGGGAATGGATATTGTTAGAAGAAAACTGTGATATTAAAAGACTTCTTGAAAAAAACGTAATAATAAAAAAAGGAATGCCGACAGAAATTCTTTCCGGCGCGAAAAAGTTCCGCCAAAGAAAAACGAACCGCGGTTTGGATAAAGCCGGCACAGGAGACGTCCTCGCCGGATTGTGCGCCGGATATTTAGCGCAGGGGCTTTCTTTGTGGGACGCGGCAAAAAAAGCCTGCGAAACAGGGAACACCATAGCGGAACTTCTCACAAAGAAAAAGAAAGGATATTATTTTCTCGCCAGTGACATTTTGCAGGAGTTAAAGAAGAACAAGTAGAAAGATCCGCGACCGGAAGTCATTCTCTAGACCAATTTCTTTATATTCCCTATCCTACGCTATAGCGTAGGATAGGGAATATTATTTTTTGAGCCAATTTGATACAATCTTGAGAATTCTTGCTTTGTAACGCATGTCGAACCAAATAATCTTACGATTTCGATTCCAATATGTAATTTGACGTTTCGCGTAATTTAGACTGTCGCGCACGATTTTTTCCTCCAATTCTTCGCGCGTCATTTTCTTTTGCAAAAATAATGCCAGAGAGCGATATTCAAGCCCGAATGATTCCATTTTTCTGTACGAGAGACCTTTCCTGTGAAGTTTGATTGCCTCACTAATCATTCCGGCTTTCATCCGCGCGTGCATGCGCGCGCGAATTAGTTTCTCAAGCTCTTTCTTATCGCGCGAAATTCCAATCCAAAGCACATTCCACCAAGGACCATCCTTGGTGCTAAATGCAGGTACATGGCCCAAGGCGGAGATAATTTCCAGCGCGCGGACGAGGCGGCGTTTGTTGTGCCGGTCAATGTTTTTTGCTCGCAGTGGATCGCGCTTCTTCAGAATGGCAAATAATTTCTCCACGTCCATCTGCTCCAATCGTTTTCGAAGATTCACGTTGACGGGGACATTCGGCAGAACAATTTTGCCAACCAGCGCATCAATATAAAATCCCGTGCCCCCAGCGATTAGAGGCAATTTGCCTTTGCTGGAAATGTCGGCGACTGCTTGTTTTGCGAGAGTGACAAAATCATGCGCGGTGAATATACAATGAGATGACATCTCATTGAGTAGGTGATGGGGGATACCCCGCATTTCGCGCTTCGTTATTTTTCCCGTCCCGATATCTAATCCGCGATATACCTGCCGCGAATCCGCAGAAATCACCTCGCCTTTAAATTTGCGCGCAAGAGAGACCGCAAGCGCGCTTTTGCCGGATGAAGTAGGGCCTACAATAACAACCACTTTCTGCCTTTTTTTCATTGGTTCCACAGTACAGTAATGTACGATAAGCACCAATGCGCAATCATCTCCTTGTGCTTGACGCACTGCATCTTATAATTAGCTTTTATTATTGAATTAGGAATAATCCAATGTCATTAGAAGAAAAACCAAGGAACGGGAGTGGAAAAGGTCTTATTGCGGCAGTTGGCGCGGCCGCTGTTATTGGTGCTATTTCAGCATTAGATCAGCTATCGGAGGAAAAACCAAAACCATCACGACCAGACATGACCTTAGTAAAGGGACATGAGGCTTTTAAATCCAAAGAGGTTCTTGGTGCGCAGATTGGATTTTTGGGCGCATTAAAAGAGAATAATGAAAAGATTGAGGCGATACGACTCGGAAAGATTGGCATAGAGCAGTTGCTACATCAATGGTTGGATAAGTTAGATGAGTTGTTTATAGAAACCAGTGAATTTGATAAATCAGACACTCTATCTATAAAACTCAGTAAAAGTGACAAAGAGAATGCGGAGAAGAGGATAATCGGATGGTATTATAGATTTAAAGCAAAAAACGAGGAATATTACAAAGATCCTAAAGAATTTAAAGATTTATTCGATAAGGTAATTAATCAGCAAATTTCTGTCCTACGGCGACAGTTACCACGTAAAAAAGATACATCGCCAATGAACGATGCTAAATAAAAGAGGTTTTCTGGCATTTCTTAATTACCTTGTGTTGTGCTGGGAGAGGGACTCGAACCCTCACGCCCTTGCGGACAATAGATTTTGAGTCTATTGCGTCTACCAATTCCGCCATCCCAGCGACAATGAACATCATACCTAGTTAGAACTCATTTTGTAAGCCCATGTATTTTACATAGTAATTGATACTGTATACGGCATACTGAATACTGTATACTTAACTTATGTCCGGCTACTATAGCGATTCAATATTCTGGGTTGAGGTTGACCGCATTAAGCCGAACCCTTTTCAGCCGCGCAAAGTATTCGACGAGGCGTCGCTTGCTTCCTTGGCCGAATCTCTCCGCCAGTACGGAGTTCTTCAGCCGCTTACAGTAACGCGCAAGGAAATAGAGCGCCCAGGCGAGGGGATTTTTGTTGAATATGAACTTATAGCAGGAGAACGCCGGCTCCGCGCCGCGAAACTGGCCGGCCTTTTGCAATTGCCAGTGGTCATTCGAACATCGGAAGACAGCGACCGCATGAAGCTTGAACTTGCGATTATAGAGAATTTACAGCGGGAGGACCTGAATGCGATTGATCGCGCGACAGCATTCAATCGCCTTGTTACAGAGTTCGGGTTAAAGCACGTGGAAATCGGAAAGCGTGTTGGCAAAAGCCGCGAATATGTTTCCAACACACTGCGCATCCTTGCTTTGCCCAAGGAGATGCAAGACGCCCTTGGGGCAGGCGAGATTAGCGAGGGACACACACGGCCTTTGCTCATGCTAGTTGACCGCCCGGAGATGCAAAAGACTCTGTTTCAGGAAATTATCACACGGCGTCTCACCGTGCGCGATGCCGAACAGGTGGCGCGGCGAATCGCGACGGAACGCGCGCGCAAGACTGATCTAACTCCAGAATTACTATTGCTTGAGCGAGAACTTACGGAGAAGCTCGGAACGCGCGTCCGTATAGAAAAGAAAGACCAGGGCGGGAAAGTTCTTATAGATTTCTTCTCTGTGGACGACCTCGTTCACATACGAGAGGTATTTACTCGCCAACAGTCGTTGCAGGCGAGTTCCGTTCCGCAGGCGGCGGCAACGGATACCCCAGCCATCATCGCGGAAGCGGATAAGCCCGCCGCGCCCCAACCCGCACCGGAACAACAAGAACAAGATGATCTATATTCAATCAAGAATTTTACCGTGTAGATTTCTCTAAATTTTCTTCATCGCCGCGAGCGCCGCGCGGATATGTTTTTTTGCCATGCTTGTCTTTGCGATATCTTGCCATTTTCGGGAGGGGTGGGCGGATGCTTTTGTAACTATTTCAACCATGTCTCCGTTGCGCAGTGCCGTGTCGAGCGAGACCATTTTTCCGTTGACGAGCGCGCCCGACATTCTGTTGCCGAGGTCGGAGTGGATAGCATAGGCAAAATCAATCGGTGTCGCGGCCAGTGGCAGATCAATGACATCGCCCCTCGGGGTGAAAACGAAAACGCGGTGACTGAAAAAATCGCTTTTAAGCGTATCCATGTACTCCCCTGGTTTTCCTGGTCCCCCTTGCGCGTGGGCGAGTTCCTTCACCCACGACGGAGCGTCAACAGGGCCTTTGCCGGCTTGGGTGGCAGATGTTAACTCTTTTGGCTTGCCAAGACGCGGGAAAAACTGGCGTATCCATTCAATACCTCCGCTTTTTTTCTGAGCGGGATTACTCTGGACTTCTTTGTACGCCAGATGCGACGCGATTCCGTAGAGCGCCTCGCGGTGCATCGCCTCGGTTCGCAATTGAATTTCCAATGCGCCGCCATCTCCTGTATATATGGTCGTGTGAATGCTTTGATAACCGTTCGGCTTCGGGAACGAGATGTAATCCTTGATTTTTCCCGGAACAGGCCGCCAATGTCCGTGAATGATACCGAGCGCTGTGTAGCACTCGGCGACCGTCTGGAAAATCACGCGCAACGCTCGCATGTCATATATCGTGGAGAAATCCCATTTCTTGCGTTCCAGTTTCTTGAACAAACTGTAAATGCCCTTAATACGCGCTTCTGTGCGGAAATTTCGCAGGCCAGCTTCCGCGAATTCGCGTTTGAGATCATGTTCGGTTTTCTCCAATCGCTTTTCGTTCTCGCTCTTGCGCTCACTGAACGCTTCCCGCGTTTTCTCGTACTCCTCTGGATAAGCGTATGGAAACGCGGCATCTTCCAGTTCCTGCTTAGCGACGCTCATACCGAGCCTGTCGGCAATGGGCGCGTAAATTTCCAGCGTCTCAAGCGCTATGCGCTTTCGCTTTTCGTCGCGCGGGACGTGCTCCAATGTTCTCGCGTTGTGGAGACGGTCCATCAGCTTGATAATGAGGACGCGAATATCTTGCGCGGTTGCCGCAAAAAGTTTCCGTAGAGATTCTGTGTGGCGTTCCATCCCGCGATATCGCAGGGCTCCCAATTTTGTGACTCCCTGAACGAGCGACAAAACTTCTTTTCCACAAAGTTCCTCTATCGTCTTCGGAGTTACTCCGGCATCTTCTATCGTGTCATGCAATAGTCCGGCTGAAGTGGCCTCCGGACACATTCCGGCGGTAGCAAGAAGATATCCGACCTCGGCCGTGTGCACAAAATACGGATCGCCGGAGTATCGTTTTTGGCCTTTGTGCGCCACTTGGGCAAATTCGTATGCTTTTGTGACCAGCGCGATGTCGTTCACGTCTTTGCTGGACAGAGCTCCTAGAATATCTGAAAGCGGGCGTGGCTTTAGCATTTATTGATGATACGCCGAGGTTTGGCGTTTCGCAATAAGCGGCTAAAAACCCTTAGGTTTTCTGACCGGAGCTTGATTTATCAAGGCGCAAGGCGGCATCGCGTCATGTTTTAAGTTTATCGGGGCGATGATTGACGCACGCTTTGCTTGAGCATCTTTCAGGAATTGTTTTGGTACCTTGCATCATGAGAGAACTGCATAGCTCACAGATTTTTCCTGTCGGGCGCGCCTTTATCGCCGTTTTGCATTCTGGGTAATTAGAACAGGAAAAAAAGATCCCAAAACGTCCGCGCCTTTCCGACATTTCGCCTGTCTTACACGTAGGACACATGACGCCGGTTTTTGCGCGCTCCGCTTCTATCGGGTCTTGTTTTACAAATTTACATTTGGGGTAATTACTGCAGGCGATAAATCGCCCGAATCTTCCTTCTCGCTCGATGAGCTGGCCTCCGCTCATTTTGCCAGTTTTTTGACTGCAGTCGGGACACGCTTCACCTATCTCCTTTGGCGGGACGATTTCATTGCCGTCTTCTCTGCGCGCGCCGAGGCATTTTGGGAAATTGGCACAACTCATGAAGCGTCCCGTTTTTGACAGTTTGTATACCATCTTGCCCTTGCAGATTGGGCATGGGAATTCTGCTGGCACATCGCCCATATTAGTAATTTTCGCGATTTTGTCCTTTCCTTTTACGGCTTTGTGGAATGGCGTGTAAAAACTTTTGAGTGTCTTTGCGTACTCGCGTTTTCCATCCGCTATCTCGTCCAGTTCGTCTTCCATTTCAGCCGTAAAAGTGTCGCTGATGTATTCCGCGAAGTTTGCCTCAATAAACGAGGACACCACATCGCCGGTGGCGGTCGGGAGAAGTGTTCGGCCTTGTTTTTCCACATATCCGCGCTCATCGAGCGTTCTTATTATTGAGGCGTATGTGGATGGACGGCCGATTCCGCGCTTTTCCAGTTCTTTTACCAATCCTGCTTCAGAGTAACGGCCCGGTGGTTGCGTTTCTTTTCCTTCAAGACGAGCGTCCACTAGCGAGAGTGGATCGGCTTGCGCAACTTTGGGAAGCTCAACATCTTCTCCGCGCGCTCCTGGGTCACCTCTTAGCCAGCCGTCAAAAGTCACCCTAGATCCATTGGCGGTAAACAGTGGATAAGGAGATTTTGCCTCTGGTGTTGTTTTTCCTGTCACAAGGGCGTTTTGGACATCTATACCAGTCGATATTTTTGTTCGCAACGAGCGAGAGTCGGTCATTTGGCTAGCAAGCGCGCGTGCGCGGATTAGGTCGTAAAGTTTTTTCTGCTCTTCGTTTACGCCTGCGCTCCTTTTGTCTGCGTCCGTCGGCCGTATTGCCTCGTGCGCCTCTTGGGCGTTTTTGGATTTTGTTTTGTACGCGCGCGGAGCGAGATATTTTTTTCCAAATTCGCTCTCTATGGTTCCGAGCAGATTTGCCTGCGCTTCTTTAGAAATGTTTGTGCTGTCGGTGCGCATATAAGTGATGTATCCAGACTCATATAACTTTTGCGCGATGCCCATTGTCCGAGACGGAGACAGGCCGAGGCGCGTGGATGCAGTTTGCTGGAGAGTCGAGGTGGTGAATGGCGCGCGAGGCGAGCGGGATTGTTCTGATTCTTCTACGCCGACAACATTCCATTTGCCAGCTTTCGCGGCTTGCAATATTTTTTCTGCCTCATCTTCGGTTTTTGGCTCTTCAGTGCATGTGGCGGTGAACGATTCTGTTTTTCCGCCGGAGGCGGATTCACCTCCGGTGGACAAATCGGCGGTAATTACCCAGAATTTCTCGGGAACAAACGCGCGAATTTCTCGTTCGCGCTCCATAATGATTCGCAATGCGGGAGATTGAACTCTGCCAGCCGAAAGGCCATAGCGGACTTTTTTCCATATGAGCCCGGAGAGGTCGTAGCCGAAAAGTCTGTCTAAAACGCGCCGCGCCTCCTGGGCGCGGCGCAGGTTATCGTCAATCATCCTTGGATGCGCCAGCGCCTCCTGTACCGCTCGTTCCGTAATCTCATGAAAAGCAATCCTCTTGAATCCCTTTTTGATTTTTGATTTTTGATTTTTGATTTCCAGCACTTGCTGGATGTGCCACGCGATGGCTTCGCCCTCGCGGTCGGGGTCTGTCGCGAGTATTACTTCGTCGGAGTCTTTCGCGGCCTCGCGCAATTCATCAATTATCTTTTGTTTTTCTTTGACGATGACATAGCGCGGAATATATCCGCCCTCAATATCAACGGCGTCCTTGTTGCTTTTCGGCAGGTCGCGAATGTGCCCCACGGATGCGCGCACATGGAAACCCTTGCCAAGATACTTTTCGATAGTTTTCGCTTTCGCGGGGGATTCAACAATGACTAGTTTTGTCATATGAGTACGCATTAATATCCCAATAGACTACCATGTGTCAAGCACGGTCTGTTTTTTTGCGCACATTATTGTGCGCGCACAACTCCCAACTCCTCCACGATTAATCCCTTAATCTCCATGGTGGAAAGCAAAATATTTGCTTCTGATATCGGAAGTTCGAGCGCTTCCATAAGCTCATCTCGCGGACAAGGATTTGCGATAATTTGAAGCACCCGAGCCTCGTTTTCAGACAGATCGTCGCGCGCCACCTTTGATTTTTCTTCAGTGTTAATTCCGAGTGCACGCAAGATGTCTTCCGGCGAAGTAACAGGCGTCGCGCCTAGTTTAAGAAACTGATGCGTGCCACGGCTTTCAGCGCTAAAAATTGAACCAGGTACAACAAGCAATTCGCGATTATATTCCGCAGTCAAGCGCGCCGTAATGAGAGAACCGGAACGTTCTTTTGCTTCAATCATAAGCGTGGCTTGGCATAGTCCTGTCATGATTCGATTGCGCTGGGGGAAAGTGTAATCAGCTGCTTTCAATCCCGGTTCATATTCAGAAAGAAGCGCCCCGCCGGATTTTAGAATTTCACGCGCCAGTCCCACGTTTGCTCGCGGATATAAAACACCCCAATCTAGCCCCGAACCTGGCACGCCAACAGTCGGAAGTCCTGCCTCAAGCGCGACCTTATGCGCGGCGGCGTCGACGCCGAACGCGAGACCAGAAACGATGACGACAGGGTATCCGCGCAATCCTCCAATCAAATATTCGCATGCCTGCCTCCCGTAGCTCGTCATCGCGCGAGAGCCCACGACCGCGAGCCACTTCAAATCAGTGCTTGGCAACTTCCCGCGCACGTAAAGTTTCCTCGGCGGATCTGGAATTTCTTTTAGGAGAGGAGGGAAGTCCTCTGGTTTCAGAATCGAAATATCTTGCATCAAATGCCATTCTACCACTCATTCTACAACCAATTAAGAATCATGAAACCAAGAAGTTATCAAACTGCCACGGGTCCTTCTTGTCCAATTTTTCTGGGAATAATTCACCGCGCTGAGCTAGAGGCGTCCAATCGGTGTATTCCGCGAGCATTGTTCCAAGGTATGGGCGCGCGGCTTCCATTACTACATGATGATCAAGTTCTTCGGAATCAACAATCCCGGCTTCTGGATTCCGTATCGCCCAAATCATCGCGCCCAAAATCCCAGCACAGACCTGAAGCCCGGTCGCGTTGTTGTGTGGAACGAGCGCGCGAGCCTCATCTATCGATAGGCGTGATCCGTACCACAGGGCGTTCTTTCTATGACCCATTAATAATACGCCAAGCTCGTCTACCCCGCCCGGCAGGATTTCGTTGCTGATCAGTCGTGAAATATTTTGCAACGTTCCTCCACGTTCCGCAGTTTCGATAAGAGAAAGTACGGCGCCATCACACGGGTGATACGCGTAATGAACGGTCGGGCGATATACAACGCGCTTCCCGTCTCTAACGGTTAGATAATCCGCAATCGAGATTGATTCATTGTGCGTGATGACCCATCCGTATTGGGGCCCCGAAATCGGAGTCCAGCTTCGCACTTGCGTCGCGAGCCCCGGCTGTTCCAAATAAATCGCCGCTTGGCATCCGAAGTCATGACGCCCGCCTTTTTCCGGCATATGCTTTTCATGCGTGCCCCAGCCCATTTCTGCGGGCTGGCATCCTTCAGAATAAAAGCCGTCCACCGACCACGTGTTGACGAACTCGTCCATCTGCTTCGGCTTTTTCGGCGCTTGCGTATCGCGCTCCGCAATGTGGATGACTTTGATGTCGAGATGTTGCGCAAGCTTTGCCCACTCCTCGCGCGTCTTCGGCTCGGAAACTTTTTCTCCGGTGTCTTTTGCGATTCTCAATAACGCCTCTTTGACGAAGTGTGATACTAGGCCGGGGTTTGCTCCGTGCGCGACGACGGCCGTGGCGCGTAGCCCATTGATAGGCAAATTGCGCAAAGCGAGCGCCTTTTCGCGAAGCGCGTAATTAGAACGCTCCGACATAGAGAGCGAGGCATCTGTGTAGTAGCCCGCCCATGGCTCAACGACGGTATCGATGTACAGGATGCCTTTTTCCTGGCAGAGCTTTATAAGGTCGGTGGAGGAAACTGCGACAGAAACGTTGCAGAGAAAGTCTCCTTTCTCAATGTGCGACAAAATAATCTTTTCGTAGTTATCGGGCGTGAGCGGCTCAAGAATAAAGCGCACGCCGAATTCTTTCGCGACCGCGCGTCCGCGCTTGTCGGCCGTAACGATGGTAATTTTTTCGGGCGGTACGGTGAGATGCCTAAGCAAAAGCGGAAGGACCCCTTGCCCGATGCTTCCAAAACCGACAATCAAAATTCTTCCGTTAAATTTTTGTTTCGTCACTTTATCTTTCTATCGTTAAATCTTTTCTCTTGTAGATAGTATTGGTATACAGCATGCACAAGCGATGTCAATAGCATCGCTGTGGAATTTCCAATTTGCAATTTGCAAAAGAAATCCCAAAATAATTCCAAATGCACGAGGTCTCTCACATTTCCGAGGTGACCCCTTGGCATTTGCAAGGTGTCTCCTCGGAAGTTTCGCGTATTTCGCGCCAGGAAATTGGCGAATTATTTTTTTATGCTAGTGTTTTGCCTGCCCGCCTCTGGAGGGCAAAATACTAGCATAGAGAAATCAGCACAACGTCATTCTAACATTTTGCAAAATGTTAGAATGTGGAACGGGTTGATTGGGCGGGAAGGTGGTAGCATTAACGCCATGGACGCCACAAAAGCGATTTATATAAGAAATATCATCTTCGGTGTGGAAGACAGTCTGGTTTCCACAGTTGGCCTTCTTGCTGGTATTGCCAGCCAAACATCTCGCGAAATAATTTTGCTTACAGGCATCGTATATATATTCGTGGAAGGGTTTTCTATGGCTGTCGGCAGTTTTCTTTCGGAGGAAGCCACGGAGGAATATCTCTCGCTTAAAAAAGTTCCTTTCAAGCAATCCATCATTGGGAGCATTGTAATGTTTTTCTCATTTGTTTTGGCAGGTCTCATTCCAATTGCGCCTTACATATTTATTTTCAGTCAAACTGCCGTGATGGTTTCCATTGCTGCGTCTATTGTCGCCTTGTTTATTTTAGGATTTATCAGTGGAGAGGTGACTAAAACGGGGATGTTTAGCCGCGGGTTAAGAATGGCTATTCTTGCGGGCGCCGCAATATTCATCGGTATCATGGTCGGGAAGTTTGTGAGTATATAAAACTAGTAAGTAGTTAGTAGTACGTAGTCTGTAGGAAATACTAAAGAATTTGCTAGCCGCGGCGTGATA
>Ga0155315_111_pt1 | contig 15609 bp, 14 predicted proteins | sample RifCSPhighO2_02_FD_106283 | JGI IMG/M metagenome (GOLD analysis project Ga0155315, IMG submission 106283) | Candidatus Kaiserbacteria bacterium RIFCSPHIGHO2_02_FULL_49_16 | reverse complement strand
TAGATTTACATTGCGCATTACTCCGAAGCAGAATGGTGCCTTGGACAAATTGGCTAAACAAGCATCAATGGACAAAGCTTCGTTCATCAGGTCTCTTATAGATAAATCTGGAGAGGATTAATATCTGTCTCAAGGGGAATTCTTGCATAAATCCAATATTCCCTGTTCTACGCTATAGCGTAGAACAGGGAATATAAGAAATATCAAACTAAAAAGGCTCGCCGAAGTTGAGAAAATGGAAAGCACGCGGGTGGCAGGCGCGTGCTTTTTTTAATGAACCTTGAATCAACCGTGTTCTTTTGTATTATTTTCGAGGATTATGTTTACGATTACCGTAAACACAAACATCGCGGAGCAAATGAACGACACGAAAACCAGTCGTGTTGCCAGCCCCCACGACGACCACTCAAAGCTCGACCATTTTACCGAGCCCCACTCGTCAAGGTTGATGATGAGTGCCACCATGTAAGGAAACGCTGACAACATTGCCAACGTGATGGCTCCACTCTTCAAGTTATTCTGTATCGTGACGGATACGGAATTCCAAAAAATTCCGGCTCCAAGTCTCATACACAGTAGGAAAAGTGACATGAGGGCGCTCCCTCCTATCACTGAAATGACGAGATACAGAGCCATAATTTTAAGCCAGTCCATGAATCGCACTCCTCTAAAAAAGTTAAAGACCTTTCAGGATTATTAGGTATCTTTCAGATACCTTGACATCTTTCAGATACCTACTAAAATATCACATATAGAGGCAACCTGTCAAGGAAAAATACTTATGGCTTTATATTCGAAAGTTCAGCGAGAGAATCTTGATGTCATTGAGAAAATCAATGCCGTTTTCTTGGGAACGAGGGATTTTCGTCAACTTGCCGAACGCGCGGTAAATCTCATGACCGCGGAGCTGAAGAGCGAGGGGATATTGAGCGCTTCGATTTTTCGGGTACACGCCGATGAGAATCGTTTGTACGCGTACGCTTTCTCTTCGCGCGCTTTTGACGCGGTCAACAAATTGTACCCGAAGAAATTTTCGGAGCTCAGCGTTTCCATGGATGAGTATTCAAATCTTCTTGTCAAGGCCGTGCAGAGGAAAGAAGAACAGGAAAGCGACCATCTTTACGATTTTGCGCGGCCCGCACTTAATGAAATGGTCTCGGCGGCAGTTCAGCGTCTCGTGGGAGCAAAACACGGTATCGCATATCCTTTGCGCTTGAAGCAGGGCAAAGCTACGGGAGTTGTTTTGTTCAGTGTTGGCGACCAAGCAATCGATGCAAGACAGAGAGTCCTCTTGGAGGCATTTCGCTAACAGCTCGAACTCGCCTTCGAAAACGTCCTCGAATTCGAGCGTGTAGTAAAACGTTATCAGAAATCCGTAGTACCTGCCGACGAAAACAAGCCGACAGCACATTTCATGCTACGCATCACTCCAAAACAAAATATGCTATTGGAGCAACGCGCCAAAGAAGTGGGGCTGGACAAAACGTCGTACATACGTTCGTGGATTGATTCGGGAGCGAAAAGATAACGTCCCCTCGCTGAAGTTGGAAAAGTGTGATAAGAAATACCGATGTCTGATGAAACAAAAACTAAGGTGGGAAATAATCCTCGAGAAACCACGGTAAAAATCACGCGCGACGCGGAACGTTGGGAGGTATTGGTGGAAGCCGAGATTCCCGCTGGAATTATTCTTACATATCGGGAGCATGCCGTAAAAGAAATTCAAAAGACCGCGAAAATTGACGGATTCCGTCCGGGGCACGCGCCCGAATCTGAAATAATTCGAGTCTACGGCGAACCGGCAATCCTGCGGCGCGCCGCGGAAGACGCTGTCCAGCGCGAATTGCCGGAAATTCTTGCCTCTCAAAAATTGCCCATAGTGGAAACTCCACATGTGAATATTAATGCTCCGGAGAGGGGTATGCCTCTCACATTCTCGGCGCGTGCGGCGCTTGCTCCTGAAATCAAACTAGCTGATTACAAGGTAATCGCGAAGAAACATCTTCCAGCTAAAGGAAAAGGCCTTGAGGTTTCGGATGAAGAGCATGCGAAAGCGATGACGCATCTGAAGCGAGAGCGAGCCCGCATCGAAAAAGTTGAGGCAGGCAAAAAACCCGCAGAGGCCGCCGAGGAAGCTAAGGCAATAGGTGAAAAAGATTTGCCGGAACTTGATGACGAGTTCGCGATAAGCATTGGTTATGAAAGCATCGCTCACTTTCACACAAAAGTCCGCGAAAACATGAAAACGGAAAAGGAGCGGCAAGCAAAGGATGTGCGGCGCCAAGCAATAATTGAAGACCTGGTGAAGAATTCCAAAATCTCCTATCCTGCCATACTGAGGGAATATGAAATAAATGAAATGGAGGCGCGCTTGAAAGACGACCTCGCAGGCGCTGGCATGACGCTAGAAACGTATCTGGCCCAAATGAAAAAGACTTGGGAGCAAATTCTTGCCGAATGGAAAGCTCCTTCCGACGCGCGCGCGAAAACGCGCCTTATTCTCGGAGAAATCGCGCGTGTAGAAAAAATAGAGCCAGACGAAGAAGCGCTCAAACAAGAAGTTGAACACGCGAAAAAGCATTATAAAGACGCTACCCCCGAGGCCTTAAGAGCCCACATAGCCCACGCGATGCGCAATGAGGCAGTACTGAAATTTTTGGAGAAAAACGATGATTCCATTGCGAGTGAATTTGATTCTAAAGACAAATCTGCTACGATATCTGTATGAAAGAACAAAATACTCCACGTGCGCAAATGCTTATTCCGATGGTAGTTGAAAAGAGTTCTTTCGGCGAGCGCGCTTACGACATTTTTTCACGGCTCCTCAAAGAGCGCATTATATTTTTAGGCGGTCCAATCGAAAACGAAGTTGCCAATCTCGTCATCGCACAACTTCTCTTTCTCGCCTCGGAAGACCCGAAGAAAGAAGTTTCACTTTACATCAACTCCCCCGGCGGTTCTGTCTCCGCGACACTCGCAATGATAGACACGATGAACCACATTCAGCCGGCGGTTTCCACGGTGTGCGTCGGTATGGCGGCATCCGGCGCGGCATGGATTCTCTCGTCGGGAGAAAAAGGCAAGCGATTCATATTGCCGAACGCCGAAGTAATGATTCATCAACCACTGGGAGGCGCGGAGGGTCAGGCATCGGACATTGCCATTACCGCCCAGCACATCCTCGCGACCCGCGACCGCTTGAACAAAATGATGGCTAAAAATACGGCTCAACCATTGAAGAAAATCGAGTCCGACGTGGACCGCGACTTCTTCATGACAGCCGAGGAAGCCGTTAAGTACGGAATCGTGGATAAAGTTCTTGTTTAGCTTCTAGCTTCTAGGGACTAGCTTATAGGTTAAACGCACGTTCTTGGAGCGCTTTTTGTACTTGTATTTCCACGCTAGAAGCTAGACGCTAGCCCCTAGTAGCTTTTTGTGCTATATTATGCGGGTACACCAATTAATATTTATGAATTTGCATCCTCGCCACGCATCTGGATTCGCATTGAAGATTAGAACTATGTCTGTGCTAATTAAGAGTTCTCACAGCTTTTCAATAGTAGTCGTAGTCTAAGCATTGCAGATGCGCGCTGGGGCAACCAACGCGTATATGGAATTAAAAATAGGACTTCTTCTCATCGCCCTCGCGGGCGCGGTCGGCATCGGACTCGGATACTATCTCCGATTCATTATCAGTTTAGGAAAACGCGGATCGATGGAACTGCTCGTCCGGCAGATGACTTTGGATGCTGAAGTAAAAGCTAAGCGCATCATTGAAGAGGCAGAAAGGAAGGTCGCAGAAAAAGCGGAGCAGAAAACCGGCGAATTCAAAGAGAGGGAGCGAGAATTGAAGCAGACAGAGGAACGCCTGGTCCGAAAAGAGGAGCTTCTTGATAAGCGCCAGTCAAACAATGACGCGGAACAGGAAGTCCTAGGCAAAAAGGCCGAGGAGGTCCAAAAGGCAAGAGAAAAAGCCGAGGAATTGGTGCGTGCCCAGCAGGAAAAACTTGAAAAAACGGCCGGCCTCACCGTTGACGAGGCCAAAAACGAGCTTATCAAGTCCATAGAGAAACGCTACGAGAGCGATATCGAGGGCCGTATGCGCAAATTGGAATTAACAGGCAATGAGAAACTTGAACAGCGTGCGAAAGAAATTCTCACGGTCTCCGTGCATCGCCTCGGTAATTCAGTTGTATCCGATGTGCTCGCAACGACGATGTCGCTTCCAAACGATGAAATCAAGGGCAAAATTATCGGCAAAGAAGGACGCAACATCCGTGCGTTTGAGCGCGCGACTGGTGTGGATGTCATCGTTGACGACACGCCAGGCACGATAACTCTCTCTTCATACGACCCGATTCGCCGGCAAATTGCCCGCATCGCTCTTGAGAATCTAATTCTTGACGGCAGAATCCAGCCGGCAAAAATCGAAGAGGCGGTCGTAAAGGCAGAGGGAGAAATAAACAACATCATTAAAAAGAAAGGCACTGACGCCGCATACGAGGCGCGCGTACCGAATCTTGACCCGAAGATTCTCATGATATTGGGACGTCTTTATTTCCGCACAAGTTACGGACAAAATGTTCTTGACCATTCCGTAGAAGTGGCGCACCTGGCTGGAATGCTCGCCGAAGAATTGGGTGCAGACCCAGCCGTCGCGCGAGCCGGCGCCTTAATGCACGACATCGGCAAGGCAGTAGACCACGAAGTGACGGGTACGCATGTGGAAATCGGCCGAAGAATTCTGCAGAAATTCGGCGTGGGCGAACCAGTAATTAAGGCGATGCAGGCGCACCACGAGGAATATCCATACGAGACTCCCGAATCAATGATAGTGCAGGTGGCAGATGCAATCTCAGGTGGCCGGCCAGGCGCTCGCCGTGATTCCGTAGAAAACTACATCAAGCGCCTTGAGGAGCTTGAAGCGATAGCAAACAAAATGCCAGGAGTCGAAAAAACCTATGCCATAGCCGCCGGCCGCGAGGTGCGCGTCATAGTAAAGCCATCGGAAATCAGCGACCTTGATGCGCGCAAACTGGCGCGCGACATCGCCGACAAAATCGAAGCCGACTTGCAGTACCCGGGAGAAATAAAAGTCTCTGTCATTCGCGAGACTCGTGTGATTGAGTACGCGAGATAGATTCGTTGGTACCTGTCGCTTCAGAAACATAGGTTTGAAACCTAACATTGTCTCCATGCTCGCCAATAAGCTCAAGTAACTGTGAGCGGAATTCTTTGAACCCGCCAGTCTGTAGGTTGAGCTGCCTTTCTCCTGCTATCTGATTATTATTGAAAATCTTTGCATACAGCGTGAGCGTTTCCTTCGCCTTGCAGGCGTTCTCCCATGCTTGGACACTCGGTAACCAACCAGATGGAAGCAATCGGGTATGACCGGTTCTCCCACGAAAAGTTCTACTCGGCCCAGTTTCTTTTGAGGCTGATGATGAAATAGTTCGCATTGCTGGTTGCTCTGGGATGCCTCTTTCGGTAGGCAGTGCAGGTGGACTAACGGAGGCGTCTTGACTATCTTTTCCTCCATTCCTTTCCACTCCTTCGACATATTCAGCGTGCGTAAGATTATACAGAGCGTTATGTATGAGACCCTTACATGGTTCATAAAACTCCCCAAGCTGCGTTCGCGCCAATTGGTTTGAATCTCCATACATACAAAGTTCCCCATCTTGTTTACGAACATAAAACGCTAGGCCGTCCATGTTTTGCGTATAATTAATCTGCAGAAACGGTTTTCTGAGCGGATTGATCAGATCTCGCGCCGCTTGAGAACTTCCAACTCTTTTCTCGAGCTCCAAAAATAGATTCATGCTGGTTACACTCGCTGCTGCAACATATGCCTTGCTCGGCGCTGGATCTATACAAAGCAGCAGAGGGTAGGTTTCGTCAAAGAAAACTTTTTGGCATGACGGCACCTCGCGAGAAAAATGAATGGTATCCCAGTTACTATCTTGCAAACTATTAATGTTACTGAGCGTCTTTTTATTGAAGATAACACCTGCCCTATATCGCAGAATGTTTCTGAGGACGCTCCAATCCGCTACATATTGGATGAAATCGAACTCAGATTGATAGTTCGTAATAAGTTTTTGACCGTCGAGAGTGGCCTCAAGTTTTGGCACGTATTTATAGAAATGACTAAGAGCTGGTATGTCATAAAGAGCGCTTGTTGGAGACTTGTTTGCAATCACCCAAGTAGTAAATGCATTTGTAGGCATTGGCCAGGTAGAATGTGCCTTAAATCTCGAACGCACCTGGCTGGAACCAATTCGCTGGTAATCATCCGTTATTTGCAAAGTGGTCAGTAAATCAAAATCCTCCTGCAACATGCGCAACAATTGTATGTTTTTCGGATCTGTGTTTTCCTTCCTCCTTTCTCTTCTTGGGGATGATGACTTGCGACTAACCAGACGGTCTTGGAAATTCCTACGGTCCTTAACCTCAGAAAATAGGGCGTTTGACATTGCCTGTGCGTAGATTAATTGAGAAACAAGCGAATGAGACCTCGGAGGCTGTACTGTGTACATTTCGGCGACCGCATGTGAGACCGCGTCCCCGAACATAATCTGATGCTGATCGCGCAACAATCTATAGAAATTCGATAGGTCATCAGGAATAGAGAATGTCTTATTTATAAGGAACCTCTTGCATTGATGAATTTCCCGAATCGTTTGCTTAAAACTCAGAGGCATTGCGGGAATTACATTGATAGTGTCTCTTAAGTGCTTGAAGCTATTCAGCGCAGGCAATGCCTCTCTGGCCGCTTTGAATGTTTCCTGGAATCCAACCGGAAGTCGATCCGCGAGACGATCAACATCTGTACGGTTCATGGCATAATTAATCAATGCACCAAACATATTCCTATATTCACCCTGCAAAGATTCTATATTTTCAGTAAATTTATCGCGGTTATCACGCTGACTATCTAGTATCATGCGGAAATCGTATCATTCAGCCGATAAATTGAAAGGAGGATGAACAAAATCAAAGATACTTCCCGAACTCGGCAAGAATGTTCTTGCATGCGCGAGCCGTTAACGCATCAATCGTATATTTGATTATGGACTTCTGCGCGCTGAAAACGTTTTGCATGCTGATATATGACACTTTGCGCAGTCGTTTTTTCTCTAAGTCGGCATTAGTAACCCGTACTGATAGCGGTTGCTTCTTGCCATAAATCCCCGCAAGAAGCACGTTAGCGTATTCGTTATATCGCTCGTTGGAAAGCACAACCGCAGGCCGCAACTTTTTCTCCGAAGCGTCTGAGAATGGAAACTCTATCATCACGATATCTCCTTGCTTCATGACTTATCCGGTAGGTCAAACAGGTCATCATTTGCCGCATCAAGCCAGTCGCGCATTGTATGTTCAACGACAGGCAGATGTTCCTCTTCGGTGCGGAGCGGCCGTATCGGTGTAATAATTACTTCATTACCTCGTTCTTCAACTGTCACCGCTCTTGCGAGCGCAAACGCCCCGCGCTCGCGGATTCTCTTCGGCAGAGTAATCTGCCCTGCTCTCGTTATTTTGCCTATCGTTACAACCATGCGGATAATAGTAATCTAGTAATTTACTATGTCAACGTCAATGTTTGGGGAAAGGATGTTCCATGCCGGTTTTAAGCCAAAATATCAAGGTGAGGCCTTGATATTTTGGCTTATCTGGAGAGTCTTTTCGATTTTTATTCAGAGCATTCAACTACAGACTGCGTGCCACTCACTACTAACTGTGTTTTTGACTTATCCACAAATAATCTCGTTAGCCTCGCGGAGGTGTTGACAGGGCGATATTAGCGCTCAAAATGGTAGGATACTAAGGTCGAGCACAAATTATTCTTATTACTTAACAAAATCAGTATATATTTATGGCAAACAAAGTAGACTTGATTGAGAAAGTCGCGGGCGCGATAAGCTGCACAAAGGCAGACGGAGAGCGCGCCGTTGAGGCGGTTATCGCTGGTATCACTGAAGCATTGAAGAAAGGCGAGGAAGTTTCTATCGCAGGCCTCGGCATTTTTCAGGCAAAGACTAGGCCGGCCCGCACAGGACGCAACCCACGAACTGGCGAATCCATCCAGATTAAGGCGATGCGCGTTCCTAAATTCCGCGCTTCAAAGACTTTGAAAGACGCTGTGAAATAACGCAGAGCGTTATTTCATCCTGAGCGTAGTCGAAGGATTAAATAATCTTCTTAGACTGCTCTCGAGAACCCAAAACCCGCCATGTGGCGGGTTTTGGGTTTCTGGTGCGAGTAACAGAAGTTAAACGCCAGATTGGCTTGACTCAGACAAATTACATTCAATTCAATACAGTAAGAATTTTGTTTTGGGTCTGTGCGAGGAAACGGATTCTTTCGGCAATAGCCCGCTTGGTCGATGCTTCTGTGACAAAAAGACCTGCTTTGCGTCCATCATTTAGCCAAATCTTTACTTCTCTAGCTACGATGTCAAGGTCTTCTCGTTTATATGTGGGATGATGATCTGAATCTAACCACGCAGAATATAACAGGGCTACCGTCCCGGCCGAAGCTCCGATTATGGCCCCCGTCTTAACATGTGGTTCATCTTTCACTAGCGGTGCTATTCCAAGTAGTTCTTTAAGTGCGAAGAGAATAGCACCAAATGCGAGAGCCATTAAAGCCGTTATTTTTGCGTCTAGACGCGTACGATACGGTTCTCTAGAAAGCCAGTGGCTGTCTTTAACATCATAGCCGCCCATTATGTCCTGAATATCCTGTGCATCAAATTGATTCAAGATATGCTTCTCTATTCCTGCGATTTTATAATCTTCCGCAAGCTCGGTTCTTGATTTTTCTGGTTTTTGCCCCCGCTCAATTGCTTTGGGCTCATTGCCTGTAGCGCTAGCAACTTGACTGACGACGCCAAGCAAGACGCTTGCACCTACGACACTTAACTTGGCCAATTTTTGAAGAGATTGTCTTTTGGTTAAGTCGGGTCCTTTGTCCATTTTTTTGCGTCTAAGGAATAGTGTCCATTAAGTGTAGCATTTATCGATTTTATCATTCGAGTTCGGAGGTCCGCTTGTGGACACCTAAGATCCTAATACTCTGTCTCTTTTTCATGCCTTTTGTGCGGGATACCGGAATCGGACCGGTGCCAGAAGTTTGGAAAACTCCTATTCTGCCATTAAACTAATCCCGCTTTGTCCCGCCGTAGCTTTAGCGAAGGAGGACGTGTCGTGCAGTGTACCTCGTTTTAGAAAACTTTTCATTAGCCCCTTCCGGAGGCTCGCAGATTTACGCAGATAAAATCCTGAAAGTTCTTGCGTACTTATAATATCCGACCGGATATTATAAGTACGCGGTGTTGAACAATATTCCCTATCCTACGCCATAGCGTAGGATAGGGAATATTTGATTTATTATGCGACTCTTGAATTAACGCAAAATGCAAAGTATATTCTGGCAATGCCGCCGCGCATTCAACCATTCCTCGCCAACATCGGCGCCATCGGGCTCATCGTTGGAACCATTCTTGTCCTAACTCACCCTCAATGGGTAGGATTTGAGCAATCTATAAAAGTCAATGGGAAAACGGAAGCACCAGCCAACATAATTGCGACATCCATTGTCACGGTAAAATCTCCATCCACAAGCGCGCAATTACCAGCGCCTGCCCATAGCAAAAAAATCGCGAACACCCCTCCAAAATCCGCCGCAGTAGCGCAACAAGTCTCCGCAATACCGCCGTTATCCTCGCCCGAGAGCGCGACCACGTCAAATACTTTGCAGGTTGCTCGCGTTCCGAATCCTTATCCGTTCCCTCCCCAATCTTTCGAAGTAATCAACAATCAGGCGCGCTTGGCCTTGGTCAACATCCTCTGCGGCGCGCGCAGTGGAACTTTCAGGCCTATATCGGCAAGCGGGGTAATAATCGACCCTCGGGGTGTCATTCTTACGAACGCGCATGTCGCTCAATATTTTCTCCTTTCAAGCGATCCGACAGTTGACCTTTCTTGCGTAATACGCGCTGGCTCGCCTGCGTACCCGTCGTGGAATGCCGAGGTGCTGTTCATCCCGCCAAGCTGGGTCAAGCGGCACGCTAGCGACATAATAAAAACACAGCCGGTTGGCACTGGAGAATATGATTACGCTCTTTTGCGCGTAACCTCGGCGATCAACGGACAACCGTTGTTGCCGCGAATCGCGTATGTACCAATTGATACGCGCGAAACAATCGCCTTTAAGGACGATGACGTGCTAGTGGCAAGCTATCCCGCGGAATTTGTAGGGGGTATCGCCACGCAGTTGAATCTTTATCCCGCCACTTCTATAACAACAATTAAAAAGATGCTGACATTCGACAATAAAACCGTGGACGCCATTTCTCTTGGCGGAGTTATCGGAGCCCAGAGCGGCTCCTCTGGCGGCGCCGTAATGAATGCGTGGGGACGGCTTGTTGGAATTATCTCAACCACGAGCGAGGGAGAGACGACTGCCAAACGCGACCTTCACGCGATAACGCTTAGCTACATTAATAGAAATATCGCGTCAGAAAGCGGTGTCGATCTTGCGTCCATTCTGCAAGGAGATATCGAGGGCAATGCTCGCGCGTTCAACGCAAGCATCGCGCCCGCGCTCCGCAAACTTCTCATCGACCAAATCACGCCGACTGGCCGCTACTAACTACTAACTACTTGACTATCTTTTCGTAAACGCCTCTTTAGGCGAGAGCCCCGCCGCGCGGTGCGCCGGCCAGAACCCGGAAGCGAGGCCAATCAATACCGATAGTCCCAGTACCAACGTAATGAACCATAATGGCGTGAGAAATAATTCGAATGCCTTTCCTCCAAGCCGCACGGCTATCGCGCTTATCACTACATTCAAGAATTTTCCTCCAAAAAATCCCAGCGCCACGCCGCCGATGCCTCCGAAAAGGCCCATCATCATCGCTTCCATCAAAAACAGGTCCCTCACATCGTCGTCCGTCGCGCCGATTGATTTCAGAATACCTACTTCGTAAATGCGCTCAAGAAAGCCGACAATCATCGTGTTGAACATTCCTATCGCGGACACGATAAGAGCCGTAATGCCAAACACGCCCAGCACCGTCGTGATCGCATTCATTATTTTTCTTGCCTGATTAACAAGGTCAATGCGCGCGGAAACCAAAAAACCCCGGCCTATCATGCTGTCACGCACTTCCTCAACGCTATCTATGTCTTTCGCCTTGACCAATGCTTTTCTATAAAACGGCGGTTCTTTTGATACCGCCCCCGGCAATATAATGACAGTCGGCGGCAGTGATTCATCCGTTATAATACCCACTATTGGCAATGATTCGCTCGCGCCCGATTCCTCCAGCGCGCCTGATCCGCTCTCATCCTGAAAGAAAACCTTCAACGCGAGAGGAGTCCCCAATAGACTCTTGTCCGCCTTCAAATTACTCGCGAGTATGGCTTGTTGCGAGATAACGAGCCCGGGGCTAGTTTCGGAAAGCGCCTCTCCAATGTCCGGAACAATCCCGGTTAGTCTGAAATATCCAGGTTCTACAATTCGCGTTTCCACAAGAATTCCACTCGCCTTCTCATTCTTTATTTCTCCCGGAAATTCCGCGACGGGGCTGACTTCCGCGACATCGGGAACGTTTTTCAACTCGAGCAGTTGGGGTTTTTTTATCACCACGTTGACCTCAGACGGATAGGAGACTTCCATAGTGATTAGAGAATCCTCGGTAGTCACAAGTTTGCCTATGAGAATAAATTGGAGACCGTAACCAAGAGATACTAAAAATAGAACGGTACCAATACCTGCCGCCATGCCGGCTATCGTTAAAATCGCGCGCGTAGGTTTAACGCGGAATGTGCGCAATGAGAGCCGGAACAGCTCTCTTAATTTCAATCTATGTTGAGACGTGTCCATGATTTAAATACGTCAGAGAGACGCGAGGGGCCCGGCAATCGTTTCCGCTCCGCTCATTATGGTCTCCATTTTTTCTGATAATCTCTCCGCCGTTCTAAATGAAAGTCCGACGCCATGTTTCCTCTCCGGCATGTCAAGTACTTGTGTGAATTGCCCGGAAGAAATGAAGTTTCTCATGCGGTCTGATATCGCTTGGTCTATCGATAAAGCTTGTTCATGAGACACCGCGCCTTTGTAATCAAGCAGAATCCAGTCTCGGATCTGTTTGACCTCGTCGCGTATTGGCAACTCAGGATATTTTTCAATTATTTGATATACCGCGTGAATATCGTGCCTTTTTTCTACGATGCCCTCTACGTATTGCGCTAGCCGCTTCGCCTTTCCTTTCCATAATCCCACACCGCCCTCTTTGAACGGCCTGTCCAGTATCTCCTCGAATTCATCGGTCTTTATTTTTCCTTTCAGGCGCTCTTTCAAATGAAATTCAAAGCGCCGGATCTCGTCCATTGAATATCCTCGCAGAAGAAAGTTGGAAAGCACGCGCGCGGACAATTCGTTTTTAAGGAGAGCCATCTCCGTTTTGGCGGGATCGAGCTCATTCGCCAGATGCGCCGAGATGGCGTCGGCTTTCGTATGTTGAGACGTTTGTTTCTTCGTTCCGGTTACTATTCCGTCTTTCATGTAATGTATTGTTTTTACATCCCGCAAACTCCATGCCTCGTGAGTCACCATGATAATGGTCTTGCCATCCTTTTCGTTCAACTCTCTCAAAAACTCCAGCACGTTTTTCGCGTTGACGGAATCAAGGTTGCCCAAGGGCTCGTCCGCGACAATTACCTGCGGATTGTTCGCAAGGGCGCGAGCAATGCCGACTCTCTGCTGTTGTCCCCCGGAAAGTTCAAATTGGTACCTGTCGGCATATTCATCCATGTTGAGCCGTTTGAGCAGTATCCTGGCTTCTCTCTCGCTTTCTTCCGGATTTTTACCTACAAACGACATCGGAAGCGCGACATTCTGAAGAACGGTGAGCGATGGAAGAATATTAAACTGCTGGAAAATAATGCCTATGTTGGTTTGCCGGAAGATAGCCAGTTCCGTATTGGAAAGCCCGGCGATATTTGTTCCATTTACAAAGATATTCCCGTTTTTCAAATGGTCAATGCCGGATAGAGCGTAGAGAATCGTTGTCTTCCCGCATCCAGAGGGTCCGAAAAAGGCGACGTAATCGCCTTTTTCAATTTCAAGGCTCACGTTCTTGAGGGCTTGCACTTCAGTCGGCTTGCCTTTGTCGTACCAGAGGTCTACATTTTCCAGTTTTATTATGGCAGACATCGCCACATTTTATCATACTTCTGCTTATCGCTACTATTTACTTTTACTGCCACCTACCGCGGATTATTAACAAACCTGAAGGTGTCCTCGAAGTTCTTGAATATCACGTCTACGACTGATTCGGTCTGCCTCGGGGTAATGATGGTGCGCACGGGAAGCGTCGAGGCGTTCCCCGCCTGGTCGCTGGAGCCAATCTGGAATCGATAGATTGTTCCGGGCTTAAGGGTTCAACACCTTGTCCAACACCGAGTGTTGAACAACGGGGAGTATCTATCGTACTTGTTCAACACTCGGTGTTGGACAAAAATACACGCGCCTGCGACAATGAAGCATCATGCGTAATATTCAGATAAGTGTCGACGAGTACTATCATGTGTACAATCGCGGCGTCCGCAAACAAATTATCTTTCACGACACGGCGGATTACGCGCGATTTCTTTTTCTCATTTTATTCTTCCAATCCCCGCTTGTGTTCCATCCGCTATCACCCTACGTCAGTGCCTTTGCTAGCAACTTTGTTAAACACCGAGTGTTTAACATTGATGCGTCAGATTCATCGAAAATCATACGCGGTCGGTATGTCGAGCTCATATCCTTCTGCCTCATGCCAAACCACTTTCATCTTGTTCTCCGAGAGATTCGGGAGCATGGCATCGCGCGATACATGCAGCGCGTCTTAAATGGGTATACGAAATACTACAACACTAAATACGAGGTGTCCGGGCACTTGTTTCAAGGGCCATACAAGGCAGTACATGTGGAAAATAACGAACAGCTTCTGTATCTTTCCACTTATGTTCATCGCAATCCGAGGGAATTACAACACTGGAAAAACAAAGAGCAAACGTATGAGTGGTCGAGCTACCAGGACTACATCGGTGAGAATCGGTGGGGCGAATTGCTTTCCACGGAGATAATATTGGAGCAATTCAAGACACCATCTGTCCAACACTCGGTGTTGGACAGAACAAAATCTGCAAATGCAAACGGATACGGGAAGTTCGTGCGCGAAAGTAGCGCGAAACTGCTCCGTGAAGAACTTGGAGAAACCTTGCCTAAAGAACTTTAAGTCAATTAGCCCATATCCATCCAACGCCCTGTTCGACATGTTCAACACTCGGTGTTAAACACCGAGTGTTGAACGAACTTTCTTTTGCCACTTAGGTGTCAGAGACTCCAGCGCTTTATCTCACCGCGGATTATTAACAAACCTGAAGGTGTCCTCGAAGTTCTTGAATATCACGTCTACGACTGATTCGGTCTGCCTCGGGGTAATGATGGTGCGCACGGGAAGCGTCGAGGCGTTCCCCGCCTGGTCGCTGGAGCCAATCTGGAATCGATAGATTGTTCCGGGCTTAAGGGTTCAACACCTTGTCCAACACCGAGTGTTGAACAACGGGGAGTATCTATCGTACTTGTTCAACACTCGGTGTTGGACAAAAATACACGCGCCTGCGACAATGAAGCATCATGCGTAATATTCAGATAAGTGTCGACGAGTACTATCATGTGTACAATCGCGGCGTCCGCAAACAAATTATCTTTCACGACACGGCGGATTACGCGCGATTTCTTTTTCTCATTTTATTCTTCCAATCCCCGCTTGTGTTCCATCCGCTATCACCCTACGTCAGTGCCTTTGCTAGCAACTTTGTTAAACACCGAGTGTTTAACATTGATGCGTCAGATTCATCGAAAATCATACGCGGTCGGTATGTCGAGCTCATATCCTTCTGCCTCATGCCAAACCACTTTCATCTTGTTCTCCGAGAGATTCGGGAGCATGGCATCGCGCGATACATGCAGCGCGTCTTAAATGGGTATACGAAATACTACAACACTAAATACGAGGTGTCCGGGCACTTGTTTCAAGGGCCATACAAGGCAGTACATGTGGAAAATAACGAACAGCTTCTGTATCTTTCCACTTATGTTCATCGCAATCCGAGGGAATTACAACACTGGAAAAACAAAGAGCAAACGTATGAGTGGTCGAGCTACCAGGACTACATCGGTGAGAATCGGTGGGGCGAATTGCTTTCCACGGAGATAATATTGGAGCAATTCAAGACACCATCTGTCCAACACTCGGTGTTGGACAGAACAAAATCTGCAAATGCAAACGGATACGGGAAGTTCGTGCGCGAAAGTAGCGCGAAACTGCTCCGTGAAGAACTTGGAGAAACCTTGCCTAAAGAACTTTAAGTCAATTAGCCCATATCCATCCAACGCCCTGTTCGACATGTTCAACACTCGGTGTTAAACACCGAGTGTTGAACGAACTTTCTTTTGCCACTTAGGTGTCAGAGACTCCAGCGCTTTATCTCACCGCGGATTATTAACAAACCTGAAGGTGTCCTCGAAGTTCTTGAATATCACGTCTAC
>Ga0155315_136_pt1 | contig 15807 bp, 18 predicted proteins | sample RifCSPhighO2_02_FD_106283 | JGI IMG/M metagenome (GOLD analysis project Ga0155315, IMG submission 106283) | Candidatus Kaiserbacteria bacterium RIFCSPHIGHO2_02_FULL_49_16 | reverse complement strand
CCGCCTTTGGACGGAGTCAGTCCCTTGCGGGAAGCAAACTCCGGGTCGGCTGCCTTGATGGATAGATTATACCGCCCTTTGTCGTCAATTTCTTTTATGATGACGGGAACTACTTCCCCAATTGACACAGCGTCGGAAATTTTATCAATGCGGAACGGAGCGACTTCGGAAACATGAACCAACCCATCTGTGTTCGGACCTATTTGCACGAACGCGCCGAAATCCAGCATGCGCACGACTGGACCTTCCAATCTCTCGCCCGCCACATACTCGCGTGTTAGGTCGTAAATTTCTTTGATAGCCGCGTCCGCGGTTCCTTCCTTGCCGGTTACAAAAACAGTTCCATCTTCTTCTATAGTGATGTCGTCGCAGAGAGTTCTCTCGCGGATTCCGTTGATGGTTTTTCCTCCGGGGCCGATAACGAGTCCGATTTGGTCAACTTTAACTTTGATTGTGAGGATTTTCGGCGCTCTCGGGCTGATGTCGGCGCGAGGCGCAGATAATTCTTTTGCGATGACCTCAAGAATCTGCAAGCGCGCCTTCTTCGCCTGCGCGAATGCTTCGGTTAGAACTTTAAGCGGTACGCCTTCCACTTTTACATCCATTTGAACCGCGGTCACACCTTGCGAAGTGCCAGCAACTTTGAAATCCATGTCTCCGTGATGGTCTTCCGGTCCCTGAATGTCAGTTAGGACTTTATAATTTTTTCCGTCACTCATTAGTCCCATCGCAATTCCGGCGACTGGGCGCGAGATAGGAACTCCTGCATCCATTAGCGCAAGCGTCCCTGCGCAAACTGTCGCCATTGATGTTGAACCGTTAGATGCCAAGCATTCGGAAACGATTCGAATAGTGTAAGGGAACTTTTCTTTTGTTGGCAGAACCGCGCGGAGCGCTTTTTCCGCGAGTGCTCCATGTCCAGTCATTCTTCGATTGAATCCGCCGACTCGGCCAGTCTCTCCAACAGAAAACGGCGGAAAATTATAGTGGAGCATGAAGGTCTTTTTCGTATCCTGATATTCTATTGTGTCTATTAGTTGCGCATCGCCAGGGCCTCCAAGAGTGAGCGCCGCGAGCACATGCGTTTCTCCTCTGTAGAAAAGCCCGCTTCCGTGAATTACAGGAGATATTCCGCCGGCTTGAGCGTGAAGAGAGCGGATTTCATCAAACGCTCGTCCGTCAACACGCTTTCCATGCTTCAAAGCGAGTTCGTGCGCGTAAGTGTCAATACGCTCTTCGTAATACGAATCAATTCTCCCCGGCGTTATATCAGGAAGCATATCACCCGCAGTTTTTGTCCATTCGCTTTTCATTTCGCCCATGCTTTCCTTTGATAACTCACCTTTGAGCGTGGCAAGTTTTGGTTCGACAATGTCGGCAAATGCCGAAACAAGTTCCGGGGTTGTCGCGGGAGCTGCGAATTCCTTTTTCGTCTTTCCTATTTCCGAAACAATTTGTTTCTGCCACGCCTGAATTTTCTCAATTTCCTTGCTCGCTTGCGCAAGAGCTTTTTCGAGCACGTCTTCAGACACTTCAGAAGCGCCAACTTCCATCATGCTTATCAATCCATCTTTCCCGCATGCCAAAAGGTCCATGCGAACTCCTTCCGCCTCGCGCTCTTTGTATGTCGGATTGACGATGTAAGAACCATTCTCTCCCCCTAGTTCAAGCCGTACCGCGGAAGCTGGACCATTCCAGGGAATATTAGAGGTTGCAAGCGCTAAGGACGCCGCATTTATCGCGAGCACATCGGTGTCGTAATCCTCAATTGATAAGACAGTAAGAATGATTTGCACGTCGCGCTTCAAGCCCTTCGGAAAAAGCGGTCTTATTGTGCGGTCTACCATTCGGCCCGAAAGAATCGCTTCGTCAGAGGGGCGGCCTTCTCGGCGCATAAATCGTGAACCCAAAATTGCGCCGACGGCGTAGAATTTTTCCTCGTACTCAACGGAGAGGGGGAAATAACCCAGATTGGATTCTTTAGAACCCATGACGGCGGTCGCGAGAACCGCGCTGTTGCCTAGTCGCACAAGCACGCTTCCGTTTGCCTGGTCTGCCCAGTTATTAAATTCGGCTGATAACGTCTTGCCCCCGATTTCGAGGGTATATACCTTTTTCTGCATTTGCTTTTGGTGACGCCTAGACTTCAGTTGCAAGCCCAATTTCTTTCTGGGCCAGTACTGCTTGTCTAAGCACCACGGCTATTTACTAATTATTGAATCTTAACAAAAAAAGCGCCTCGTAGCAAGCCGCGGGATTCGAAATAGCAGCTTGCTGATATTTCGTCCGAGCGAAAACGCGATATGGTATCCCATGTCTCGCGAATAAGCATATAAGGAAAATTACTCGCGTAGCCTAGAATTCCTGGGTATCTTTTTTGAATGCTTTTTGAGCCACGCGGCGATTTCGGAAAGCGCGGGCTTCTCGCGGGCGATGAGAATAGCATAGTGTTCAAGCTCACCTCCCTTTGCGTCAAAAATATAGCCGTTATTTTCCAAAAAGATTGCGGCGCATGTTATTCCGGTTCGTTTGTTACCGTCTAAAAAAGGATGGCTCGTTATTATGTTGCGCGCGTAAACAGCGGATTTCAGATACATCGTCGGATACAATTCTTTCCCGAATGCATACTGTGCGGGCAACTGCTCAAGACTCGCGAGCAAGTTTCTCTCGCGCACCCCGTGAGACCCGCCATACTCGTCAATGAGCATGGAGTGAATGAGGAGTATTTGAGATGCTGTGAGGTAGCGCATTACTTTCGCGCGAGTTCTCGCAGGTCCTTATCATATCGGCGCATGAAATTCGCGGTCATTTTCGCGATTTTTTGTTCGGCCGAAGAAATTTTCTCAGTCGCTCTGAACGAAACAATCTTGCGCTCCGAATCAACATGGACTTCAACGCGGTCACCAGCTCCGATGCGGAGCTCTCTCGCGGATTCTTTGGGAATGGTGACGGCGAGCGAGTTTCCAATAACGATTACTTTTTGAGACATAGGAATATATTTAGCTGTTAGAACGCAATTATAACGGATGCGGCGGAATCGTCAACCACCTCCCGTGTATGGTACGATAATGGGATGCGCGAATTAGTATTTCCAGCGGTTATTTCCGCAATCGTACTTGCCGCGGCGTTTATATGGGGCGGCGTAAGCGCGCTTTTTCTCGTCGCCCTGCTTGCGATACTTGAAACGACGCTCTCATTCGACAATGCGGTTGTGAACGCGAAGGTGCTTGCGCGAATGAGCGAGCGCTGGCAGAGGCGATTTCTCACATGGGGAATTCCTATCGCGGTTTTCGGAACGCGTTTTGTTCTTCCGATTCTTATTGTCTCCGCCGCTGCCGGTCTCTCACCAATTGCCGTGGCGCTTCTGGCATTTTTTGACCCAGTTTCGTACGGCGCGCATCTTGAGGACGCGCATGTCGCTATCGCGTCGTTCGGAAGCGTGTTCTTGCTGCTCGTTTCCCTCAAATATTTTTTCAACGATAGGAAAACTGTCCATTGGATTGAAATGATAGAAAAGCACATGTCGCGCTGGGGCGGAATAGAAGCAATTGAAATCGCGATAGTGCTTTTGATACTTCTCTTAAGCGCGTTTCTACTGCCGGAGGCGGCGGCGACTATTCTTATCGCGGGGCTCATTGGCGCCGTTTTGTTCATCGTCATTGAAGGTATAGCGCAATCGTTTCAGGTGGAAACAACCGAAGGCGTGGTTGGCGCCGGATTAGCGCTTTTTGTATACTTGAACATATTGGATTCCGCGTTCTCTCTTGATGGCGTGGTCGGGGCATTCGCCATCACTTCTAATTTGCCAGTCATTATCGCGGGCCTCGGAATCGGCGCGATATTCGTGAGGGCGTTTACTGTAGCGCTCGTGCGCGCGAAAACACTGGACAATCTTCCATATCTTGAACATGGAGCGCACTATGCGATTTTCGGCCTAGCACTTTCAATGCTTGTAGGTATTTTTATTCACGTACCGGAAGCGATAACCGGTCTAATCGGGCTAATATTTATCGTTTTTGCGTACATATCATCCAGGCGTGAACAAGCCCAGTCGAAGCCCTAAACACAAAACGTGTTACCATGATTATATGAGAAACGAGACTCGTCAAAATGTAGTTTACTGGCTCTCAATAATCACGTTTATTATTTCGACACTTATGCTCTTCGGATTCATCGCCGCGCAGACATATGTGCGCTGGAAAATCAACCAAAACTTTTCGTTTCTAGGAGGATTTGAGCTAGAGGCGCTTACTTTTCTAGTGCTTGGACAGATAACTGCCCTCGCTTATATACACCGCGCCGAGCGCTAGGCAATTGAATCTTCATCCGCGGAGACGTTGATGTCGCGGCCGATTCGCCGTCCGCTCGCGGGGCGATAATTCAGCAGATAGCGGCGCGGGTCGGAGTCGAGGTCTAAAAAGTGATCCGCGGATTCTTTGAGCCGGCCGGAGGTGCTTTTCCCGAATGAAACAACTTCCACCTGGCAGCCATCATGCACCTTTAAGTATTCAACAAGAGGGATAAAGTCACCGTCGCCGGTAAAAAGTATGACCGTGTCCAAACTTGGGGCGGCGGTAATCGCGTCAACAGCGAGTCCCACGTCCCAGTCGGCCTTTTTCGCGCCTCCGAAAAATATCTGAAGGTCTTTCGTGCGCGTTTCAATGCCGATTTTCTCAAGCGCCTCAAAAAAACTCTTTTCCTCACCCGATTCTGTGGTTACCACATACGCTCGCGCGCGGATAAGATGCCGGCCCGCGACCGAATCTTTGAGGACGTTGCCGAAATTCACTCGCGCGTGATAAATGTTTTTGGCGCTGTGATACAAATTTTGCGTGTCGATAAAAACGCCGACTCGCTGTTCTGGATGTTTGACGATGGACATAAAGATAGTGGTTAACCACTAGCGTTTAGCCACTAGTGAACCGAAAATAATATTAAAAAATCAATCAATATCTGCTAAAACAGATTATATCTTACAAAACACAAATAAACTACCGAATTTTCTAAACCCGATACCCTAATGGCTAGGGACCTATTTCTTTGTTGGCGCAGGAGTCGTTGTTGCGGCTGGCGCTGGCGCCTCAACTTTCAGAAGCTTGACGCTGAAGATTAGAGTGGAATTTGGCGGAATCGTGCCAATTTGTTGAGCTCCATAAGCAAGGGATGGAGGTACCGCGAGAAGCCGTTCCCCGCCAACCTTCATGCCATTAACACCAACTTGGAAACCGGGGATTATTCCCTCCGAGCCCAGAGTAAAAACCAGAGGCTTCTTTTGTGCCGCGGAACTGTCAAAAACGGTTCCATTTGTGAGTTTCCCCTCGTACTCCACTGTAACAACAAGTCCCAGCTTTGCCTCTTCGCCTGTTCCAACTGTAATGTCCTGTCCCTGAACTTGGTCAGGCGGCGTTGAGGCACCTGTCTGCGCAACTGACGTTGCATCAGTAGCTGATTTTGCAACGTAATATTTATAACCGAAATAACTGGCCCCGCCTAAAAGCACGAGAATAATAATCCAAACAATCACTTTTGCTGTATCCATAAATAATTAATGCATTAAGCTGATTAGCAATAAGCGTATCACTTGCATTCCGTTCGGCAAGTGGATAACCGAACAAGCTTGTAGCCGGTTGCTCGTAGCCAGTAGCCAGAAAGGAGGTGATTTGCGGAAAACCGCCCACGCGTCGTGTGCGTGATAACCAAAATTATCGCTTCAAACCAAGTTTCTTGACAAGGGTGCCGTAGGCGCGCCTGTTCGTAGACTCAAGGTATTTCAAATGCTTGCGCCTGTCCGCGACTAGTCCCAAAAGACCGCGTCGCGAGTGCTTGTCTTTGTGGTTCTTATTTAAATGCACGGAAAGCTCTTGGATTCTGCGGGTTAAAAGGGCAACTTGGACCTGCGAAGACCCAGCATCAGTATCATGAAGGCGAGTTTTGGCCGATTCACTCTCTTTTTTTCGCTTCGTCAACATCGTGCGATAGTATCATATTACGGCATTTTACGCAAGAATTTAGCGATAATAGGACGATTTAGAGCCATGATTCTGTGCCCCCGCCAGGAATTTCTCCCTCGCCTCTCATCCTGCCGTCGCAGGACTCGGGCTGGGTACCGCCTCACGGTGCGACAAGCTTGTCGCACATCGTTCCGGCGTTCGAATCCTTATGCACACCAGTGCAGACTGGTGTGCATCGGGAGCATCTCGCTTCGCTCGGTGCCCCCGCCAGGATTCGAACCCAGAACCTTCTGATCCGAAGTCAGACGCTCTATCCAATTGAGCTACGGGGGCGATGCGCCAAGTCTACCCCGTGAGATAAGAATATCAAAAACGTATTGCTCAACATCTTACTCTCTACCACGAGCACGGCATCGCGCTATATGCACAGATTATCTCATGGGGTCTACACGCGCAGTCGCTCAAATACAACGCACGAGATACAATGGCAGGAATGGCGCCAACCAAACTTACTGTACCGCAAGAGATGAGGGAGCTCTGTAAAGTACTGCGCTACGCTGAGTTTGAGGCATACCTTGTAGGCGGATGCGTGCGCGACCTCCTCATCGGGCGCGAACCGAAAGATTGGGACATCACTACGAACGCGAAGCCGGAACAAATTCAAGCACTGTTCAAAGAAACATTTTACGAGAATGATTTCGGAACAGTCGGGGTTGTTACCGAATCCGCAGACCCGCGCCTCAAGGTCGTGGAAGTAACGCCGTATCGCATTGAAGGAAAATATTCCAATGCTCGGCATCCGGACGAAATAAAATTCAGCGACAAATTGGAGGATGATTTGAAACGCCGCGATTTTACCATCAATGCCATCGCGTATGAGCCGGAAAGCAGAGAGCTCGTGGACAAGCACGGAGGCGCGGATGATATCAAGAGGCGGATTGTCGCGACAGTGGGCAATGCCAACGAAAGATTCAGCGAAGACGCCTTACGCATGCTTCGTGCCGTGCGAATTTCCGCCGAACTCGATTTTGCAATTGAAGCGGGAACTGCCGCGGGCATCGCTCAAAACGCGAAACAGCTTGAGAAAATATCGCGTGAGCGCGTGCGCGACGAGCTCGTTCGCATTCTAATGAGCCCGCGTCCCATGCAGGCGCTATATGTGGCTCAAAAGCTCGGTATTTTGCGGTACGTCATTCCGGAGTTAGAAGACGCGATTGGAGTGGACCAAAATCAAGCGCATTCTTTTGACGTATTCGAACATCTTCTTCGAAGTCTTCAGCACGCGGCCGACAAGAATTGGTCTTTGGAAATTCGTATCGCCGCCCTCCTGCACGATATCGGAAAACCCGCGTCGCGCCGCTGGTCAGAGGAGAAAAAAGACTGGACATTTCACGGACATGAAGTCATAGGAGCAAGAATTGCGAAAAAGATTCTCAGAGACTTGCGTTTCCCGACCGAACTCTCCTTAACTGTTGTCTCGCTCATCCGCTGGCACATGTTTTTCTCAGACCCGGATGAAGTTACACTCTCGGCAGTACGCCGCGTCATCACGAATGTCGGCGCCGATCACATCAAGGAACTTCTTAATTTGCGCATCTGCGACCGCATCGGGACTGGCAGGCCCAAAGAACAACCGTTCCGTCTTCGCAAATATATGTCTATGGTAGACGAGGCGATGCGCGACCCGATTTCCGTCGCGATGCTTAAGATTGACGGTTCGCAAATTATCAAACTCGACGAGCCGGCCAGCCCGCGCATCGGATGGATTTTGCACGCGCTCTTGGAAGAAGTTCTAGACGACCCGAAAAAGAACACTGAAGAATATCTCGAAACCCGCGCGCGCGAGCTTATGAAACTCGAAAACGAGCAGTTGCAAGCCCTAGGCGAGCAAGGGAAAGTTCGGCGAGAAAAAGAAGACGAAGAAGCGGTGCAAGAATTACGGAAAAAGCACCACGTGAATTAAGCTCCAACATTCAAGCTCCAAGATCCAAACAAGCCCCAGTATTTAAACCTCTAAACCAAAAAGGGGCATTTGTTTTAACGTTTAAGTATTATAAAGTTTGTTTGAGATTTGAGTTTTGGAGCTTGGAGCTTACTTCAGTACACATAGCCAAAAGGCCGCCCCCATGAGGGGCAAACATCACTCTTTTTAAGGATGCGTGCCCAGCCATGGAAGACGGCCTGGTTGTTCCAGATTCTGTGTGGAGACCAAACGCTTAAGGTACTAGGCCAATAATTTTGGGCGCATTGCGCCTCTTATGGTTTTAGTGTACCCGCGTGGTCTCTAGGGCTATGCCCTACACTGTAATTCTTGCTAGAAAGCAAGAGTGAAACCCCTGCCGATAGAAGATTGAGTGCTTGAAGAATCAGAACTATAAAGGATCCAGCGATCCCTAGGCGGCATGATACACGTCTATTGGACATTGTAAAGGACACCCTGTGGATAACGGGGCGCTCGTAGATACCGTCCTTTTTGACGGAGGAATGACTCTTACCGTCAAAAAGGACGGTATCTCCTCGCTAAAACCAATGGAGAATTTCTAGAGTTCAATAAGTAATTCTATTGGACAGTGATCGGAACCCTGTACTTCTGGCAAGATACGGCCGCTTCTCAAGCTCTTTTTTATGGCATTGCTTACGAAAATGTAATCCAATCGCCAGCCGATGTTTCTCTCCCTCGCGTTCGCGAAATGGCTCCACCATGTGTAATGGCCCTTGCCATTTGTGAAATACCGGAACGAATCAACGAACCCGCTCGCGATTATTTTATCAATTCCCTCGCGTTCCTCTTTCGTAAAGCCGTGTTCGCCCTCGTTCTGTTTAGGGTTCGCCAAGTCGTCCTCCGTGTGCGCGACATTTAAGTCCCCACAGATGATTACCGGCTTCTCTTTCTCAAGTTGCTTGCAATATGCGAGAAATGCCGGATCCCATTGTTTGTGCCGCAGTAGAAGACGGCTCAAATCTGGCTTCGCGTTGGGCGTATATACATTGACGACAAAGAATCCGCTCCGCCAACTGGCGGATGGCGGACTGAATTCCGCCGCCATTACCCTGCCCTCCGCATCAGGGTCGCCATACTCATCAGCCGATGTTTGGTATTTTTGTAAAATTTCTTCGGGAAATCCAAGTCGGACAGATATTGGCTTCTCTTTGCAGAAAATCGCGGTGCCGGCGTACCCCTTTCTTTTCGCCGAGTTCCAATATTCCTCATAGCCCGGAAAATCTATCGCGGATTGATGTTCTTCCGCTTTCGTTTCCTGCAGACAGATGATGTCCGGTTTCTCTTTTTCAATGAATGGAACGAAGAGCCCTTTGTTGTGGACGCTCCGTATGCCGTTCACGTTCCAGGAAATGATTTTCATAAGCGTAACAAAAGTTATTTGCCGCGAGGAGGCAAAATGCCAAGGTCTCTGCAAATTTTGCGGACGAGAGATGGATCGTCGATGTTAGTGTGGCGCGGAACGGTGCTAGATAATCCGTTGCCAACATTATGCCAAACGCTGTGCTTTGCGCCTTCGCGCAGCACAATACAGCCTTGTTTGCGCAAATGCCGTTCAAAATCGCGACGCTTCATGCTCGGACACTCTCGCGCATGGAGAATGTTTCTCGCGTGAAAGACTTTTTCGGATACTCGCGTTTGCCGAGTGCGCGCCGCGCGGCTACAAACTCACGCAGTGCGTCATGCAGATTTGCCGTAGCGGCTTTTTTGGTCTTGCCTTGCGTATTTACGCCGGGAATTTCCTCAATCCATGCCACGTAACCGGACCTTGTCTTTTTGTAGACAGCCGTATACATATGCAAAATGATATCAAGATTAATAGTTACAATCAAGGATCGTGCCGCCCAATATCATCGGGTCTCATTTCAAGTACTTTCTCTTCCTCAGCTTTTCGGGCAAGTAGCTTTCTGTATCGTATTTCTCGTAGCCCTTCCCATATTTCAGATCTTTCATCAACTTTGTCGGCGCGTTTCGTAGCTTCAAAGGAACGGAAAGCGCGCTGAACTTTCTTACGTCTTCAAGCGCGGAGAAAACCGCGTCGTACGCTCGCCTGTCTTTCTTGCACTGGGCTAGATACGCGGCTCCATGCGCAAGATTTATAGTTGCCTCTGGGTAACCGATAGTTTCAACCGCGCGGAAAACGGCGTTAGCGACTACGAGCGCCGTCGGCTGCGCCAATCCTATGTCCTCACTCGCGAAAATAACCATGCGCCGCGCGATAAATTTCGGGTCCTCGCCCGCCTCGACCATGCGCGCGAGATAGTAAAGCGCGGCATCCGGCTGTGAAGCTCGCATACTTTTTATAAAAGCGCTTATGACGTTGTAATGCTCCTCTCCCTTTTTATCGTAGCGAATGTGTTTTGATTGAACCGCTGCTTTAAGAGTTTCCAACGAAATTTTGCTATACAACCTATAAGCAGTTTCTAAAACTCCGATAGCTTGTCGCGCATCGCCCCCAGCCATTTGCACAAGCCAGTCGCGCGCGGGCTTAGGGACTTTTCCGCCGGAGGTGGATCCGCCTTCGGCGGACATTTGTTTAGCAGCGCGCGCGATAACTTTTTCCATCTCGGGTTCTGACAATTCGTTCAGCACAAATATTCTAGAGCGGGAGAGCAGAGGAGAAATAACCCCGAAACTGGGGTTCTCCGTCGTCGCCCCGATGAAGGTGATGTCTCCGCGCTCGACGAACGGCAAAAGAAAATCCTGCTGAGCTTTATTGAAGCGGTGGATTTCGTCAACGAACAAGATTCTAGGTTTTTCAGTAAACTGCAAACGGTTCACCGTTCCACTCGTTCCCAGAACGCGCTTTATATCGTCCTTTCCAGAATCAACAGCCGAGAGCTCGTAGAAATCGGCACCGAGCGCGTTCGCATATATTCTCGCTAGCGTCGTCTTCCCGCATCCGGGCGGTCCCCACAGAATGAACGGAAACAATTCTTTTTTCTCAATGGCAACGCGCAGGGGTCCCGCACTCTGCCGTGTCGAAGTGTTCCCTTTTCCGACAAGATGCTCATGCCCGATGAATTCATCGAGTGTTTCTGGACGGATTTTTGACGCTAGTGGCTCCATCAAACTATTGTACCCTTTTGTGCGGGCAGGGATAATCGAAATCCCGCCTCGTCCTTGGCAAGGACGCGTTCTGCCACTGAACCATGCCCGCAATGCGATTACATACTCTCACAGTATGCACGCCCCATCAACTCTTGAATTTTTGTTCAATGCGGCGATATACCTTGTCATCGCCGCGCTTGTCGATAAGTGGAATCTTCAGAACGTTACCTTCTGCAAAGTAGATGATGCGATAGTCACCGGAACGCAAACGACGGAGAGGCGCATAACCCTCTAAAATTTTTGATTGTGGCGGGTATGGTTGCTTCGCAAGACGATTGGTCCTGGTCCTAATTTGGCGCGCAAACTTGCGCTCAATGTTCAGAAGAAATTCTCGAGCACTGTCAAGGATATCAATCTCGAGCATGGAGCAGACTCTTCAAAAATGCCTCTGATTTTTTTACACCGAGGAACTTCCCATTTCTCATTGCCTCCATCGCTCGCATGCCCAAGTAATGGTCCTCCATTGCCTCCATATCGGCAGGAGAAATCACGAACGCTACGCGGCGGCCACGCCGGTTGATAGCCACAGGATGCCGTTGCGCGGCATCGATTAGTTTACCGAAGCCGTTCTTCGCCTCGCTCGCAATGATGAAGGCCGATGCTTCCTGGAAAACATAATCTGTGGATAACTCTGTGGATATGTGGATATATGGGACAAACGACAGGAAGTGTCCAATGTCCCTAAAATGCGGCAAACCCATATATCGAGCCATATCTGTGTGTTTCGGGTGAAAGATGTCCTAGGGGATTACAGACATGGCGCTCTCTTCTCGTATCTGGATTAGGATACATTATAATAAAGGCAAGGCGAATAGTTCCTAAGAAACGTATATTGTCATCCATAGCATCGAATACTCCGATTAGTAGAGAGACTGATTTCTGTCGATTCTATTCTAGTATTTTGCAAAATACTAGAATAGAATTGTCCTGTAATACTATGTTTTGGATAAAGACCTATATGGTGTATCATTTCACGTGAACCACTGCCTTTATGTCTATTGATGATAAGGATAATGTACGAAAGCGTGTTGGAAAGATTGGAGAGGATATAGCTTGCCAATTCTTGGAACGAAAAGGGTTCAAGATACTTGAGCGCAATTATCGGAAGCCATGGGGAGAGATCGATATAATTGCAGAAAGGGCTGGAATAGTAAGGTTTCTTGAGGTTAAGGCAGTTTCACGTGAAAATCTGGGAGACGATTCACGTGAAATGGACTATAGACCGGAGGAAATGGCTACGCGGGAGAAGCTAATGAAAGTCGCACGGACTGCAGAGCTCTATATGCAGGCAAAGAAAGACAAGCGGGAGTTTCAAGTGGATGTTGTCGGGGTTATATTGGACGAGCATTCGCAGAAGGCTCGTTGTCGGTTGATAGAGCAAGCGCTGGGAGATAATCTTTAATGGACATTAGCCACTGGTGTGGCTCGCAGACCGTCTACAGGTGCCGACCATCGACCGGTCGGCCAAGCGCAGACCGTCTACAGGCGAATCAGCAGATTTCGTGGCTTGGCCTGCCGATACCAACCCTATCGGCCCGGACGCAGATTTACGCAGAAAGGGTAGAAAAGTGAAGCGTGGATTGTGTGCTATAATGCCCAAGTTCAATAAAATGAGCGATCTTCTCGGCTAATCGAGAATCAGAGTATCAAGGGAAATTGAGCACATATTCGGGGCGTAGTATACCGGTAGTACGCTTGCTTTGGGAGCAAGTAGACCGAGTCCGATTCTCGGCGCCCCGACAAAGATGGATAGTGACTGCGTCAATTAATTTGGTCGGAATCTATCCTAGTATTTTGCAAAATACTAGAATAGATATGAAGAAGGATAAAAATCGGCTGGTAAATCAAGGGGAACCCTTGATTTTGCGAAACGAGGATTCGACAGTTAGGTACTTTTCGGGGCTAAAGTTATCCCCAATTTGGGGTGATTTTGTAATGGACAGGTGGATTTAATGGTACTCTGTATTGGACAAGCTAAAGGACAAAGCCATGTCCTTTAGACTTTCTTGTTATGCCCGCACACTAAAACTGGCGTTGCCTCTATGAAAAAACATCTCATTACATTAAAGAAATCTTCTCTTTCATCAAAAAACTCCAGTGGTCGCTGGATTTACCTCGGCGGGAATTACGCCAGTTTTAGTGTCCGGGTATGTCCGCAACAGTATAAAAAGCTATGAAAAAAGATTTTGACAAATGGAATAAAAAGAAAAAAGTGCTTGATGCCGCCGTTCATCAACCACCACTTGTATCTGAAGGGGAGATATGGTGGGTCAGTATTGGAGAAAATGTAGGTTCAGAGATAGGCGGGAAGAGCGCTCTTTTTTCCCGCCCGGTCATAATATTTAAAAAATTGGCCCACGGGTTCTATTTTGTAATTCCGACAACAACTCAAAAGAGGAAAGGAAGTTGGTATGTTGATATCCGTCAACATGGACAAAACATGGTAGCGTGCCTGCAACAAGCGAGGACACTAGACCACCGGCGACTCTCGTCAAAACTCGGATCTCTTGATGACGAAGATTTCCTGAGAGTGGTTAAGGGATTTATCGCGCTTTATATCGGGGAAAAATATTCCCCGCCGAAAGGCGGGGCCGCGGGAAAATCCCGAATGTAAATCTATGATATACAACAGACATAAAAAGTCAATGGCAATGTTGCGGATGAGGGTTTTTGCGATTGCCCTAATTGTTTCTCTCGTCAGCGCACAGGGCTTGTTTGTTTCTACTGCATACGCGGCGACATATTCGTTTACACAATCAAGCTGGGCGGGGGGAGCGACGACGGCGACTTCTACTCATGCTTCCAATCAGACTGGGTGGACACAACTCACTAGCACCTCAACCGCATTTGCCGGGACGACCGTAGCTCTCGCCTCAAGCACCTATGCTTTCACCGATGATGGCGCGACTAGCACATCGCCTTCGGGAGCACTAACTGTAAACGGCGGAGGATTCGCGAATGGCGCGAGCACCGCTCTCTACTCCTTTGTTGACGACGGAGCAACTAGCACTTCGCCTACGGCTACAACTTATGGCGGAGATTTTGATAATGGCGCGAGCACCGCTCTCTACTCCTTTGTTGACGACGGAGCAACTAGCACTTCACCTACTGCCACGACTTACGGCGGAGGATTCAACAGCGCGAGCGCCGCAACATCCTCGGCTCAAACAACCGGCACCGGAACATTGGCGAGCGTGAAATTAGCTGGCTCTGGTATAAGTACATCCACTGGAGGAACAATTACTACCAGCGGTAGCAACACCATCCACACATTTACCAGTTCTGGAACATTTACACCTGCTAGTGCTGGAAATGTTGACTACTTGGTAGTAGGTGGTGGAGGGGGAGGGCAGACTGGTGACAATGGTAGCGGAGGAGGTGGCGGAGGAGGTGCAGGCGGTATGAGAACAGGAACCGCAACTGTTGTGGCTGAGGGATATACTGTTACCGTCGGTGCCGGTGGCGGAACAAATCAAGCAGGGTCTAATTCAGTTTTTAAAAATCCAAATTTTATCGCTAGTGTTGTTACGGCAACTGGTGGTGGATCCGGAGGATCAGGTAATGGAGGGTCTGGAGGAGGAGGATTTCGCACAGGAGCTGGCGGTACTGGAACAGCAGGGCAAGGAAATAATGGCGGAACTGGCGGCGGCGCTGCTAATGGCGGCGGCGGTGGCGGCGGCGCATCTGCTGTCGGTTCTAATGTGGGTCGGTTGCTGGCGGTGCTGGTGGTGCCGGAACTGCCAGTAGTATTAGCGGACCATCAGTTACATACGCAGGCGGCGGTGGTGGCGGTAACCAAAGCTCATCTTCTGGGAATACTGGTGGTGCAGGCGGCGGCGGTAACGGTGGAAACACTGGCGCTGGTTCTGATGGAACCGCAAATACTGGTGGTGGTGGCGGAGGTGGCAGCGCAGTAGGGGCTGGTGGCGCTGGAGGTGCCGGTGGTTCAGGTATCGTTATTATTTCTTATGCTTTATATTCATCCTCCGGTACTTTCACTTCCGCGGTGATTGACACTAATACTACGCCGACATGGTCAACTCTTTCATACGCGACAACGACACAAGCAAGCACGGGAGTTTCAATCAAAGTAAGGTCGTCAAACAGTTCAACAATGTCTGGCGCGACCGCTTTTGCCTCGTGTACCGCCGTTACGAGCGGTGCCGCGCTCTCAACCGGCGTATGCGTGACAGACGGCCATCGTTATGTTCAGTACGAGGCGACGCTCACGACATCTGACACAACCGTCAGCCCATCGCTGAATTCTGTCACAATAAATTACACGGCGGCTATCGCGAATTCCATCACCGGAAGCGGGACGGGGGCGAGCGTGGGACTTGCGTCAGGATCTTTGCCTGGTGCGACAATGTACACTGCTACAGGCACTACAACATTTACAGTACCGAGCGGAGTTACTTCTGCGCAGGTCTTAGTCGTTGCCGGTGGTGGTGGGAGTGGTGATGATAACGGTGGAGGAGGAGGGGCGGGTGGTTTGACATACAGTTCTGCTTACACCACCACCCCAGGAGAATCAATTTCTGTAACTGTTGGTGCCGGTGGAGCTGCACGCACAAACGGTTCTAATTCTATATTTGGTTCTATCACTACTACGGGAGGTGGCAAAGGTGGTAACCGTGACGCCAATGGAAGCGCTGGTGGGTCAGGAGGTGGCGCAGGGTGGGCGGGCGTTGCCACTACTGGTGGTGCCGGAACAGCGGGCCAGGGAAATAATGGAGGAAACGAAAC
>Ga0155315_103_pt1 | contig 16740 bp, 21 predicted proteins | sample RifCSPhighO2_02_FD_106283 | JGI IMG/M metagenome (GOLD analysis project Ga0155315, IMG submission 106283) | Candidatus Kaiserbacteria bacterium RIFCSPHIGHO2_02_FULL_49_16 | reverse complement strand
GATTTTGAGGAATATATAGAGAGCCAGACATTAATCAACAATGTTGTTGAAGGAATATATAGAGGCGCAGGGAATAGAAATACTTCCTTTACCGCCAAAAGTGTTGTCGCGCTGAAGTTTCTTGCCGAATACTATAAAATGGAAGCAGAGAAAATAAGAAGCGCACAAGGAGCCGAGGCGGCTCGTAAGCCACAGAGTGGTGAAAATGCATCTAGCATGCTTCCGACCAGGAAGTTTTAACAATTCCTCATTCTGGAAAGACTAAGGACATAATCATTCCAACTAGATTATCAGCGAACACTGTCTAGATCGATGTAACAGGCCGAACATCCTCGTGCTGTACTCATTTCTTTTTCTTACGGAAACATTTACCGTCTGGATGCCCATCGGCCTGGCGCTTATCAGTGGGGCAATCTATGTCGTCCAGCGCGAAGATTTGCGCCCCGTCACATCGCTTTAATTTCGGTCTTTCGAAAGCGGCGCAATCAGTTTATTTAGGTTCTTGCTTAGCTTACGAAAGTTGAAAGACTTAAAAATAAACCTCCAACGCCTCATGGACACCGTCGGGCATTCTTGTAAGGTTGCGTGTAAGTTCCGTATCGACATGCCGCACAATGTGCGTGCCGTTTTTATTCTTAACAACTTGAAGCACGGGCTGTCCTTCGGATACCTTTTCCTTTAGAATCTCTGACACATTGTCCTTCGGAACTGCAATTTCTTCGGGTGACAATCTTTGGTTAACAACATCATATGATCTTATATCTAGATAACCTGCGCCTTTCTTTGATGGGCGCACCACTATTGCCTCACGCCAATTTAGGCCCCTTGCGAGACTGGATATCTCCCTCAATGCATTCGCGAACCTAAGGTTTTCTTGCTCTGGACTAAAGTATTCCTTCATGCGGATACAGAATTATAACAAGAGGATTGGGTATTGTTTCTCTCATATGAGGTCAAGACTGCGAAAAACCACGGTGCGGAAATCCAATGTCATTCAGGCCAATGAGCGTGCGACGAGTCCGATAAGCACAATGCCTAGAAAATTAAAAGTGAACGACAGCGCGATAAAATATTTGAAACGCATTTTGGAAAATCCTAGTACTGCTATTCCCAATTCATCAGGCAAGGGGGACGCGAGAATAATTCCACCAGCGAGGAATGTGAGCCATCGAAAAAAACGGCGCTTGAAAAGCAGATGGAATCGCCGCCAGATGCTTTCGTGCCCGATGAGTTCCACGATGTGCTCGGAGAACCTATCTTTCACGAATCTGAATATCACTAAATCCCCGATTACGGAGCCAACTGCTCCTATTAGGGCGGTGCCGAATATTCCTTGCAGAAGTGAAATCTCTCCGAGCGCGGCCATGGCTGGCGCCGTCGTGAAAATAGAAGTGAAGAACATTCCAGCAATAAGGGCTCCCAATATTCCAAATTCGCCAGCCGACGCGAGCAGGTTCGCGAGCACGTTTGTTCGCACCAATATCACCGCGACGAGTATGCTCAAAACGACAATCGCGACATCTTGGAGAATATGACTGCCATTGTTCTCTTTGTTCCTTTTTTCCATAACGCCGGCATCCCGCGGTTATAAACGGGATATTTCGCCGCGCAGCTGATAATCTATCAGCTGGCCAAGAAAACGCTCGCGCCTTCTTTAGCGCGTTGAGAGAGTTTGATAGCCGCGTCATCGCCCTTCTTCGCCGATGAGACATCTTCATGGTCTATCTGGAGCGATGCTACGGTGTCTTTAAATTCCTCATCGCTCTTTCGTACGAGAATCCTATCGCCCTTCGAGAGCTTGCTCGAGAGCTTCACGACCGCGACGCCGATTTTGTCGTACCAGTGCGTAACGATACCGACTTGTTTATCCGCCATATAAAACGCCGTTTATATGAATCTGCTAACGACCTTTACCGCATTATACCACCGCCGCGCAAGTGGCTTGCGTTTTAAATCGTGTCCTTCGCAATTCCTGCATTAATTTTGTGGCGTCGCAGAACACTGCGACATCCGCAAAAACATAGTCGCTATACTTCTTGTTTCTGTGGACCCACCGGGAATCGGACCCGGCCCTCGTCCATGCCATGGACGCGTAATACCACTTTACTATGGGCCCCCGCTTTTATTGTATATCAGTATATCTTCATATTTTCAATAGATATCGTATAGTGCCTAGGATTCCCCTCCCGTAGTTCAACGGATAGAATACGAGCTTCCGAAGCTTGCGATGTAGGTTCGATTCCTGCCGGGAGGACAACTGAGCGAAGCGAATTTGTGCTCCCGAGCACGGCAACTTCTTGCCGTGCGTGCAGGAATCGAACGCCGGAACGATGCCGCGCCGGCTGGCGCGGCAGTGAGGCGGTGCCCAGACCAATATCGCGCGACGGCGCGATATTGAGTCGAGGGAGATAAGCGTACTCGCGGTCCTGCCGGGAGGACAAGTTAAATAACACGGGACAAGTGAATTCAAATCTTGCTATCGGCTAATTCGCCCGAATATGCGCATAGTGACGCGCAATTAACAAGTCTCTCCAGCGGCTTACAAAAGTTTTATTACATTTGCGGCGGCTTGATGCTTACGCTTAGACATCCAGTGCCACACCGTTAAGCCCTCTTGTTCTTTCTCCAAAATGCCCGCGTTGGCGAGTATAGAGAGATGTCGCGAAGTCGCTTTAAATGAAAGTTTTATCTCGCTGGCAATGTCTCCCACCGAAGACCTGCCGACGTGCTTGATATATTTGAGGATTGCAAGCCGGCGCTTATTGGCAAGGGCTTTGAGATTTCTTTCCATCTCGTTCATACGCGCATTATAGCACGGCATTCTTTCTGACCTTCTTTCCTTATGCGCATATTCGGGCGAATTAGCGCATAAAGAGTACTCGCCAAAGGCGACTTAATGAATGAGGAACGGAAATAATGTGCGCTACTCCGCTTCAAAGAGAGCGCTTAAGGATTCGCCGTTTGTGATTCTTTGAATGGCGTCGCCGAAAATATCACCGACTGATACGACTTCAATTTTCGGCGACAGCGAGCGATCGCCGGAAATGGTGTCGGTAATAAACACTTTCTTTATCGGAGAGCGATCTAAGACGGAGAGCGCCTGGCCGCTCAAAACTCCGTGAGTGGCGGCGGCATAGACTTCGCGCGCTCCATTTTCCACCAGAAGGTCCGCGGCGGTCGCGATCGTGCCGCATGTGTCTATCATGTCATCCACGATGAGAGCGACTTTGCCTTTAACGTCCCCTATCAATTTCATTCTTGCTACCTGATTGGGAATGTCGCGCTCTTTGTGAATGATTGCGAGTTCGGCGGACCTCATCAAGCGCTTTGCGTATGATTGCGCCCGCACGACCGCGCCCTCATCCGGAGAGACGACAACAAACTCATCTTTGTCGATAGCGTCTCTGAATATTGTTTTGAAGTGCGAAATGAACACCGGCCTCGCGTAGAGATAATCTACATTAGCCGTTCTAAAGAATCCGCCGATGGCGTCGTTGTGGAGATCCATCGTAAGGATATGATTCGTGCCGACGGATTCAAGCATAGTCGCAAACACGCGAGCAGAGATTGGTTCTCTTGGCCTGTCTTTACGATCTTGCCTGGCGTACCCAAAATAAGGCATGACCGCGGTAATCGACTTGGCAGAAGCGCCGCGCGCCGCGTCTATCGCTAAAAAAAGCCGCGTCCAGTTGTCGGACGGCGGATTGGTGGACTGAATTAAGAATACATTTTTACCTCGTAGATTCTCTTGAAACTGCACATACTGCTCCCCATCCGAAAACGCTTTACATTTAATCTTTCCAAGGGCTGTACCAAGCCGATCCGATATTTTCGCTGAGAGCGCGTCGTTGCTTCCTAAGCTGAATATTCGGTAGTCCATGTTATCCGCATTATACCACTACTGGACAAAGTTTTCACGGGTGGACCCAGGGAGAATCGGACTCCCGCCTGCGCAATGCGAATGCGCCGTTATGCCACTTAACTATGGGCCCTCAACTGGGACAGAATATCTTAACTGCGCTTTTTCGTCTATGTTCGGGCTGCCGGGAATTGAACCCGGTCTACAACCACCCCATGGTCGCGTACTACCGGTATACTACAGCCCGCTTGTGATGTCCCGTGTCGGGCCGCCGGGAATTGAACCCGGTCTATACGCACCCGAAGCGTATGTACTACCGGTATACTACGGCCCGATACGGAACTCCACTTTTTGGCACAATGAAGTGCCAGTGCACCTTGTAGGGATCGAACCTACGGCCTTTCCGATGTGAACGGAACGCTCTACCACTGAGCTAAAGGTGCGTAGGCGAGATTATCTCTTAATACCATCCACTATTCAAGCCGAAGGGTCTATTTTATATTCACGATTTTGTATTTCTGCGCGCCTTTGGGGGTCTCAAACGCGAAAACCTCGCTCTTCTTCTTCCCCATCAATGCCGAACCGAGCGGAGACAGGTGGGAAATCTTATGGTCTTGCATATTCGCTTCGGCGGAGCCGACTATCTCATATGTGTGCTCCTCTTTTTCGCCCTGTCTTTGAATTGTCACGAAATTGCCCAAAGAAACGATATTTCCTTTTGGGTGTTCAATGATTCGTGCCCGCGCCAAGCTCTCTTCTATGTTGCGAATACGGTCTTCTGTAGCGGCTTGCATATTTCGCGCCTCCTCGTATTCCGCGTTTTCAGATAAATCGCCCAGTGAACGGGCGTATTCCAACTGCTCGGCAATCTCGCGCCTGCGAACCGTTTTCAAATGCTCGAGCTCTTTTGTAAATTCGTCAAACTTCTCTTTGCTCAAATAATTTGTTTCGTCATTCATATCGTGTGCGCAGTATTATACCTGCTCAGCTTGCTACTGCAAGCTGAGCAGAGTCAGTAGTTAGTAGTCAGTGGCTAGTAGAAGAAACAATTCCAAATATTCCGCATTTCACTACTTACTACTCTCTACTTATTACTACTTACTATTCAATATATTCCGGTTTATTGACAATCAACCACTGGAAAAAAGGGAGCATCGCCGGCGAGGCGCCCGCGAGCGTTCCGGCCGGAGCTTTTTCAAGAACCGTCGCGTAGGCGTAACGGGGATTTTCCGCCGGCCAGAAACCGACCGACCATGAGTTCATGGATTCATTATTGACTCCGGTTTGCGCCGTTCCCGTTTTTGCCGCGATGCGAATACCTCCGATATTGAGCGACTTTACCGTCGCGTCCTTGCGGGTAGACACAACCGCAAGGCGCATTCCTTCCCGCGCCACCTCCAAATATTCATCGGAGACACCAGTGCTAATGTACGAAGCTGTCGAACTCGCATTATCCGATTGCGCCAATAGTTGAGGCGTTAAAAGCCGTCCGCCGTTCGCGATCGCGGAAACGAACCGGACCGCCTGCAGAGCGGTTATCTGAAATCCGTACTGGCCTATGGCAGTGTTATACGTGTCTCCGATGCGCCACGGGTCGTCCTTGCCGAAAACAGATTCTTTCCATTCAGGCGTCGGAATCACTCCGGAGACTTCCCCCCAAAGCGCAATTCCGGTCGAAGTAGCGAGTCCGAAATTGCGCGCGTATTCGTCAATTCGATTGATGCCCAAGCCCTTCTGTCCGCCGTATCCGCCTCCTATCGTATAAAAATATTCGTCTGACGAAACCGCGATGGCCGTGCGCATGTCTACTAATCCATGCACTGCCCAGTCCTTAAATATGGAAGGGCGCGTCGGGTCGTAAGGATTCGGGATTTTTATCGCGCCCGTAGAGAGAATTTGCTTGTCCGGACTTATAATTTCCTCCTTGAGCGCGGCGGCGGCGAAAATCGGCTTTATGATTGAACCGGGAGTGTACGCGCCAGCTACGGCGCGATTCAGCATAGGCGTGCGCGGATTATTAATTGCGTCTCTGACAGCGCGTGTGTTCCCTTCGGTAAACGCAGTGTGGTCGTATTCAGGAAAACTCGCGAGTGCGAGAATTTCGCCTGAATGAACATTCATAATTACGGATGCTCCGCCGTTAAATCTGTTGGCAATGGCATGTGATGAAAGAATTTTATACAGCTCGCTCTGCACTTCCGCATCTATTGAGAGTTTAATATCAGCGCCGTTTCGCGCGGGAGATATAAGGTTTTCACGCACTATATGTTCGCGCGCGTCAATTTCTCTCATTGTATTGCCGTTTTTCCCCTGAAGAACAGAGTCGAATGAGAGCTCCACTCCGGAAATCCCGGCGTACTCTTCTCGCCACCATGTTCCATTCGCGTCCGCCTTTGGATAACGGATAAATCCTATGAGGTGCGACAGCCCCGGCAAAGAACTGTATTTTCGAAGAGCAAATACAGACGAAGTAGCAGAATCAATCGCGACATCCGAACGAATCGAGAGAGGAGATTCGTTCCAGGCAAGTTCTCGTCCAGTCCTGTCGTAAATAAGTCCGCGAGTCGCGAATATGAGCGACCTGTCGAGGCGATTGTTGCGCGAAATATCCGAAAACTCAGTTCCATGCGTAATCTGCAAATTGTATGTCCGTACAGAAAATACAATCGATATAATAATAAACACTATGCCCGCGCTCCAAATCGCGCGGCCTCCAATCGGTTGCTCAACCCTGCCTTCGAACTGTCTTTCGTTGTGGCTTGGAAGATTTGAGGAGTCGAGAAATATCTCATCGGGAGCGATTTCGCGTATTTTCACTTTCCTTTGCCAAAACAGCTGCATTTGCCTCTACTATACACTCTTGCAACAGATAATGCTGATGATATGCTTTTGATATGGGCTTCCTTGAGCCGTGGTTGATTGTTCAGTAATCAGGGTTGTTTAAAAATATGGGTTTAGATGATATCCACAAAGGTATAAATAAAGCGCTGTTTAAAGAATTCCCGAGTGTTACGGCGTTTGTTGACGAAATAAAAGAGGGTGGGATTGATCATATAAATATATCCGTAGATATAAAATATTTCGGTAAAGATATCGCTAGGGATATCGAGTCGCTTGCGCTCGATATCCCTGACGGCGCGTAGGGCAGATTTCATATTGTTGGAGAAGCATTTGGACCCTCTGGAGAAAAAATTGCAAGTTTTCGAGAAGTAATGCGTGGATCCGTAAATTACGGAAGTCACGACACAGTCTGGAATAAGCGGACAGATATATTTGCAAGACAAGCAAACCGGAGACTTGAGGAGGTTGCGGGACTTATTAAAAAAGAAGTTGCAATGTCCGACCCGGATAAGCAGATTATTAAAAGGCCTTATGTTTTCGGACATAGGTCTCCTCCTCCGACTGAAACCAATTAGTGAAATAGAAACTCCTTGCGGAGCGGTTCGAGTCCCCACACGAGAACCAAGGCCGCTAGGGTGAAAATCGGAAGCTGGGAGAAAAGTCCCGGCATCCAGAGGAAGTCGGTTAGGAGCCCGATGAAAAGAACTTCCCACGCGGGATACCGAAACGCGAGAAGCCCCATACAAAGAATTGTCAACCATGGCGGAGCAAATATCGCCGCGAAAAGTCCTGCGATTGCGAGAGTTAAGCGCATGATGTTAATTCTTAACGATATAAACAAATTGCAGTATCGAAAGATTGACCGGAAGATATATATGAACGCGCTTGTATGAACCGCCAACATCCTCAGAAACATTTCCAACGACCCCAATAGCGCGCGAGCCGAGGGCAGCCGATATTACCGGGTCTCCGATGCCTACCGATGTTTGTCGAGGCAAATCCGCTACTGCATTCCCTCCTCCTTGGCCCAATACCTCGACGCCTATACCGTGAAGCACCGCGTCTGTCGAAACGCTGGGAGCGAATATTTCTTTAACGAGAGAAGTGTGTTCGTCTACTGTTTCAACGCGTCCTATGACAAAATTCTCGACGCTCAAGACAAGATTTCCCGGGGAAACAGCGTCCGATTTGCCCGCGCCAATTTGAACGGTCCCATACGGAGAAGCGCGAAACGAAGATATTATTGGCGCGGTAATTCCCGACGTGCTGTTTTGCCTGCCTGAGATTCCCGCAACTTTAAGAATTTCGCGCAGATTGGCATTCTCATCCTGGAGAACTCTGTATGCGGCGGAGCGCCCCTCCAACTGCGCGACCTGCTCGGTGAGCGCCAAGTTTTGCGCAATCAGGACGCGCCTTGTTGAGAAAAAACCGCTTTCGTAAATTGATTTCTGAATCGACTCGCTGAATTGCCACACCATCGAACCTGCACGCCGGGCGAGTGAACGAACGGCTCCGCCGGAGAAAGCGTCAACTATAAATAAAGCGCACACAATCAGCGTTGCGATAAAAATGTGTTTTCGCCCTGTCTGCGTGCCACGCACAGGCAGGCCCGTGTGGGGCGCCCATCTGTCTTGCAGGAAGTTATTCCGTCGGAACAAGTTCATCGTCGCTTCGCAAGAGTGCCTCGCGATAGAGTTCTAAATCATCAAGTACTACGCTTGTTCCGCGTACAACCGCCGTCAATGGGTCTATCGCCACCATGACAGGCACTCCCAGAGTAGAGCTTAAGAAGTGCGGCAATCCGCGTATCAGAGCTCCGCCGCCCGCGAGATAAATTCCCCTCTGCATCACATCCGCGACTATTTCTGGCTGTGTAGTTTCCAAAACTTCTTTTATTTTCTCTACTAATTCCTCGATTGAGTGGCCGATTGCATTGCGAACGTCCTGGTCGGTAACCAGCATTTCTCGCGGGAGGCCTGTCACCAGGTCGCGCCCGCGCGCGATTACTTCAAGCCGTTCGCGCCCGGGAGCTACCGAAGCAACGGCAATCTTGATTTCTTCCGCGCTTTTTATCCCTATCAATATTTTGAATTCGTTGCGCGCGTGCCCGATGATGTCAGTATTAAATTTGTCTCCGGCGATGCGGACATTTTTCGCGTTCACGAGTCCCCCCAAAGCAATCACGCCTATGTCGGTCGTGCCCCCGCCGATGTCTATTACCATGCTTCCCGTTGGTTCGTGCACCGGTAATTCTATGCCTATGGCCGCGGCCATCGGCTCTTCAATTATGTGTACCTCGCGGGCGCCCGCGTCGCGCGCGGCATCGCGCACGGCTCGAACTTCCACGGACGTGATGCCGGAAGGAACTCCGACGACAACTCGCGGCCCCAGAAGCTTTGTGTGTCCCGCTTGGGCTTTGTTGATGAGATATGAAAGCATCTCTGATGTAACTTCGAAGTCGGATATAACTCCGTCCACGACTGGTTGTACGGCAGTGATATGGGCGGGAGTTCGTCCGAGCATTTCCTTTGCTTGCGCTCCGACAGCGACAACCTTTCCGGTTTTTTGATTCACGGCAACAATAGAAGGCTCATTGATTACTATACCCCGTCCCTTAACGTAGACGAGAGTATTCGCCGTTCCTAAATCAATTCCTATATCGTTGGAAAAATACTGGAGAATTCGCTCCTTGTAATCGTTCAATGTGTCGAAAATTCCCGCCATAAGATCATTATTCTTTATTCTTTTGTGAGAACGTCGATTATAGCGCTTTCCGAAACAAGTGTCGTTGCCCCAGAACTCCTGGAAACAACCTCTACTCCTCCCGCGGAGAGAGTCTTCTCGGAAACGATTAATCGTGTCGGGATTCCAATGAGGTCGGAATCGGCGAATTTTTCTCCGGCTCGCAGGTCGCGATCGTCATACAAGGTCTCGATTCCGTGGTCCTTAAGCAAACTGTATAGATTGTTTGCTTCTGTAATGACATCTTTATTTCCGCCGGAAATCGCGATTATGTGAGCTTGATACGGCGCAATTTCTTTCGGCCAGACTATGCCCTTTGCGTCGGACAATAACTCTACGATAGCGCCCATGAGGCGTCCGAGCCCGATGCCATAGGATCCGAAAACAACCGGCATATCTTTTCCATCCTCATCTTTGAATGTAACGCCAAGTTCTGATGTGTATCGAGTTCCGAATTTGAATATATTTCCAACCTCTATCGACTTAGATTCAACGAGCGTTTCCCGCGCGACTCCCAGAGATTTCAGTATTTCGTCCCGCATCATTCCTTCATTAACCGCAATCCCTTTTTCTTTGTCCACGAAAATCCTGTCCTCGCCAGCGTCGCATAAAGTCTGGAACTCATGGCTAAATTTGCTGAACATGCCGCCCGAAGCGAAAGTCAGATACGTTTTATCGCCTATGCCCGCGCGCTCAAATACATTCTTGTATGCTTGTATCGCCTTGTCATAAAACGCGTCCAGCTCCTCTTGGTTCCGGCTGAAAGAATACATGTCTTTCATAAGGAATTCCCTTCCGCGCATAATTCCGGACTTCGCACGCAGTTCATTCCTAAACTTGGTCTGAAATTGATACGCATAGCGCGGTAAGTCGCGATACGAACTCACGTGCTCTTGCATCATGCGCGCCATAGGTTCTTCGTGCGTACAGCCGAGTCCGAGCTCGCTGTCGTTTTTTAATTTTGTCTTGAACCACACGTCTACTTTCGAATCGTCCCAGCGATCGGTTGCCTTCCAAATCTCCGGGTCTTGAAGAGCGGAAAGAGAAACCTCCTGCCCGCCGATTGCGTTCATCTCCTCGCGGATTATTTTCCTTATATTTTCTATGACCCTAAACCCAAGCGGCAGGTAATCGTATACTCCGGCCATTTCTTTATGAATATATCCAGCGCGAATGAGAAGTTGCGCGTTTTTAGTAACCTCGTCCTTAGGGGCCGATTTACGCGTTTTTGTGAAAAGTTGAGATTGGCGCATAAGTTAGGAGCATAGTATCTGATATGCGAGGGCGGGTCAAAAGGAAGGACTCGCTCAAACTGTGGTATATGAACGGCTCATTTACCGGTACTTGAGCCGTTTCAGTAACTTTTTCTTACTGCCTACAATCTATATGATATCCGATAAGCGTTCGAGCGCGGCTCGATTTCTTTCGATGTCCTCGTAATTATCCGCATGCGACCCTAGGCACAACACAGCAATGATGTCTCCTTTGACGACAAACCACATCCGGGGGAATTGATTCGGCCGCAAACCAGATTTCGGTATCACTAACTCTATTTTCCACATTGTCCACAGGTCATTTTGAGTGATCCGATGCAATTTCGCGGGCGCGATGACTTGTTGCGGCTCCGTTGGATCAAATTGCTTTTCGCACAGACGTTCGAATATCTTCAGAGCTTCCCGCAAATGACGAAATCGCCGCTCTTGGGCGACGATTTCCTTCTCTGCGCCTTCATGGTACAGAAATCGAATCATGCATCGGCGAAATTCGTTCCCCTATAATACGCGAGTTCGTAGGGTATTTCGTGACTTAGCTCTGTCCCAACATACGGCGCCTCCGAGTGAGAAAGGTTTTGTAGTTGTAAACCGCTCAGATGTCCATATTTTTGGATTACACGATCCAGCATTCTGGTTTCTTCCTCATCAAACACAGACAATTTCGGTTTTTCGATGCAGGTATAAACCTCCGTCGGAAAATATCCGTCAGTGCCGGACGATTGAGACACACGCAATAATCCTTTTTCTTTCATGTCCGCAACAATTGACTCAAGATGTGAAGGAAAGGGTCCCATCGGAAGCGCCTTGTATATGTCGCCAGTCAGAGAGCGCTGCTCCTTTTCGTACAAATCAAAATCCACATAATACAAGAGCTTCGCGAGCTTTTTCTTGCCACGGAGCTCTCCGCCAAGTTTCTGGCAGAGGTACAGTATCGCGTTTTGATACTTTCCCTTTTGTAGGGACATAACAGTCATATTATATAGCGGACGCGGATTGTCCGCACTTCTTACTGTGTATATCGTGTATGGTACGTTATTTCCTACTTTTCTACTAATTTCTTATACCGCTCAAACTGTCCTACAGGCGAATCAGCAGATTTCGTGGCTTGGCCTGCCGGTGCCAATCCCATCGGCTCAATTTTAGAGTCGAACGGCTCATTTCCTGCCATTTGAGCCGTTCCAGTTTCAGTCGGTGGAACATCAACAGACGCGCTTTGTACAGGTTCTGTCTCTGAAACAGGGGGCGACGCTTCCGGTAGAGTTGTTGGCTCTGTCGCAGGTGCTGGTGGCGCATCCTCGTCGGTCATAGCTCAATTCTAACGCAGAAAAGGCATCCGACCCCCAAGAACCCCAAAAATCCCAAGCACCGCTGCATATTCATACTAACTATTGTATCAGATTCGTAATCGCATAAAATTATTTCTTATGCGGAACTAAAGTTGGCGTCAGATATTTGTGTACAAGTGCTTCGTACTCATCGTATATATCTTTCTGGATATTCCATTCGCTAGCCGACATAAGCGGCTTGAGTTGTAGCTACCTCTTACTGCCGAAATATGGTGGCTTCGTCATGCGAAAATACGGCTGTTCCCAGCAATTAACCAATACTAGCGTTGCGCCCCACTCTCTTTGGATTTTGTTGAATCGCTCGAAGTCGCCCTTGTGGGCCTCTGGCCGATAACGAAACTTCACCTCGACCAAAAGCGGCTCGCCTTTCTTGTCCAGCACAATGAAATCTGGAATTGAACGGATTTTCTCGCCGACTTTATTGTAGCGGTCAAATTTCTCTGCAAGTTGTGTTAGGTTCTGCACGATAGCTTCATAGCCGAAGCGGTACACTATGTTTCCCGACGCTTTCATCATCTCCTCAAACAGGGTCTCTGCCATCCGGCCCTTGAGCATCGATTCCGCGAAGTTGTTTTGGGTCATACCTTATTTCCCAGTTTCTATTCTTCGGATTCTAATCGGCGGCGACGCTCGTCAAGCGTTTCATCTTCGTAAACCCAAAATATTGGACCCTGTACAGGATACGATACATGAAGCAAGTCTTGTGCCGCACGAGAGAGACTCTTTACCTCTCCATTGATTTGGACATTACTATTCTGTACTACTGTGGCCTTAGTACTTTTATCCCTTATAAATAAAAGTTCTGCTCCAACCGGAATTCCGACCGCCTCAAAATTAAAACGCTTTTTATAGATTTTCATCAACTCTTCCTTTACTTCTGGGGTCTCCCCCATGTCCCGATTTGGAGTTACATTTTCAATCTCAACAAGTTTAACTATTGCAACAACTCTTTCAGGGTTCATTTTGAAGAATTCCCGATTTGATCTGGCCCTATTGTCAGCAAACGCAGTGTGTATTTGCCTCTCAACAAAATTCACATCTTTAACTCTAGCAGCGTAGTAACACTGAAAGGGTAAGGGCATGTTCGTCCAGTCGAGGTCCTTTAGTCGTCTGTCGATATCGTTAGTACGCCCAATCTTAATATAATCCGGCATTGCCTCGTTTATTAGGATGTAGATAATCTCGTCCATGTATTTATTCTACCTTACTCATTAGATGTTTGGTATGACGCTGGAACCCAATTACACGAGCTTGACATCTATTATTTATCGAAGAAAAGCTTGTTCCAGTCAATGCCTTTCCATTTCACACTTTCAGTTATGCGATTGAGTTTCTCGTAGAGAACTTTTCTTTGTTCTGCGTCGAAATGACGATTGAAGGAGTCTGCGGTTCCGAAAAACAACTTAACCCCATCAACTCCACACTCAATATCGCCACTTCTCGAATCTTATACTCTATATCATGTCCACTTATTGGCCATTGAAGCTTCTCTTCCGAGTATCTAATGCCTTCTAACCTTTCTTTGTATTGTTTTAGATGCCACTTTTTAACTCTTTCAAAGGTCTTGGGGTTATGAAAAATCATATCTCTTGGATAACCTTTAAGTGTTTGCGGTTGATTTAAATTCCATAACCTTACTTCCTCTAACCTCTTTACTGAGTGAAAGCAACGAGCACAATATCCGAAAAGCTTATGTGGGAATCTTTGCGTGCCACAATTTCTGCATTGAGTATATTTCTTTGACCAATGCATAAAATTGACTAACTGCGCTGATATCGTGGAACAATAATACGATTATCGCTTTCTAAAATCTCGAGTAGCCTTACTTTTTCTGTTGCTATTTCTGACATGAATATCACTATTTAGGAATAGGCAACCCTAATTTTTGCAGGGGCAAATAATGGAAATAATACTGGCAACCTACCGAAATAACATAATCAAGAACATCCTTGTATTCCGGCTTTCTAAACCAGTCGTTAAGAATATAAATATACTCCACTTCAATATTAAGTGGAGCCATCAATTTTGCGTATTGTTTCCTCTTGAAATCACAGGTCTGTAATTTTTCATCCACAGAACCGGCTACTTTTTGAAACTTAATTTCAATTATAAAGAGTGTGTTATTAACAATTACATAAATTGCTTCATCTGGAAGAAGTTTTTTAGAAATATAGTTTCTATAATTTAGCTTCCTAGATTCAAGATATTTATAAAGAGCGTTTTTCTTAAAACTTTTTGCAACCTCTGTTCCATCATAAAGAATGGAGTCTTCATGTATGCCATATCCCTTCTTGCTTTTTAATAACGCTAGGATGTTCACCCTTCTTTCAAAACGAAGTCCAGTCCTTGTGTTTCCACCACCCTTTCCTCCACCAATCATAATTTCAGATCATTAAATCTTTTAACAGATAAATCGAGATATTTACTCTCAAGGTCCACTCCAATAAATTTCCTGCCGTGCATAATCGCGGCTAAACCAGTCGTTGAGCTACCGGTAAACGGATCTAAAACTACATCCCCTTTGTTCGTACTGGAAAGAACCACACGCCTAAGCAAATCGAGTGGCTTTTGCGTAGGATGTTTTCCATATTTCTTTTCTTCGGGACGCGGAGTACCCATGGACCAAACCGATCGCATTTGTAACCCTGGCTTCTTCAATTGATCCTCAGGCCAGTGACCCTCTTTCATTAGATCGTAATTGAATGTATGTTTTGCCTTTTTTTCCTTCCTAGCCCAAATAAGAGTTTCGTGGCTTGCCGTAAAAAAACGGCAACTCAAATTCGGCGATGCGTTTGGTTTAAACCAAGAAACATCATTTAAGATATGGTAGCCAAGTGACTGGATCGCGTGTCCGCACTGATATATGGAATGATATGTTCCGCTTACCCACAAAGTACCTCCGGGTTTTAATACTTTTTTACAAGCGTCTAGCCAGTTGTAATGGAAATCGTAATCCGCTTCAAAACCTCGACTTTTGTCCCAGTCGCCTTTGTCGACACTTACCATTCTTCCGGCATGCACAGAAAAGCCCCCGTTTGAAAGATTGTAGGGAGGATCGGCAAAAATCATGTCAATCGAATTCTCCGGTATTTGACTAAGCAACAAAATTGCATCTCCATGATATAAAACAAAGTTGTCTTTATTAAAATACGGCTTCATCTCCATTTTAGAGAGTATTTTGGGAGAAGAAGTTGTAAGCACAGACATACGATCATTCTAACATGAGCCTTTTCACTATATGCAAACCCATCGCACAAATCTGGGCTTTAGGGAAACTGGATTAAGGAAAGAAAAAATCGCCATTCCTTTGCATCGCCATATCCTTTGTCATTCTAACATTTTGCCTGCCCGCCTCTGGAGGGCAAAATGTTAGAATGTTGCCGGTCTTTCCGATTTTGACATATCCGGGCATGGACTCGTTTATTAAAATATAGATAATTTCATTCACAGTACTATTTCACCGCGTAATTTTTTGCGGCAAAAACATACTGCTCGATGAAGATGCTTTTGAACGGCACGATTGAGTTAAGCTCATAGAATACCAGAGTTGCTTCGCGGTAATCTTTTTCTTCAACGCTCCGATATGAGAGAGGCGCGCAGTCATGGGCGAGCAGAAGCGCGTTTGCCATAATGCGCGCGGTACGCTTATTGCCGTCTTCAAACGGCTGTACATAGCTTATGCCGACAAGGGCTAAAAGCGCCTTGGCGTATGGCGTGTTTGCATATGAAATTACCGCCGCGAGCGTTTCCACCGCTTCCCTAATCTGGTGGATATTATCAAGCGGCCGATATTTGGAGCCGGTTACGCCGACCGGCTTTTGACGCAAGCCGGCGCTCACGCTCATGTCCTTTATAAGCAAGCCGTGCAGTTGTTCCATGTTGGCCCGCGTAAGAGTTAGAAATTCTTTTTTATTATTATGGACAAACTCAAACGCCTCCTTGTGGTTAAGGATCATCTTGGCTTCTTTTTTGTCATGGCCGGGTGCTTCTTTATGTTCCAGAATAAGTTTTTCCGTATCCAAAAGCGTATAGGTGTTTCCTTCTATCTTTGATGATTTCCACGAGAGTTCTATGATGAGCCGTTCCAATTCTTTTTTCTGAATAGCCGCCGGCAAATCGGCAGTCTGCCTGCGGTATTCGTCGGTTGATTGTTCAAGCGCCGCAAGCTCGGCAGAGGTGAAAATTTCCGGAGGAAACAACGGCAACAGGTCAAAGTTAAAATTCGCGAGCCCATAACGCTTATCCGGTTCTGCGGCGTTGTAAGTACTCGCGTCCACATTGCTTAAGACGCGTCCCCAAACACTCACGCTGTACGCGCGTGATCTGCCACGGCCGGAAGCAGTCAGAAGTCCCGATGTCGCCATACGAGACAGCTCCCGCTTGATAGTTACCAGCGATGTTTCTTCGCCTTCTTTAGATAGATGGTCGTGAACCTCCGAAGAACTCAAGAGGTTATTCCGCAGAAACAACTCTAGTATTTTTTGTTGTTTTTGGCTTATTTCAATCATAATCGTATCATTTATGTCTTATAATCGTATCAAAGTGATACGATTATGTCAACAAAAATGCAATTATCGTCCTAGGTTGCATGTGGGGCATTTTGGAGACCTTTGATTGCTGTAGGATAAGGATATCTTTTGCGGCCGCTCAATTTTTGATAAATCTTTAATTTTCGTCA
>Ga0155315_135_pt1 | contig 17880 bp, 22 predicted proteins | sample RifCSPhighO2_02_FD_106283 | JGI IMG/M metagenome (GOLD analysis project Ga0155315, IMG submission 106283) | Candidatus Kaiserbacteria bacterium RIFCSPHIGHO2_02_FULL_49_16 | reverse complement strand
TGACCTTGAGCACTGCGGATTGAACGGCAAGACGCCGAACGAAGCGCTCGCATTATTCGCGTTAATCAATCCGCCAAATGTGTGTGCCTAAAACACGCCATGAGCATTTAATCAATGGATGGTTTTTCCTGCTGATCCTCGGACAGCAAACGGATAACTTCTGCGTCCTCTACCTGCTTAAATTCAATGTAGTGCGCGCCGACAACGCCCAGAAATTCTTCGGGAGGTTCGAGTATAACGACTTCGTCCGCTTCTTTTCGCAAGTTGTTAATCGTCTCGACCGGCGCGATGGGAACAGCGACAACAATTCGCTCCGGACTTTGTGCTCTCACGGAACGCACCGCAAGCCGCATCGTAAGCCCTGTCGCTATGCCATCGTCGACAATAAGCGCGACCTTGCCTGGAATCGAAACCGGTTTTCGGGGCCCGCGATACGCTTTGACGCGGCGCTTGGCTTCCTGTATCTCCCTTTCAATCTCGTCCGCGAGCCATGCCTGATTGACCGATTCCGTCTCGGAATCGTTCAGCAAAACCGCTTTTTTATCGTCAACCGCGCCAATTGCGTATTCTGGCGAAAACGGATGCCCGATTTTCCGAATGGCGATGATATCAAGCGGGAGTCCGAGCGTTCGCGCTATTTCGCGCCCAACGACAACGCCTCCGCGCGGAAGCGATAATACCACCGCATCGCTTCCGCGATACCGCGCGAGTTTCTCCGCAAGCTTTTGTCCGGCATCACTTCTATCTTTAAACATGCTACTAATACTGACGCCAGCGAGCCGAGGGGCTGGCCGAATCTTTATTTTGCGTGTACGGAATCTCCGATTCCGTTCTTCTTCGAGAGAAGGCCGTCAATGTAAGCGTATAAAGTAGACCCTATAACCAACACTGGTAAAAAACCAATCAGGAGGACAAGCGCGATTGTTGTAGTAAAGCTTCTCGGATTAATAAGCGAAGCCGTATCTAGAGCTAGAGCTATCTTGAATATCGAAGGGAAAATGAGCGGCATTAGTAGTAGAAGAATAATCGCAATAACAAAAATCGCACTGGATATCAATATATATATCTTCATTGTTGAATGCATCCTTCTAATCACGTTCATATGTTCATATTGTAACTCTATTGCCGATCATTTCAATTTACTTGTTAGTCCAGTTAGTCCCGATAGCGCGTAAAGGATTATCGGAACCAAAGCGTCGAATACGTCCATGAACATATCTTTCCGCGCGTCCCGGATAGTGATTCAAACTCAACCTATATAGAGCAGTGACAGGCCGAGAATGACGGCAACAAGACCATATAGGTTAACCGATGCCAAGAACTTCTTGCTCACCACTTTGTGAAGCGTTTCTGGAACGAAGATGTAGGCCACACCCTTGAGAAAGACAGCCCAAGCCAGGACCGTGACAGCCGTACGCCATGTTCCATCCCAGATATTATTCTGAATTATATATAGTGACGAAAGAACGATTAAGAAAATCCCAGTTAAGTACACGATGGCTGGATGGCCCAAAAAGTCTTTTATTATGTTCGGGAGAGTCTTTCCGCGCAGAATCAGAAACAAACCGCTGATAATTAAGTACGTTCCCAACAACTTTGCCGCTATCAAAGAATCGTCCATATTTTGTGATTAGTTAATAAGTTATTAATACTCTCATTATACCAGTCTCCAGACCGCGCAAGCGCTAGGGAATAGTTAGTAGTTAGTAGTCGGTAGTCGGTAGTAAATATACAATGTCTTAAAAATCCAGATCGCGCACGATTTCCGCGTCTATTTCGCTGAAATTGGTCTGGCGAATCCCGCCGTAGAAACGCACCGTGTCCCCGACTATGAATCGCGTGAGGCTCGCCGGCTTTTTACGGTTGTTTAATACGCTAGCACCCTCGGCAAGATAGACGGTGTAATCAGCATTGCCCACCGCCACCTCAAGAGTCGCAGGCAAAGTCGTTGCGGAAATGCTTTTGAGCTTTCCTTCAAAATTGCGCGGCACGAATATGCTTTTATCTTGGTGTACTTCTATAAGAGACGCCGAGAAAACGTTTTTGGAATAGTCGTAATTGCCCACGGCCGAAGGTACTCTATCTCCTTGATGTATGTCGCGGAGGTCGATGACGCGCACACCTTTTTGTATGATGGTAGATGTCGCGAGCGTTACGGTCGTTGCCGGGCCAAAATTAGTATTGGAGAGAACGAGTAACGAGCTTTCGGGACTGACGCTCGCGACCGTGCCGGAAATAGTTTTAGATTCAACTTGGAGCGAAGTATCGCGAATGCGGGAAGCGTTGATTATCAGAACCCCCTCTCCGGAGGAAAGCCTGCCTTCTACGTCGAGGATGTCTTTCTCTTTGATGTCATTGGCGGTTGCCGGCTCGCCATGAGCTTTTGTAATCGCCGTGTCTTTTTGCGCGAGAACCGTAACGCGGACGTATACGTTATTTCCCCATGTCACGCGAGAAAAGAAATTCGAGGTGCCGGCTTTCTGGATGACAACAACGTTGGTCGCAAAGAACTTTCCATCTGGTTTTATATGAAGTTCCGATGGAGAAGCGGCATAGACGCTCTCGGCGCCTAAGGATGCGAGCAAAAAAGCGCCTAAAATAAGCCTTCGTATCAGGGATTCAGAGGGATTTTTCATGTGAGTATTCTGGATTATACCCGTCACGCCGGAAATATCTACATCTAGAATCAGATGGTAACGTTTAGGATTCTCACACTATAAGTTCTGGGAAAATTACGTCCCGATAACTCCAAACATCCTCCCGATTCCGAATGTTATTGCCATGGCGATGATACCTCCCGCGACGACACGCAGAGTGGCCGCTAGTTTGTTGGCCCCTCCGACGTGCGCGCTAAGAGTACCGGTGATAATTAGCGCGACTAATACCGCCGCGAATGTAACTGGAACTCTCGCGGATGCGGGCGGCAACGCTATGGCAAGGAGAGGTATCATCGCTCCCGCGAGAAACGCCGCCGCAGACGCATATGCGGCATGCCATGGATTCGTCAGGTCATTGGGGTCAATGCGCAACTCCGCTTCTACATGCGCGGCAAAAGCGTCATGCGCGGTCAGTTCAGCCGCCACCGTACGCGCCGTCGCTTTCGTAAGTCCTTTTCTCTCGTAAATTGCCGCTAATTCTTCAAGTTCCGCGTCGGGTTCATTCTGAAGCTCCAACCGTTCTTTTTCCAGCAAAGCTTTTTCCGTATCCCTCTGCGTGCTGACTGAAACATATTCCCCTACCGCCATAGATAACGCCCCAGCAGTGAGACCCGCGACGCCGGCAGTAAGAATAAAACTCAATGAATTCGACGCGCCGGCAACTCCTACAACAATGCCGGAAACGGATACAATTCCATCGTTCGCTCCCAAAACTGCCGCACGAAGCCAGTTCAGTTTCGTCCCTGTTCCAACTATATGTAACTCATGATGCACCATCGTATTAGTAATGATACTACAAACCTCGGCTATTGCCTCTGATTTTTGCTGTTTTTGCCACGTCCTAATGTTTTGCAAAACGTTAGAATGTCATCCGCAAGAGAGAAGTTTGGAATCGCTAAGCTTTGAATTTTATGGAACAGCCGAGCGATGGATTAAACCATGGTTCTATTGGCTGTCCCGCGAGGAGCTTCCGCATGTTCTCGCGCATGGTGCGTTCTTTCACTTCCTCTTGCGGCTCCAGTGCGTCGGTAATCCGGCCGTGAAATACCAGTTTCGCGTCTTTGTCGAAAAGAAACGGGTCGGGCGTACATGAGGCGCCATACGCGCGCGCCACAATTCCGTCTTCATCCATAAGATACGGAAACAAAATCCCGCGCTCTTTCGCGAACGCTTTCATGTTTTCCACTCCCTCGCCCGGATAATCCGGATCGCTTGAGTTGATGCCAACAAACGCAATTTTATTTCCGAACTCTCTATGAAGTGCCACCACCTCCCCCATCCGCACTTTCACATACGGACAGTGATTGCACATGAAGAGAATGAATACTCCGTCCGTTCCAAGCGAAAGCGAAACAGCGCGCCCGTCAATGCCCGGCAGTGTAAAATTCGGAGCCGAATCCCCCTTTTGCAACCGCATGAAAGATTCGGTCTTAACCATGCACCAATCATCCCACAACTTGATATTTAATGAAACATAACGGTTCTTTATATCATTCTTCCCATTTTTTCTTTTTTTCTGTCATATCCATATACATGGTAGTCCTGTCATTCTAACGTTTTGCAAAACGTTAGAATGACGCCGGAGCCAATTTTCGCGAATTTGACTCTGGTTTTATGCGGTCTGGGTACTTTAGAAAGAATCCGAACGCATTTCCAGAGTACCACAGACGACTTAGTCGCGCGCTCCTCATTCAGCAGAATGACCTACTGGGTCGGCTTGGTGGCTTTGTACTTTGTGGCACGATTCGGTTTTGTGCCCCGTCTACAGGCGAATCAGCAGATTTCGTGGCTTGGCCTGCCGATGCCTGCTCCATCGGCCGCCCTCGCCCCGTGCGCGCACATTTTCCTTCGCTCTGCGAAGCTCCCAATGGGTTAATCCCTATGCTTCTCAATGTCAAGAATGCGGTATCTGTCGTCAACAATCTGGAAGTAGAAACGGACGTTGTCAGTCACTCGCGCTTGCCAAATGCCCCGCGTCTCATCGTATTTCTTCGCACGGAGTGACGGGTGCCTGATATCGGAGAGAAGAAAACGCAGTTGCTTCTCGAACGCTCTTTTTATCTGCTTCTGCAATTTCTTGAAAGCCCGCTCGAATTGCGGAGTACGGGAGTATTGCATCGTTATTTAACGCCGGCCATGAATTCCTCGACGCTATTGAACGGACCTATCTCTTTGCCCTCTTTGATTTCACGGAGTGCGATTCGAAGGCCAGGAGAAAGCTTCTTGGCGTCTTTTGCAGGCACAATCGCGACTCGCCGCATCTGCGATTTAATGGTTTGCACTTCCCGCTCAAGTACCGCCAGCCGCTTTATAATAACCGCATTGGTCATGCTGGACAGTATAACATATTAAATCCCGGGTTTCAGCTTATTGTAATATCGCTCGAACCTGCATTTGCAAAACAAAGAAGTCCAAGAAATCCCCGCCATGCCTTGGTCGGCGCTTCGCGCCGCCCGCGCTAATTTTCGCGAATCCGATGCGAGTTTTATTCGGGCTGCGGGACTTGGATTCGAACCAAGGTGACGACTTTCAGAGAGTCGCATCCTACCACTAGATGATCCCGCAATTACTGACTGATGGTTTTCAACCCGTTGAGAATACTTGAAAAACGGGCATTATTCAACCGGACATGTCCTTCGGTCAGTTTCTAAATAGACAGGAATTTCTTTGATTGATTTCACGCCTTCAGTTCCGAAAACGACACGCAGTAGGAGTCCGCGCCGTACATCATCGCTGAAATATTGGTCAAAGATGAAATTGCCGAGCGAATAATAGATGTGCTTGCCGTTGTAAATCTCGTGTTCTTGTACCACATGCGGATGCGAGCCGATGACGATTTCCGCACCGGCATCTATAAAACTATGGGCTAATTCGCGCGAATATGCCGATGAAGTGGTCGCGTATTCCTCGCCCCAGTGCGTGTAGACGATTGGGATGTATCCGCGCGCGCGCGTTTTCTGTATCGATTCCACCGTCGTCGAAGACATACCAACATACTCAAGTATGTTGGTATGTTCTGTGGGAGCAAATTCGTTGTAGTTAATGAATGCAAAAATAATCGGAGAAAAAGCATGCTCTAAATATACCGAGTGGTGAATTGGGTCGCCAAAATACCAAACACCCGCATTTTCCAATTCGCTTATCGTAGAGCGAACACCTGCCGTACCAAAATTCAGAATGTGATTGTTGCCGAGATTTACGATGCGGACTTTGTGTTTGTACAAAAGCCCCGCCGTAGCGGGAGGAAAAGTAAACGTGTAATTGAACTCGCCGCCGGGAGTTGAAGTGGCGCTTACAGAAGCGTGGTTGGTTATCGGCCCCTCGAGATTCGCGACAATCAAGTCAGAGCTTTTAAGAGTCTCATCAATGCAGGAAAAAATAAAATTACCTCCTTTTACGTCTACTGCTTTCCGAACAGAGCGGTCAAACATAATGTCGCCTCCAAAAATAATCGTCGCTTGTTTTGACCTCTCCGGCCACAAATAGTTATTGTCCGATGGCTCACGCATCGCGTATTTCTCTGCCGCGATATAAAGAAACAATGCAGCGACAAGCGTAAAAACAAGCGCTACTGCGTATTTTAAACGCGACATCTATTCAATGATTCCGGCTAGAGAGTGCGGTTTTCCTTCCATTATTGAAGCGTTTGTAATACGGGTAAATTTGGCCTTTTTGTGAAATTCCTTGAGATTGCGCGCGCCGACGTAGCCCATTCCGACTTGTACGCCGGAAATAAGGGTGGCTACCACGTCCGCGACAGGACCCTTGTAGGGCACCAATGCTTCTACGCCTTCCGGCACGGCCTTGCGGCCGTGCGTAAAATAACGCTCTTTCCCTGCCGCACTTTCAATTACTGATTTTGAACCCATGCCGCGATACTCTTTGTATTTTCCGCCATTCTTCTCAACAATTTTACCCGGAGTCTCGTCGGTACCCGCAAAAAGATTGCCGAGCATCACAGCCGAGGCACCAGCGGCAAGCGCTTTCGCGATGTCGCCCGATGTGCGGATGCCGCCATCGGCAATAACGGGTACACCTTTCTTTTCTGCGACCGACACAACCTCAAGAATCGCGGAGAGTTGAGGCACGCCAACTCCTGAAATTACGCGTGTTGTGCAGATAGAACCGGGGCCGACTCCCACTTTTATGGCATCGGCAAATTTACATGCTTCCCTCGCGGCCTCGGCTGTTGCGATATTACCGAAAATCATTCTTGCATGCTTAAGCGACTTTTTTATTTTCTTCGCGCTCGTTACAACATTCAAATTGTGTCCGTGAGCGCAATCAATCACAACCACATCGCATCCTGCCTCGTCTAGCGCTTTCGCCCTGTCGGTGGCAAATGGCCCGCACGCGGCTGCAACTCGGACCCCTGCGGACTTCACTTCCTTCACCATTCTCACCTGCTCCTCAATAGAGCAGTTGCGATGTAGAACGCCAAGTCCTCCGAGACGACCTAGCGCAATAGCCATAGGAGTTTCCGTAACGCGATCCATCGCGGCAGAAAGAAACGGCACCGCGAGATTAATGCCGCCAATGCTTGTTTTAAGCGACGCTTCCGCGGGCTCCATGGCGGAGGCGGCAGGGCGGATGAGTACGTCGTCAAATGTAAAACCCTCGTTTAGAATCTTAGAAACCATGGCCTATTATAGGCGGAAGGGCGAAAAAATCAATTGCCCCTATAAACCGTAGCGACAAGCGCGCGGTGGTCGCTTAAACCCGATACCATTTCTACATCTGAAACCGCATACGCCGAAGAGGTATGTCTTTCTCATTCAATTCCTGAATAGTCGCAACGCCAGGCAACTCTCGGCGAAGGAACGGAAGAGCATGGTCGAGGTGATAGGAGTTCTCGACGTTAAGCGAGATTAGTTTAATGGATGTGGACTGTTCGGAATCCTTCATTTCGCCCTACTTTGCTTAACCGCCGCCTTGATGAACGCGTTGAAAAGCGGATGCGGCGAGAGCGGGCGGGCGAGGAATTCCGGATGAAATTGCGTCCCGAGAAAGAACGGGTGTACGCTTTTTGGAAGCTCGGCAATTTCCATTAGTACGCCGTCGGGTGAGCGGCCGGAAAATACAAGTCCGGCTTTTTCTAATTTCTCAATATATTCCGGATTCACTTCGTAGCGATGCCGGTGGCGCTCGGAAGTAGATTTCTTGGCATACGCCTCTTGTGCGATGCTCCCGGGAGTCAATTCGCACGGATACGCGCCAAGACGCATCGTTCCGCCGTAGTTCTTCTTTGCCATCTTCTCTATCTGCTCGGGTAAAATTGCGATAACCGGATTCGTTGTTTTCTCGTTTATTTCGGTCGTGTGCGCGTCCTTGAGCTCCGCAACATTTCGCGCAAACTCAACGGTCATCAACTGCATGCCGTAACATAGTCCGAAATATGGAATCTTTTTCTCGCGCGCATACTGTATTACTCGTATCTTCCCTTCTATACCAGTCTCGCCAAAACCGCCTGGCACTAAAACTCCGTTATATCCTGTGAGCTTCTCAAGATTCTTCCCTTTCTCGAATTGCGAAGATGAGATGTAATCAATAACCGGCATAACTTCCGCCGCATAGCAAGAATATTTAATCGCTTCAAGAACGGAAATGTATACGTCAGATAGTACGAAGTCGCCTGAATCAAAATACTTGCCGACTACTGCAATTTTCACTTCTCCTTCTCCGTTTTTTGAGCGACTAACAAATTCTTCCCAGTCCTTCAGGTCAACAGTCGGCGAGCATTTGTTCATCTTCAATATTTCGCAAAGCTGTGCTGATAAGTTATCTTTTTCGAAATTGAGCGGGACATCGTAGATGCTCTTCACGTCTGGCGCCGATATGACGTTCTCCGGCTTCACATTGCAGAAAAGGGCTATTTTCTGTCGGCGCTTCTCATCAATCGCAATCGGAGCGCGCGCGATGATTATGTCCGCAAACACTCCCGCGCCATTCAGAGTCCGAGCGGCGTACTGCGTCGGCTTCGTCTTCATCTCCCCGATTGAATTTGGCACAGGCAAGTAACTTACCAAGACAGTCGCCACATCATCAGGGTGCAGTGTTTTCATCATACGGATTGCTTCGAGAAATAGAATGTTCTGGTACTCGCCCACTGTCCCGCCTATCTCAATCGTTGTCACATCAGCACCAGAGTCCTCGGCTGCTTTTTCTATGCGAGAAATTACTTCGAGCGGAATATCGGGCACGACCTCTACGCACTTACCGTCATATTCGAGATTGCGCTCGCGCTTGATGACAGAAAGATACACGGAGCCCGTCGTCATGTAATTAATGGACGGAATACTTTGATTGAGAAATCGTTCGTAATTGCCCATGTCCTGGTCGGTCTCTAGGCCATCTTCCAACACAAACACCTCTCCGTGGACTGTCGGATTCATGGTCCCGGCGTCAACATTGATATACGGATCGATTTTCAGCGCGGTAACAATAAGCCCGCGAGCTTTTAGGAGAGTGGCAATTGAAGAAGACGCGATTCCTTTGCCGACGCCCGACATTACGCCTCCCACTATGAAAATATATTTATGTACTGTACCCGCACGCATCATGAACCATATACTATCACGTGTGCAAATATCTACGTACCGCCAAGTAACTGGATAAGGCGCCCAGAGCAATTCCGGAGGCCATTATTACGAAGAAAATGATAGGGAACGAACCTGCATAATACGCAAAAGCGTTAAATGTGCCTAAAAAACGCTGTAGGGGCGCGCTTATATAGAGAGTTATTGGATAGAGCAATATCAGTACAATCAACCCAGAAACAAATCCGTATAATATTCCGGTAATCATGAAAGGCCCCCGGACGTACCACCTGCTGGCACCGACTATATTCATCACTCCTATCTCGTCGCGTGACGTATAAATCGCAAGACGAATCGTGTTGAATGCGATGAGAAGCGACGCGAGCCCCATGATTATGGAAACTATCGTTCCTAAGCGCCTTGTTGTATCGATGATATTAGTCAGCCTGTCTATGGCAGTTTTGTTCTGATAAAAATTGACTTTGTCTATAGAGGAGCCGGCGATCGTTCCGCTCGACTGTTGGGTACTCAAGAACTTTGCTATTGCTTCATATTGAGAAGTTTGTTTGGCCCGCACTTCAAGAGAGGCACCGAGCGGATTGTCTTTAAGTTCATCAAGCGCTTGGATGGTAAGCTGATCGTTCTTGTGCCTCTCTCTAAATTGCGCGAGTGCGTCGTCGCGGCTCATGAATGAAACTGATGCAACTTCTGGAAGCGATTCAAGCATTTTTTGCACATCAGTAATCTCTGCGTCAGTCGAATTTGTTGTGAAATATACTTTTACATCAACCTTTTGCGTTAGTTGAACGAGAGTCGCATTAAGCGCCGATCCGAAAATCATCAATCCTGAGATTACAAATAGGGTAAGCGTCATTATTGATATGGCCGCGAGAGATACGAATCCGTTTCGTATGAACCCGATAAGTCCATACCTCGCGACTCTTTTTATGTTTAGCCAGAGACTCATAGCAAATAGCTTGTAGCCAGTAGCTGGTAGCCAGGGAAGAAAACATCTGTCCATTTACAAGCTACTGTCTGCATGCTACTTGCTGAATTATATGACATATCGATTAGCGTCTAGAGATAATAACATCATATAACATTTTTTCTTGATATTTTCTGGCTACAGGCTACAAGCTACCGGCTATTAGCTAAAGTGTGTACTTCCCCTCCCTGTCATCACGTATCAATCTGCCTTGATCCATTGTCACCACCCTCTTTCCGACAGAATCCACAATTGATCGGTTATGAGTGGCTAACAACACTGTTGTTCCAAGATTGTTTATCTTTTTCAGGATTTCCACAACATCATGCGTGTTTATGGGATCCAAATTTCCAGTCGGCTCGTCTGCAATCAGCACGGCCGGCTGATTAACTATGGCGCGCGCTATTGCGACCCTCTGCTGTTCGCCTCCGGAAAGCTCCAGTGGAAAACTCCACATCTTGTCGGCCAACCCTACCAACTCAAGCACATGGGGAACATCTGCCTTGATATCATCATCGCCCTTGCCCGCCACCTCAAGCGCAAAAGCAATGTTCTCATAAATGGTTTTTGTTGGAAGCAGACGAAAGTCCTGAAAAATCGTGCCTATGTTGCGCCTCATCTTCAATAATTCAGAGTTTGATAAGTCGTTGATTGAACGGGAATTGAAGTAGACCAAACCAGATGTTGGAATTACCTCCGCAAACAACATCTTTAATAGCGTCGTTTTTCCCGCGCCCGAATGCCCAACAATAAACACAAATTCACCCGGCTCAATTGAAAGAGTTATGTCTTCCACCGCATGCTGGCCGCCGTTATACACCTTTGTGACTTTGTCGTAGTGAATCATGCCAAAAAATAAGGAGTGTAGCGACTATATTTTTTGAGCACCCGCCCAAATTTCTCATACGCGCTCTCACTCAACATATTCAAATAGTTTATCACAGACTGAAATAAGATAGAAAACATTATTGCGTGAGAAATTTAGGCGGGTAGGCATTTCTAACTCGCTTCCCGCCTGCGCCGAAGATTCGGCGGCGCAGGCGCTCCTAAGAACTGCCCAAATCTTTCTCCGCGTCAATAAATGATTGGACGTCGCCATCCAACACTTTGTCCGTATTGTGTTCTTCGTGTTCCGTGCGATGGTCTTTCACGAGCTTGTACGGGTGCAGTACGTAGGAACGAATCTGGCTTCCCCATTCGATTTTCGTTGTCGCCGCCACGGAAAATCCTCGCGATTTTTTCGTCTGCGCTTCCTCGCGCATTTTAAAAAGTTTTCCGCGAATCATTTCCAGCGCCTTCTCGCGATTCTGAGCTTGACTGCGCTCAGAGGTAACTTGAACCGAGATTCCCGTAGGCGTGTGGGTCATTCGCACGGCTGTGTCGCGCTTGTTTACATTCTGCCCGCCGGGACCTCCCGAGCGCGCGACGGAAACTTCCAGCTCATCGTCCGGAATATGCAGTTCGCCCACGTCCGGAAGTTTCGGCAAAACCTCAACCATTGAAAAAGATGTCTGCCGTTTCCCTGCGGAATTGAATGGCGACATTCGCACAAGCCGATGTACTCCCGCCTCATTCTTCAATGTGCCATAAACGCCAGCTTGCCCTGAGCCTGTCGAATGGGAACCCAAAACCTCAAACGAAAGGCTTCGGTATCCGCCGACTGAATTCTCATTGGCGGATAGAAGCGACGTGCGCCATCCCTTGCTCGCGACATATTTGCTGTACATGCTGAAAAGAATTCTTGAGAAATCTTCGGCATCGTCCCCGCCCGCGCCGGAGATGATGGAAATAATCGCGTCATTTTTGTCGCACGAACCGCCTCCCGCGAGTGTCTGCTTCAGCTCCTGATATTCTTTGAGCGTCGCTTGCGCTTTTTCCTTGTCGCTCCAAAAATCGGGCGAAGCCATCGCCGTTTCAATTTCCGCTATTTGCTTTTCGATACTGGTCTTATCCATGGAGCCGCCTCGCGGAATCGAACCGCGGACCCCAACTTTACGAAAGTTGTGCTCTACCAACTGAGCTAAGGCGGCAAATTAGAGTGAACCATGAATATATCATTTTTGCGACAAATTCGCTTCTTTCGCGTATATCTTCAAGAACTGCAACAACTCTTACAGAACACACCAACATTCTCAAGTTTGTAAGGATGTTTTAAACGTGTTGAAATGATTTTAGAAACCGAACAAATAGTTTGCCGTATGGTGATAGAGTATGCTCCACAAATTTACCGCGGTATTTTTTATTGATAAGCCCGCTATTTTGAAGTCGCCGAGTGTGCTCGCCTAATGTCTTTTCATTCGCGCCAAGCGTTCTTACAATATCTTCAAGAGTGATTCCGCCACTTTCAGCGACGAGAAGTAAAATCTCGATGCGGTAGTGGTTCGCCATTCCTTTCAGGTGTCGCTCCATTTGTTTTGCGGTTTTCATTGCCATTTTTTTAATCATACATCATCCTTATATTCTCAAGTTTGTAAGGATGTGTATATCTTGCGCGACTATTTTTGTCTATGGAAAAGTCAATCGCGAGGGTTGTCGGCAATCACTAGAATATCCTCTCTAAATTTCTTTACTGACAGTGTTTTAAACCGCAGTGCGTCTACAATTTTGTCGCTCCCTTTTCCCGAAACGGTGACTGCCTCCCTCCCACCTATTATTATCGGTGCGTAAAAGACGTATACTCTGTCAACCGTCTTCGCGTCAATAAAACTTCCCAGAGTTTCTCCGCCGCCTTCCACAAAAACGCTGACGATTTCCTGTTTCCGCAATTCGGCAAGGAGTTTTTTGACATGGATTCTCGCTCCACTGAAAGTAAGAACTCGTATTCCGCGTTTTTGCAGCTCCTTTATCTTCTTTTTCGGAGCGCCAGAGGTCGTTGCGATTATGACATTCGCGTCGCGAAGTACTCGCGCGTTTTGCGGAATGCGCAGGTGCGAGTCCACGATTATCCGCACGGGGTCTTTCTTTCCTTTCGTTCGCGCGCCCAGATGCGGGTTGTCGCGAATTATCGTGTTCACGCCGACAAGAATCGCGTGGTATGCACTTCTTAATCCACGCGCAAAACGCCTCGCCTCCTCGCCGGTAATCCACTTTGAGTCGCCGGTTCTCGTGGCAAGTTTGCCGTCCAGACTCATGGCGAATTTAAGAGCGACGAATGGCTTTTTCTTTTCGTGAAAAACAAAAAAGGCCTCGTTAAGGGCGCGCGCTTCTTTTTGCCTCGCTCCGACCGAAACGGGAATGCCGAATTGCTTGAGTCTGGCTATTCCATGCCCCCGCACTTGCGGATTCGGGTCTATGGCGGAGCAGACGACTCTTTTTATCCCCGCGTTAATGAGCGCTTCCACGCACGGCGGAGTCTTCCCGAAATGGGAACACGGCTCAAGATTGGCGTAGAGAGTGGCGCCGGAGGCGTCCGCGCGCGCGGCAGAAAGGGCTTCGATTTCCGCGTGCGGACTGCCTGCTCTCCTGTGGTATCCCCTGCCTATAATCTTCCCGTTCTTCACGATGACGGCGCCGACCATCGGATTCGGGTTCGTCCAGCCAAGGCCTTTAACCGCCAACTTCAAGGCCTCGTCCATAAATTTCTCATCTTGTGCGCGTATACTTCCCATAATTCGTTACAACTTTTTAAGATGGTGGCCAAGCTTCTTTTTCTTAGTTGAAAGATACGCGGCGTTTACTTCGTTGTGGGAGATTTCCAACGGCACACGCTCCGCGATTTTTATTCCGAACGAGGAAAGTTGCCTTTCCTTCTCCGGATTATTGGTCAACAACTTTATTTTCTTCGCGCCCAAGTCTTTTAATATCAGTGCGGCAACTTCGTAATCACGCGCGTCTGCGGAAAATCCAAGCGCGTGATTCGCGTCTACCGTATCGTACCCTTCGTCCTGAAGCGCGTATGCTTTTATCTTATTTCCAAGTCCGATTCCCCGCCCTTCTTGATTTAAGTATACGATTATCCCGCTCCCCGACTTTTTTATGATTTCCATGCTTGCCTGAAGTTGTTCCCTGCAGTCGCACCGGAGTGAACCGAACGTGTCGCCCGTGAGACATTGCGAGTGGACCCTGACGAGTACGGGTTTCTTTTCAACGTCTCCATGTATAAGCGCTACATGTTCGAGGTCGTCGAAAGTAGAGGTGTAAACAATTATGCGAAATGTTCCGTGCCGTGTGGGAAGCGTGGATTCCGAAAATCGAGCGACTCCGTGTGGAGACTGGAGCAGATGGAGAGGATGCGCGCGAAGGTATCGCACAATATCCTTTATCGCGACAATCTTTATTTTCAGTTCACGCGAAAACCGCGCGATTTCTGCTCCCCTCGCCATACGGCCATTCTCTCCGACTATTTCGCACAAGACTCCGGCGGGAGTCCTGCCCGCCAGGCGCGCGAGGTCGACCGCCGCCTCGGTATGCCCCTCCCGCTTCAGCAACCCGCCAGTTCGCGCAACGAGACCGAACACGTGGCCCGGTTTTACGATGTCCTCCGCGCGCGATTTTGGGTTTGCGAGAATGCGGATTGTTTTCGCCCTGTCGTACGCGGAAACTCCCGTCGTGATGCCTTTTTTCGCGTTCATCGAGACCGTGAAATTCACGCCCGTCTTTTCGGTGTTCTGGCTCAAAGGGACCATCGCGGAAAGCCGGAGATTATGCGCCTGCGAAGGAGTAATCGCGGCGCAGACAATTCCGCCGCCGTACTTCAGCATTGTATTGATGTTCTCTCCGGTCGCGGCATCGGCCGGAATATATAAATCGGCCTCGTTCTCGCGATTAGGGCTGTCAACAACGATGAGCATCCGGCCTTTTTTCACCTCCTCAATCGCCTCCGGTACCGTGCAAAAGTCTCTCACACCGTTAGAGGCAGGTCGCGTTCGCGTTTTATGTGGAAATGATTTAGTCATAGTTGTACATTTTCTAGATGGTGAGGATTTCGATTATATCTTGTGCGACCGCGGTCTCTAACGGGGTCATATTTTAGAGATGAGTTGAATCATCGCAAGCGCTGTTTCCGCGGCTTCTACGCCTTTGTTTTCCACTTTTCTCGTGGCACGCTCTAATGCATCGGCTAAACGATAAACCGCGAGAACCTCAAATATCACGGGAATTTCGTATCGCATGGATACCTCTGCGCATCCGCGCGAGCACTCGTTCGCGATTTGCTCGAAATGATATGTCTTCCCTTTCACTATTGCGCCGAATGTTATCAGTGCGTCATATTTCTTCTTTTTTGCCATTTTCTTGGCAACGAGCGGAACTTCCAAAGCTCCCGGCACACGCACCATTTTTATGTGGCTTTTTGAAACCCCGCGCGCGAGAAGCGTCGCGACACAGCGTTTTTCAAGCTCACACGTGACATTCTCTCGGAACGAAGTTCCTATGATGCCTATGCGTATGTTTTTGATTTTCTTCGCCATATCTATCTTTTTTCACAAAAACTCTCAATGTATTTTGCAAGAACATCCGCTTCAAGGTTGACCAAATCTTTCGGCTTCAGAGTGTGGAACATGGTTGATTCCCATGTATGCGGAATAACGCACACTGAAAAACTGCCAGACCGATAGTTAATCACTGTCAGAGAAACGCCGTTCACCGTGACAGAACCCTTTGGAGCGATGTAGCGGGAAATCTGCTTCGGAACCGAAATTAAAAGTGTGTGTTGATTTTTCTCTTTTCTGATTTCTTTCACTGTTCCAACTGCATCAACATGCCCTTGCACAATGTGGCCGGAAAGAAACGTTTGCGGAGTGGTCGGCAACTCAAGATTTACGATACGTTTAGCAGTCAGTATGCTAAAGTTTGTTCTCTTGAAAGTTTCCGGCATTACATCCGCGACAAAAGTGTCGCCAGATTTTTTTGCGACAGTAAGACACGCGCCATTGACCGCGACGCTATCGCCTCGTTTCAGCGCGCGCGCAATGTCGCGCCCAGCGTGAATCGCGAGCGTGGTCCGCGTTTTGTTAGCGACTGTTCCTGTGTGCGTAATTATTCCGGTGAACATACAACAAAAAAAATCCCCTCATTTCTTCGGGGATAGAAAAGTACCAAAAACGAGCCGGTACCGTTCCCTCTTTCATCCCGACTATACGGTCGGTCGCGGAATCAAACCGCAGTCGTGTCCCGATTTTTCAACCAGAACTCGCGGACTCGTCCATTCGACTACGCTCAGGACTTTACCGCCGATTGGGACTTTCCGCCGAATGGCGAATCACCCAAACCCCGAAGGAGGTTCCACTATACAACACTTTCTGTTTTTATGGAATGAAAGCGCGCGAAGTGTTATGCCTTCAATGCCGCCTATTAGCAACGTAACAGTCGCAAGTTTCCCGCCTGTAAAATTCCTCATCCATATCTATTCCAATGTTCTCAAGAACTTAAGAACACCTAAGGCACGGCGCGTTATTTTGTGTCGAACGGCGTTTTTCTCGTTTCTTTTTATAACAAGGCCAGCTATCGCAAGTCGCCGAATATGTTCCGCGACAGTCTTGTAGTTGATTTTTAACACGGAAGCAGTTTCCTCGACTGACATTTCTGGAGTTCGTTGCAATAATTCGAGAATTTGGATACGTCGATGATTCGAGAAACCTCTGACCAGTCTCTCTAGTTGCCGATAATTCATAGTAGTCATAGTAGTAATGCCTCTCAAAGACTATTCTAGTGTTCTTGAGAACTTAAGCATATCGGTTCCGTGTGATTTTGCAATCATTCATCTGTTATTTGCTCCGCGACTTTGTAAATATCTCCAGCGCCCATCGTGATGATGAGCGTATTGGAATCGTATTCCAAAAGCGCCTTGCGGATTTCATCAAATGAACCCAGCGCGCGGGCATTTCCTCCATGCGCGACAACGGCTTCAGCAAGCGCATGATTTGTTATTCCGGGAATCGGCTCTTCGCGCGCGGGGTAAATTGGCGCGATAATTACTTCATCCGCTTTGGCGAGCGCCTCGCCAAAACCTTTCATTAAATCTCTTGTGCGCGAATAAAGATGCGCGTGGAACGCAACCGCGATTTTTTTGCTCGAGAATTTCTCGCGAACGGCATGAAGCGTCCTTTCTATCGCTGTCGGATGATGCGCGTAGTCGTCGTAGACTTGTGCGCCATTCGGCGTTTCTCCCTTGTATTCAAATCTGCGCCATAAGCCCTTAAAGTTCTTGAGTGCTTCGTCCGCATCGGATTCTGAAATATCAGGAAATGCGGCGCGCGCCGCCGTCTTCGCGGCGCGCGCGTTTTCGCGATTGAATTCTCCGAGCAGTTTGAGCGTTGGTACCGTCTCTTTCGTATAATCGACTACTCGCGATGTTACGCCATTTAAGACAATGCTCATATTCTCGCCGTTCGGAGCCGCAACAACAATTCCTTCCTTTCCCACCGCGCGCGCCGCTTTATTAAATGACTCCAGCATTTTCTCAAGCGTCGAAAAATAATCGGTGTGGTCCCACTCGGCGTTTGTAATCACAAGTATTTCCGGCGAGAGTTTCAGCATGTGGTCTTTGTATTCGCATGCTTCCACGATAAGAAGGTCGTCGCGTCCCTGTAGATAATTCGAGCCGAAATCCGACACGATAGAACCGACTATGGCGCTTGGGTCTTTCCCAGTGTGTTTCAGAGTCGCCGCGAGCATCCCAGTCGTCGTTGTTTTTCCATGAGTCCCTGTCACGGCAATCGTTCTCATATTCTTTGAAACGACTCCGAGCGCTTCAAAGTAGGAC
>Ga0155315_132_pt1 | contig 23290 bp, 20 predicted proteins | sample RifCSPhighO2_02_FD_106283 | JGI IMG/M metagenome (GOLD analysis project Ga0155315, IMG submission 106283) | Candidatus Kaiserbacteria bacterium RIFCSPHIGHO2_02_FULL_49_16 | reverse complement strand
AGGTTTATTTTTAAGTCTTTCAACTTTCGTAAGCTAAGCAAGAACCTAAATAAACTGATTGCGCCGCTTTCGAAAGACCGAAATTAAAGCGATGTGGCGGGGCGCAAATCCTCGCGCTGGACGACATAGATTGCCCCGCTGATAAGTGCCAGGCCGACAGGCATCCAGACGGTAAATGTTTCTGTAAGAAAAAGGAATGAGTACAGCGCTAACGATGGTATTTGTGTGCTCAACTCCGATGACAATAAAGACCGTCGGAATCGTCACGCTGAATGCGAGCACCAGGAAGAGCGGCAAATCACTTTTTGGCGGCGGCCGCAGGGAATGCCTGTAGGCCATTATGGGCGCGAGCGCGAGAGATGCCACAAAAAAGCGCAAGAAAGCAAGCAAATACGGGTCGACTGCGCCATTCAAATATTTCAAAATCGGATAGGTAGCCGCGATTCCGGCCATTGAAAGGACCAGTAAAATAGTCCACGAGAGCCTGCTCATATCAACCCCATTCAACAGTAGATGGCGGTTTGTCGGAAATGCGATATACCACGGCACCAACCTCGCGCACCTCGTTTGTAATGCGACGAGAAACTTTGTCGAGGAAGTCGTAAGGAAGCTGTGCAAAGCGAGCGGTAAATCCGTTTACGCTCCAAACAGCCCAGAGCGCGACGACATGCCCGGAGCCCGCGTCGTCTCCTTTGGAGACTGTGTGTTCGGAGCGCGTGAGCGTTGCGCCCGCTTGCCATACTGTTTTGTATAAATCCGCAGAACGCAATTCTTCTATGTAGATTCCGTCTATCGCTCGAGCAATTTTCAGACTTTCGGCTGTAACTTCTCCTTCAATTCGCACGACGAGCCCGGGGCCGGGGAAGGGGTGGCGCACTAGCAAATCTTCCAGAACGCCGATGTCTCGGCCGATAGAGCGCGCGGAATCTTTTACTTCGGTCTCTAGGGGAATGAGTTCAGGGACGGAAAATCCGAGTGCGGTATTGTGATGAAGTTTTATCTGCGCGCGACGCGCTCCCGTCGCGTGTCCATGCCCGCTTTCCACCAGGTCCGTGTAAAGAGTGCCTTGCGCAATGAAATCCGCTCCGAACTCTTTAATTTTCTTTTCCAAAACTTCTTTATAGACGGCTCGCATCGCCACGCGCTTTTCCTCCATACTTTTCTTGCCCTTTAGCGCTTGGAGGAAATTGTCTGTCGCATCAACAATTTCAAGCGTGAGCCAATCCTGTTTGTCGAAATACTTTTTTACATATGCCTCATCGTCCGGGCGGTCTATTCCGCGAATGTAAACTCCCATAATTTTTCCCGAAGTACCCTCGTGAGCGGTCTTCAAAAGATACGCGACGACAGATGAATCCGAACCGCCTGAAAGCGCAATCAAAACTTTCTTATCCGCGATTTGTTTGCGCAGCTCTTCGATTTTACTCTTTGCTTCGCTGTGAGCGGGGAATCGCTCCGTAATTCCGCAGATATTGCAAAAGTTGTCGTATATCTTTTCGCCCTCGGTAGTGTCGCGCACTTCCGGGTGAAATTGAACGCCCCAAAGGTGCCTGTATCTTCCCGCTGCTACAGGCGCGTTGTCGGTGCTACCCAGATTCGTAAGCGCCGAGCTTTCTTCAACCGCGTCTCCGTGAGTTTCAAGCACCTGGCTTTCTTTTTGCAGGCCTGCAAACAGCGGGTCCTCGCCCCGAAGCTTTAATGTGTGAACTCCGAATTCTCGTTTGTCGTGCGGAGTGATTTTCGCTCCAACATGTTTTGCCCACATCTGGAACCCGAGACAGATTCCAAGCAGAGGAATTTCTAAATCAAAAATATTTGCGTCAAACGGCGGGGGCTCATTGTGAACGGATGCAGGCCCGCCAGAAACAATAATTCCTGCTGGTTTTAATAGTTGGACATCCTTTGCAGTTACAGTCGCGGGGTCAGCCACAAGACAGTACACGCCTAGGCGCGACAGAGTTTGGACAATAAGATGGTCGAACTGCGAACCCATTGAGAACAGAAGAATCAACTGTTCCGTCTTTCGCACGCGCATTTCCTCGGCAATTTCCGCAAGAGCTTCAGGAGTGGCTTTCTTGAAAATGTTCAGCATTGCGATGATTTTAGCACAAAGCCGAGAGAGATTTAAGCATTTGCTACAGGCTACAGGCTACCAGCTACGGGCTGGGAGGAGCTGGGGATAACTGGCTTGCAGTGGGAGAAAATGGCATATATTATATAGCAAGTGGGAGAAAGTGGGATTCCCAAAAATAAGGAACGTCGTGACTATATTTTTGGAGAACCCGCCCAAATTTCGAGTCGAAATTTAGGCGGGTGTAAGAAGTTCTAAGCTCGCTTTCGCTCACTAATAACTACTAACATGTTGATTGGAGAATACGAACACACACTGGATGAAAAAAAGCGCGTTTCGTTGCCGAAACCATTCGCTAAAGCGCTGGGCAAGAAAATGGTAATAACGCGCGGACTCGACACATGCCTTTTCCTTTTTTCAGAAGACGCGTGGAAGAAAGTCGCGGAGAAGCTCCAATCGCTCTCTTTTGCCCAAGCCGATACACGCGGGTTCAATCGCTTTCTGCTTTCCGGCGCAGTAGAGGTCGAGCCCGACGGAGCGGGACGAATCCTCATTCCAGACCATCAGAAAGAATTCGCGGGCTTGAAGCGCGCAGTAGTTTTTGCGGGAGTTTCAGATAGGGTCGAGCTCTGGGACGCGAGCGAATGGAAACGTTATAAGACTCGCATCGAAAAACAAGCCGATGCTATGGCGGAGAAGTTGGGAGAGATTGGAGCTCTTTGAATAGTAAGTAGTCAGTAGAAAATAGTAAGTAGAAAAAAGATAAATTTGATTCACTACAGACTACTAACTACTTACTACTAACTAATGATGACATGGAGCTGCTGGGGGAAACATATGAGTCATGCGCACGCGATTCGTTAAATCCTCCAGCAACTCGATGTCATCAATTGAGGGACATCGCGCAGTTCTTTTACATGAAGTAGTGGAGAATCTTTGCATCCAAGAAAGCGATGTGGTCGTAGACGCCACGTTGGGCGGAGCGGGACATGCCAGAGCCATAGCAAAACAGCTTGGAAATGATGGCGTGTTTGTTGGCTTTGACCTTGATGAAAGCGCAATTGAAAGAACCGGAGAAGTTCTTCAAGATTTGCGCAAGCCGACGATTCACTTGATAAATGCCAATTTTAGAGATTTGTCCGCTGAACTTTCAAAACTTGGAATCACTCGCATAAACAAAGCAGTGTTCGACCTCGGATGGAGCGGATACCAGCTTGAAGCGGGGCGCGGATTTTCATTCTTGAAGGACGAGCCGCTCTCGATGTCGTACTCCACCCTCTCTCCGTCTGCGGCACTTACGGCCGCGACAATCGTGAATAAGTGGGAAGAAGAGAATATTGCAGACGTTATCTTCGGATGGGGCGAGGAACATTACTCTCGAAGGATTGCAAAGAAGATTGTTGAGCAACGCGCGAAATCTCCGATAGGCACATCGCTTGAACTTGCGGGAATCATTCGAGCCGCGGTGCCTCCTGCCTACAGGTACGGCCGCATTCATCCTGCGACGCGAACTTTCCAAGCGCTTCGCATCGCGGTCAACGATGAAATTGGCGCTTTGAAGGAAGGACTGTTAGCCGCTTGGAATCAACTTGTAGCCGGAGGGCGAATCGCTGTAATCAGTTTCCATAGCATTGAGGACAGGGAGGTGAAAACCCAATTTCTTCTTTGGGAGAAAGCCGGAGAGGGAAAAAGAATCACACACAAGCCGATATGCGCCGGCAATGAGGAACTAGGAATTAATCCTCGCGCGCGAAGCGCCAAGTTACGGGTTATCGAGAAAATCATTCATTAAATTCGCTATATATGAAGTCCCAATCTACAAATGATTCTAAGACTACGAATGGCCACGAATATAGCGCTTTTAACTTTTGTAGTTATTTGTAGATTGGAATGAATTCGCAGATTGGTACATAAAATTATGGGTGGGACAAAAATACATAAGCCGTCTATATTTCAGATGAAATTGCAGTTTCCCGCGTCGCGGGCTGATTTTGCGTTGGATTCCGAACACCCTTTCGAGCGCGTGGCATTTAATACGTTTCTTGCGGTCCTTACGCTTCTTGTTTTTTCATACATTTATCTTGTCAGTTCATCCGCGCTAAATATAATCGCGCGCAAGGAGGCGCTTGCTCAATCGGCGCAAGTAGGGTCATCTATAGGAACATATGAGCGCGAGTATTTTGCCGTATCGCGAAAAGTGACTCCTGAAGCGGGAACGATACTGGGTCTCGCGCCGGTTTCTAAGACGGCATATGTATTTCGTCCTGGGACAGTTGGTCAGGCGAAAGTTGCTCATAATGAAATCTAGATTCTTGAGCCGTACCCGTTTTCTTTCCTTCCTGTTCATTTTGGTCGCGCTTTTGCTTGTAGTGCGCTTATATTTCGTGCAGATTGTGGACGGTGATGCGTACGAACGTGAAGCACTTGGACAATACGCGATACCAGCATCCCAAATGGATGACCGAAACGACATATTTTTCAAGAAAAAGGACGGAGAACTTGTGGTCGCGGCGGTCATGCAATCGGGCTGGCGCGTCGCTCTACAGCCCAAGATAATTCATGACGCAGTGAGCGTGTACGAAAAATTAGGGGGCATAGTGAAGCTTGATAAAGAAAGATTTTTCGCAAGCGCCGCTAAAGTGAACGACCCATATGAGGAAATCGCTTCCCGCGTTTTGGATGATCAGGCGCTCGAAATAAGAAAATTAAGCATTCCGGGAGTTTTACTTGTGCAGGACAAGTGGCGTTTATACCCTGCGGGGAAGCTTGCGTCACATGCTATAGGTTTTGTTGGCTACAAGGGAAACAACAAAGTTGGCGTATACGGACTTGAGCGATATTGGAACGATACGCTAACGAAAACCACATCCAGTTTATATGTGAATCCATTCGCTGAGATATTCACAAACATTGAGTTACTTTTAGCGAACAACCCAAAGTCACAAGAGGGGGATGTAATCACATCGATTGAACCATTGGTAGAGCAGCGCCTGGAAGAAACATTGGCAGGTGTTATGAAGGCGTACGAGCCGAAAATTGCTGGCGGCATCGTGATGAACCCGCGTACAGGAGAAATCTTAGCACTCGCGGCTCAACCCGATTTCAATCCGAATACTTTCAATACTGTTTCTAACGTTTCCGTTTTCGGGAATCCACTGGCGGATAACATTTATGAAATGGGCTCTATCATGAAGCCGCTTACGCTTGCTGCCGCGCTCGACACGGGAGCGATTACGCCAGAGACGACATACGACGACAAAGGATTCATTATGAAAAGCGGAAAGAAAGTATCAAACTTTGATTTTAAGGGGCGCGGAGTAGTGAACATGCAAACCGTACTGAATGAATCGCTAAATACCGGCGCATCGTTTGCAGTTGATAAAATGGGACACGGTGTGTTTTCCAAGTATGTACATGCCTATGGCCTAGGAGAGGAGACTGGAATAGACCTTCCAAACGAGGCCGTTGGCAGATTGGCCGCCATTGAGAATGGAACGGATGTGGATTTTGCGTCCGCTTCGTTCGGGCAGGGAATCGCGGTAACTCCGGTTGAAATGGTGCGCGCGCTTTCCGCGCTAGCGAACGGCGGGCTATTGCCCGAGCCGCATATAGTAGCTGGAGTGCGCAATAAAACCGGAGTGGTCAGAAACATAGCACTGCCAATTCAGAAACAGGTCCTTAAGCCGGAGACTGCCGAGACGATGTCTGCCATGCTCACGACTGTGTACGACAAAGCTCTCTTAGGCGGGACGCTGAAACAGGAACATTACTCCATAGCCGCGAAAACAGGAACGGCGCAGATAGCGATTCCTGGCGGAGGAGGTTATTATGGCGACAGATTCCTGCACTCATTTTTTGGGTACTTTCCATCGCATGACCCAAAGTTCATAATCTTTCTTTTTGCCGTAGAGCCGCAGAAAGAGATATATGCTTCGCACACGCTCGCGAAGCCATTTCTTGATATAACTAAATTCTTGATAAATTATTACAACATCCCGCCGGATAGGTAGGCGAAGCAGAAGTATCGTGTATGGAATATCGTGTATGGAGTATAGTAAATTCATCAAAGAATATTATGCGCTCCATTTTCTCTCATCGTAATGACCCATTAGATTTTGCAGTGGTATCGGGCTTGTTAATACTGGCATATACTTTTTCTCTCTACTTTTCTGCAAATCTTATGTCGTCCGTTATCATGTATTTCGCTGTTCCCGCCGCATATCTCTGTTGGAGACGCCAGAAGAATTACAAGAAGATAATTCTTGCGTCTGCCACTTTGGGACTTTTGCTTGGAATGGGGTACAACATCGTTGCTGAATTTTATGGCGCATGGATAACGAACTATAACAATTCTATTTTGGATTTTCGCATAATCGGGAAAACACCCATCGGTGATTTTGTTTGGGCATTTCTCATACCGTTTTCAATAATTGTTTTCTACGAGCATTTTCTAGATGACGAAAAGGTAAAATCAATTTCGTCGCATTGGAAGCAGGCAGTTGTTGCGGCTATATTTATTTTTCTGACTCCAGTCATATACTTTGCCTTGCATCCAAATGCAAAACCGCTTCCATTCTCCTATCTAATGGCCGGTATTATTTCCATGCTTCCGCTTGCGGGTCTCTTGTTTAAGCGAAGACGTTTTGTATATAAGTTATTTGTTATAAGCATTTTTTACTTTGTGTTGAATCTGCTGTTCGAGATTAGCGCTCTCACATTGAATCAATGGCGCTTTCCGGGAGAGTATATTGGTTGGATGACTTTCGCGGGAGTGCGGTTTCCGCTTGAAGAATTCTTTTTGTGGATTATTCCGAGTACCGCGGTATTTCTTTTTTGCTATGAGATGCTGTTCGATGACGGGAAATAAACAAACCACTTTCTAATTCGCGCGCTGCGCCCGTCCGTAGCTTTATGCGGAGAAGGGAATGGTTCAATAGAAGAAGTTAAGATTGCAACGGCGTGAAAAAAACGTAAGATAATCTAGCTTTGGTTTCGCTTCCGCCGCTTTGCTACCGGCTGCAAGCTCCCGGCTACAAGCTCCCGCCAGCTGGCGGACACGGCTCTATCGTCCCTATCCTCCCTCAGAGGATAATGGTTCTGTCGGAGGCAGACGAGTAGGACGAAAGCTTCCTTGCCCCGTAGTAAATTTTGTGAGACCTTTACCGAACGGCGCATTCGTCTAGGGGCCTAGGACGCTACCCTCTCACGGTAGAAACACGGGTTCAAATCCCGTATGCGTCACCGGTTTCAGAAACTTCATGCCGAAGCTTTTGTGAATTGTTGTATAATCTGATTTCTGCGCTTTTGTCCGCCCATAGCTCAGCTGGTAGAGCAACTGCCTCTTAAGCAGTGGGTCCCAGGTTCGATCCCTGGTGGGCGGACAAAGGTGCTGACAAAAGTACCTACGGGTAGGTGGCGGAATTGGTATACGCGCACGGCTTAGGACCGTGTTCTCGAAAGAGATTGCGAGTTCAAGTCTCGCCCTACCCACAAAAAAGGCCATGTCCGGTCTATTCTTGTGGTACACTATTTTTAATATGCATACGTATGCAAGAATGCTCGTGGTTGTCGCCCTAGCTGTAGTTGTGCTAGCTCCTACAGCGACCTTTGCCGCCTGGTCTGACCCTATCGTTCAGTGCAGTGGCGCCCTTCCTGATTCAAGTTACGGTGATATTGGAAATTCAAAAAAAGCATGTACAGTCTGCGACATCGCAAAAACCGCGCAGAATCTTATAAATACAGCCATCTACATCTCGGTGTTTCTATCCGCGGGACTTTTTGCTTGGGCGGGACTTATATATGTGACAAACATCGCTAATCACGGAGAGATGACTAAAGCTAAAACTATTTTCACGAACGTCATTATCGGCCTCGTTATCCTTATGGCTTCGTGGCTGGTCATAGATACACTGATGAAGACGCTGGTTAACCCAGACGCGAGTCTCGGCCCATGGAATCAGGTGTGCTAGTTCAGTATTCCGTATTTAGTATACCGTATTCAGTATTTTGTATACAGCATCACATGCGATGAGGCGACGCCTCATCGCATGTGGGGTATTTTCGTATCTCATATCTCGCAACTCATGCCTCGCACATGAACTTCCGTAATTTCAAACAGGATGATAGAGTGCCGTGATGTGCGGTATTTTTGCTTATACAGGTAAAAAAGGGAAGGATGCCGGCGGGATTCTATTAAAGGGACTTTTGTCCTTGGAATATCGCGGCTACGACTCAGCTGGTATATATTTGCCGGAGAGCGGTAGCGTAAAGACGCCTGGGGCGGTGGCAGAACTCCGAAAAAAGATACCCAAGAATTTCAAAGGGGAAAGCGGGATTGCGCATTTGCGATGGGCGACTCACGGCGAGCCGACTGAAAAAAACGCGCACCCGCACGCGGATTGCGATGGAGAAATATGGGTCGTTCACAATGGCATCATCGAAAATTTCAAAGAACTGAAAGCGCGGCTTGTGAAGTCGGGACATACTTTCAAATCGGATTCAGATACGGAAGTAATAACGCATCTAGTAGAGGATCATTTAAAAAAATCCGCCAAAGGAGCAAAAAGTTTCGAGAAAGCGGCGCTAGCCGCGCTCAATGAAATTAGAGGCACATACGGCATCGCTCTTCAATACAAAAATGAACCGGACAAAATAATTGCTGCCCGCATGGGTTCTCCAATCGTATTGGGGCTTGGCGGTGATGAGCATTTCATTGCTTCAGACCCCTCGCCGATACTCCCGCATACTCGCAAAGTTATCTTTCTGGAAGACGGTGAAGTGGCTGTTATTAGTCCTGATAAACACCGGATTTTCAAACTCGACGCGACAAATGTGAAACGCAAAGCAACCAAAATCGACTGGAGCGCGGAGGACGCGCGAAAAGACGGGTACGAGCATTTCATGCTGAAAGAGATAATGGAAGGGCCAGAGGTCATAGAAAATACGCTTCGTGGAAGACTTATTCCCGCGAAGGGTTTGGCAAAACTTGGCGGACTTGAAAGCGTCGCGAAACAACTTGAGAAAATAGAGCGCATTATTATCGTAGCGTGCGGAAGCGCGTACTACGCGGGCTTGGTCGGAGAGTACATGCTGGAAGAACACGCCGGGATTCCGGTTGAGGTGGAGTTGGGGAGCGAATTTCGCTATCGCAAACCGGTCCTAAACGAGCGTACCGCGGTGTTGGCCATTTCGCAGTCGGGCGAAACTCTCGACACATTAGAAGCCGTGCGGGAAGGGAAGCGGCGCGGAGCGCTTACCCTCGGCATCGTCAACTCGGTTGGTTCAACAATCGCTAGAGAAACTGACGCCGGAGTCTATAATCATGCCGGTCCAGAAATAGGAGTTGCTTCAACAAAGGCCTTTATTTCTCAGTTAACTGCTCTCGCGCTTCTCACAATGTTTCTCGGACGTCAGCGCGGAATGACCGCGAAAGAAGGCAAAATAATTGCAAATGAATTGCGCGCGCTTCCCGCAAAATTGCAGAAACTACTGAAGCAGAAAGAGAGTATTGATATACTTGCAAAGAAATATTCCGGCAGTCGCGACTTTTTATTTCTGGGGCGCCGTTACAATTTGCCGGTGGCTTTCGAGGGCGCGCTCAAGCTGAAAGAAATATCTTATATCCACGCGGAAGGTTGCGGAGCAGGCGAGATGAAGCATGGCCCTATCGCCATGATAGACGAAAAGTTTCCCACGATGGCGATTGCGCCCAAAGACAGCATGTACCAAAAAATGATTTCCAATATTCACGAAATAAAAGCGCGCAAAGGTTCTGTCATCGCAGTCGCAACAGATGGCGACAAGGAAATCGCGAAGCTTGTTGACGACGTTATCTATGTGCCAGAGACTATAGATATGCTATCGCCGATACTGAATGTAGTCCCGCTCCAGCTTTTTGCGTATTATTTCGCGAAAGAAAAAGGACTGAACGTAGACCGTCCGCGCAACTTGGCGAAATCGGTTACCGTTGAATGAAGGCAGTCAGACCGCCTTCATTTAGATTTTGATGATTTTCTCCCACGAACGGCCGGCAACGCCGAAGTGTCCGTACGTGGCCGTTTCGCGAAAGATTGGGCGTCGCAAATCTAAGCGTTTGATAATTGCCTGTGGGCGGAAGTCGAAATTCTTTGTGACTATTTTCGTGAGATTTTTCCCTTTGTCGTCGAATGCTTCAATCATCACCGGCTCTGCTCTCCCGATGGCGTATGCCACAGAAACCATGGCCTTTTTTGCGTATCCGTTGGCGACTAGATTTTTCGCGACGAATCGGCACATATAGGCAGCTGAACGGTCTACTTTCATCGGTTCTTTTCCGGAGAAAGCTCCTCCGCCGTGAGGCATAAGGCCTCCGTATGTGTCCACTTGAATTTTCCTGCCTGTCAGCCCTGCGTCCGCCTCAAAGCCACCCTGTACGAACCTTCCAGTCGGATTGACCAGTATCTCAATATTCTTTAATGAACCTAGGATTGGTGTAAATAAATGCTTGATAAGTTCCTTTCTAATTTCTTCCTGACTGACGGCTTTCGCGTGTTGCGTGGAACAGAGGGCTGTAATCACTTTCCCATTTGAAACAGTCACTTGCGTCTTGCCGTCTGGCTTAAGCCAAGGAAGCGTTTTGTCTCGGCGCAATTTCTCAAGACGGCGCGCGAGCGCATGCACCAAGACAACTCCGAGAGGTAGCATCTCTTTCGTTTCGTTTGTCGCATAGCCGTACATAATTCCCTGGTCGCCCGCGCCTCCCGTGTCAACGCCGAGGGCGATGTCCGGCGACTGCTGTGCGACTCGGACCAAAATCTCCAGATTGTCTTTATATCCGATTTCTCGATAAACTTTTCTCGCTATTTTTTCAAAGTCAATTTTTGCTTTTGTTTTTACCTCGCCTCCTATCATTAAAGTGCCGTGACTGCCAAATGTCTCGACGCCTGCTCGGCTGAAAGGGTCCTGCTCAAGCATTGCGTCTAATATGGCGTCGGAAATCTGATCGCAGACTTTATCGGGGTGCCCGCAAGTGACGCTCTCAACCGTGTATCTTTCAAGTAAGTGGAACATGTTAATTAGCTTGTAGCCGGTGGCTTGTAGCAATTGCAATATAAAATCTGCGAATGGTTTCCTTGATGGCTACAGGCTACTGGCTGAAAGCTTTTTGTTAATGTCCGCGCATCGTAGCAATATCATGGTTTTTTTGCAATACTGCGAACATGCAGTTGAAAAAAGTCATATTGGCTTCTGCTTCTCCGTGGCGCCGCAAAATTTTGGAGAATGCCGGCATTTCTTTCACTGTTGAGAAAAGCTGGTACAAAGAAAACATGAACCTCAAATTCTCTCCACGCGAACTCGCGAAAAGACTTGCCCTTGGAAAAGCCCTTGTCGTGGCAAGGAGACATAAAAATGCGATTGTCATCGGTGCCGACACGTTCGCTGTTTTCAAAGGAACAATCCTTGGAAAACCAAGGACTGTCAAACTTGCTAAAGAAATGCTTAAATCCCTGAGCGGTAAAACGCACTCGCTTCTTACAGGGTTTGCGATTGTAGATTCCAAAACGACGCGATATATAACCAAGTCGGTTAGTACAAAAGTAACGTTTAGGAAGCTTTCATCTCGTGAGATAGACGAATATGTGAAAACAGGCGAACCGCTCCGCGCGGCTGGCGGCTATGCAATCCAAGACGGGGGATCAAAATTAATAAAAAGTATAAAAGGGGATTATAACAACGTCGCCGGCTTGCCGCTGAAAAAACTGCTAGTTGAATTAAGAAGATTTTAGAAAGTAATACCAAGGACCGTCCTTGGTAATCCGTTGGTTATCCACAGGAAAAGAGCCCTGGAGTTCCACCAAGGACGGTCCTTGGTGGTAAGATTGTGACATGCTAAGGCGAGTACCATTGATTTCGGACGAGACGTACCACATCTACAATAGAGGAGCAGGCAAACAACGCATATATACGACAGCGAGAGACTACGAGCGCTTCATAGCACTCCTATATTTGGCCAATAGTGAAGAGCCGATAACATACCGCAAAGGACCGTCCTTGGTGGAAATCTTTAATCCAGATAATAAAGGCGCGCGAACTCAAAAATTGGTTGATGTACTCGCTTACGCGCTCATGCCTAACCATTTTCATTTGGTGTTGAAACAAATAATGGACGAGGGTATCACAAGATTTATGCGCAAGCTTGCAACCGCTTACTCTATGTACTTCAACATTAAGTACGAGCATAGCGGCGTTCTGTTCCAGGGGCGTTTCAAAAGCAGTCATATTAATTCAGAACCATATTTTCGATACATCTTTTCATATGTGCATCTCAATCCGCTGGAGTTAGTCGAGCCAGGGTGGAAAGAAGGAACTATTCGAAACCAGAAAATAGCGAGAAAATTTCTCGCCGACTATCGTTATGGAAGTTATTTCGATTATTGCATCGGCGAGCGCCCAGAGCGGGCGATTCTCGCTTACGATGATGCGCCCGATTTCTTGAAGGAGCAGAATGACCTAGAAGAAATGCTTAGCGACTTCTCAAAGGGGCACATACTTCATACCGATGACGGTGCAATTACCGAGGACCGTCCTCGGCGCTAGCAGGTTACCGAGGACGGTCCTCGGTAAATTCTCGGAAAAATGGATGGAAGAGGTTTTCATTTGTTGTTGTGTGAAGTTATTCACAAGGTTGTGCAGGAGTTATGCACACATTTTGCGCACCGCAGCACTTGTCGTGGAAATAGCAGGTGTACAATGTTTTCAATTGACGTGCTGATTGCGCGCCATAAAAAAATGCGTCGAAAACATTAGCGTTTGGTATTTTGTTTTTTTTATTAGTGTTTTTATTATTAGGTTAGTAATTAATTAAAACAAATAATATGAAAGTGATTTCAATGTTTAGAAAAGAGGGTGTGATTGCGGTAACAGTGGCAACAATAGTGTCGCTGTTTCTTGTTGTCTCAGTCGTGCAAGCAGTGACGACAATTAGTACGAGCATTACAACGGAGGGCGCCTTGTCTGTAACGGGCGCGACAACGCTCACGGGCGCTTCCACGCACACCGGCCTGGCCAACTTCGGCCAAGCATCCTCAACTCGGCTCTCCGTATTTGACACCGCATACTTCGGCGGCACGGCTACAACGACGATTAATTCTCTAGGTCAAGTGGCATCGGCCGTAACACGCGCCACAGGCGCTACGGGCTCATTCCAGAACTTAGCCGGTGACCTTACCTATGTAGGCGCAGCTGGTGGCGCCAGCTTTTACCATGCAGGTGTCATGGGCAACTTCTTGGGCACTGACCTTACCAATACCACCGCTTCGCTTCACGCAGGCGTAATTGGTTCGTATAATGTTCTAACCGACGACGATAATCCTGGTGGAAGCGCTGGTGTGGTTGGTGAAGTGGGGGACCTGGCTGATGTCGCCGCCTACGCCGTTCTAGCTGTACTAGGCGGTGATACTGGAACGCTTACCCCGAATGCGGCTTACGGTGTTCAGTACTTCAACTCAACAGCTGCCAGCAAGTTTGCCTACGGCTTGGATCTTTTCCACGCACAGACTACTGGTTACACCAACTCGGCGGTTGATTTCGGCACGGCTGACATCCGTCTGCAAAATGGCGAGACAATAAGCAACGCAACCGACGGCACGATTGCCATTGGCGGCGCGCTGGCCGTATCATCAAGCACTGCTTCCTCGTTGGCAGTTGGCGCCAACGGCGCAACCAACCCGGTTCTGCAAGTTGACGCAAGCACTGCTTCAGTTGCCACTGGTGTGAAGATAACGGGTGCCGCGGCCGGAAGCAGCGCAACATTGGCCTCTATTTCTTCCGGAACCGATGAGAAATTGTTGCTTAACTCCAAAGGAAGATCTGAAATACGGATTAACTCAAGAACCGATAGCACGACTACTGGCGACTTTATCGGCGTGCAAATTAAGCCAGGGCAAGGCGCAACCAAAACTGCCAATGGTGTTACCGGAGTCGAAATATCTCCGCGACTTAACGACGGAGTCGCATTGTCGGGCGCAGGGGCTTCCATTATCGGGGCGCACATAGATGCCTACCTCAAAGGCACGACCGGCAATGTGGCGGGAGATGTGAGAGGCGCACAGATTGAGCTGGTGACCGACGATGCCGGCGCGCGAACGATTACCGGCGATGTAACCGGACTTCGATTCCGTTCGGCGTTTTCTGCCGCTGGTATTACCGGCAATTTCCAGGCGATCAAGATTGAGAAGCCTGAAACACAAACTGGCAGTCAGACTTATGACGCTGTTCTTAACTTAACCAGCACCATCCCCGGGGTTTGGAACAGCGCACCAGGAACAGAACCGACAACTGCCGATGGCTACATCAAAGTTATTGTTAATGGCGCAGTTCGGTACATCCAGCTGTATTCAACGGCGCCAACCGACTAAGCACGATAGTCATTACTAATCAACTAATCTGATGCGGATGCGGTTCGTGCGAACCGCATCCGCGGAAGAGAAAAACTTATGACTATCACTAAATACAAGACTGTCACCGCGCTGGCTCTCGCGACGCTCGCGTTTGTCGCGCTTGGGACGGCTCTGCTATTGCCCAGGATGGCTCTGGCCGCGTTTAACGACGCGACTCTGGCGACTGGCGTCGTTTTGAGCGTCGGCGGGGTAACGGTAACGGTTTCTGGCACGAACGCTGTCATCGAATCAATAGTGGTGGGAGCTTCAAGCTTCACAGTCACGCTCCTTCCTGGTTCATTCATCGAAGTTCAGTCGACCGACCGCAAAGTGATTGCAACAGACGCGCCAGCGAATTACATCGTGACCGACACCTGTAGCGCGACAGCATCCACGCTCAAACTCTTATCGTCAATCAGCACAGGGTCAATGACAATTACTCCTTCCTCCAGCACATGTAGCGGGAACGCGACTGGCAATACCACAACATCAGTATCAACCGGTAGCGGTGCCGGTTCTTCTTCCGGAAGCGGCGGGGGAGGAGGAGGTGGCGCATATGTCGCGCCTGCGGTTACTACTCCGACTCCTGCCGCGACGGACAATGCGAGCTTGACGACAGGGCAAAGGACTGCGTTGATAGCCCAGCTCACGACGCAATTAAATGCGCTTCTTGTACAGCTTGCTGTTCTTCAAGGTAAACCCGCTCCAAGCGCAAGTGCTGTAGCCAATGCTAATGTGAACGCCAGTTTCAAACGCGACCTGCAAACTGGCTCTACCGGAGATGATGTAAAGGCGCTACAAGAGTACCTCAACAGCCACGGCTTTGCGGTTTCTGCGAGCGGCGCCGGTTCCCCCGGAAATGAAACAACGAGATTCGGCGGACTTACGCGCGCGGCTCTCGCCAAGTGGCAGAAGTCGGTTGGCATTACGCCTGCCGCCGGCTACTTCGGGCCTAAGACCAAAGCGTACATAGCAGCGCATCCCTAGGGAATAAAGGGAAAAGTATCGTGTATCGTGTATCGTGTATCGTGTATCTAGTATTACACAGCCCCGACTTATCTCGGGGCTGTGTTTTTCTCACTTTTACACCAAGGACCGTCCTCGGTAATTACAACCGAGGACCGTACAACCGAGGACCGTCCTCGATGCTAGCAGATTGTGAAATTGTCTTTTAGAATGATAGAGTGAGCGGATGAGCCCCGTTAGAAGTCTGTCTGTGCGCAATCGCGATATGCAGAACCGGTATCAGTCAAGCGGGCAAGCGGGTATAAAACATAAGCAAAAAGAAAGTGCGGACACTTTCTTTTTGCCAAAGACTTCTAACGGGGTGAAAAAAATAGTAACCATCGGCGGAGGCACAGGAAGCTACATGGTCCTGCGCGGGCTTAAGCAATTTCCATTTGACATAACTGCAGTCGTAACAATGTTTGACAATGGCGGTTCGGCTGGGACACTGCGCGATGAGTTCGGAATCTTACCTCCCGGAGATTTGCGGCGCTGTCTGATAGCGCTTTCAGAAGGCAGGCGAAGAGCGGTATTACGCGACCTTTTCAATTTTAGATTTGATAAGAAGGGAAGTTCACTGCATGGGCACAGTTTTGGGAATTTATTGCTCCTCGCTCTCTCGGAAATATATGGCAGCGATATAAAGGCGGTTCAAAAAGCATCCGAACTGTTGGACATTGTTGGCAGGGTTCTCCCGGTTTCATTAGATAAATCGCATATACACGCGACTCTTGAAAATGGAACGCAAATCGTTGGCGAGTCAAACATCGATATCCCGAAACATAATGGCAATCTCAGAATCATAAATATCGTGCTCAAGCCGCGCGCTCGGATTTTCAAGGAAACCGATAAGGCCATTAGAGAGGCTGACCTCATCGTCATATGTCCCGGCGATATTTATTCGTCTCTTATTCCTAACCTGATTGTGGATGGAATGAAAAAGGCATTGCGCGCGTGCAAGGGGGAGAAAGTGGCAGTATGCAATTCAATGACGAAATGGGGGGAAACGCATGATTACACGGCATCAGACATGATGCGGGAGCTTCTGAAATACAGCGGATTAAAGAAGTTTGATTACGTTATCTGCAACACGCGGGAAATATCGGCGGATGTGCAGAAGAAATACGCGAAAGAAAAGAAATATCCGGTCGAGGTGGACGCGAAATTAAATACTTGCGCGAAAAAAGTCATCAAGGCGGATTTGCTGACCGATTCCGACGTTGTACGCTATGACCCGGAAACCGTCGCGAAGATTTTGTACAAGTTATAGAAATGAAAGACAAACGACAGACAAGGGCGAGAAGAATTGTCGCGTACCTCAAAAAAACTTACCCCAAGCCCAAAAGCGAACTCAAGTGGAAGACCCCTTTCCAGTTTGTTGTCTCGGTTATATTGTCGGCACAGTGTACCGACAGGACGGTAAATCGCTTAACGGAAAACCTCTTTAAGAAATACAAAACTTCAAGCGACTTCGCGCGGGCAAAACCGGCAACATTTGAAAAGGAAATATCATCAGTTCCATTTTTCCGAAACAAAGCGAAACACATAATTCTCGCGGCGAGTAAAGTGGTTTCCGATTTCGGCGGCCTCGTCCCGAGGAATCCGAAAGATCTGCAGACACTTCCAGGCGTCGGATACAAAACATCGCATGTGATTTTAGGAGAACTGTTTAATGTCTGGGAGGGAATACCGACAGATACGCATGTCCGCAGGTTTGCCATCAAATTTGATCTCACGGATAACAAGGACCTGACGAAGATTTCCAAAGATTTGGAAAGACTAATCCCAAAGAGAAATTGGAAATATGTGAACAACGGACTCATCTTATATGGCAGATACGTGTGTCCCGCGCGAAAACATGACTGCTTGAAGCATCCGTTAACTTTGCTTTGGCCGAAGGCGAAAACTCGCTGGATTGGCTCAAAATAGGTATTATGGGCAAGTGAAAACCATCATCAGTAATTTGATAGTTGAATACGACGACAATGGAAGCGGAGATGCGCTGGTAATGCTCCATGGCTGGAAGGATAGTCTGCGCACTTTTGACGGCATCGCGCTTCCTCTCTCGACCTCGTTTCGGGTAATCAGAGTTGATTTGCCGGGCTTCGGCGGAAGCGATGCTCCGCCGAAAGATTGGACCCTTGATGATTATGTCGCGTTTGTAAGAGATTTTCTGATAAAACTGAATGTAAACCCCGGTGTTTTCGTCGGCCATTCTTTCGGGGGGAGAATATCAATTAGAGGAATCGCGACGGACGTTTTGCGTGCGAAGAAGCTTATCCTCATTTCTTCGGCGGGAGTCGCGCGCAGAAAGACTCTCAAGAATTCCACTCTTGCGGTGCTTGCGAAAGTCGGACGCGCAGTTGCCGCTATTCCTCCAATCAGTTTCTGGAAACATAAACTAAGGAGGAAATTATATGAAGCAATCGGGAGCGACTACTTTCAAGCCGGGGCCTTGAGCGGAACGTTCCTGAACATTATCAACATGGACCTCGCGGAGGATGCCAAGAAAATATCGCTTCCTACACTATTAATTTGGGGAGAAAAAGACGATACGACCCCGCTAAGCGAGGCAAAGAGACTGAACAAGCTCATAGGGAACTCGACCCTGCGCGTCATCCCTCAATCCGGGCATTTCGTTCATCAAGAAAAAGCCGGGGAGGTATCAGGTATAATCCGCGGATTCTTCTTATGATTACTCGAATATTCTCACGGTACCGCCCGCGCTATGTGCGCTCGCTTATATACATGCTTCAAGCGAGCGAATACGGTTTTCGCGACTATTTGGCTTGGTATGGCAGGACAAAAGATTTCAGCACTGTTGAAAAGAGAAAGCAACTTATAAAGACAAAAAAGGTGTACGCCCTATATATATTTGCTTACGCTATTATCATTGTAACTCTCGCCTCTGTTTATTACGCGATTTCATTCGCCGACTCTTCTTCCAAAATCATAATTTTGGCATGCGCGGCAATTCTCACGCCATATCTTCTTGCTTATGTCATTCTCGCCCCGCTCGCTCTGATTAAATTATTACAAGTTCCAGCTGAATTTGTCTTGATGGCGCAAGCTCGCAAAAAACTTGCCAGATATAAAGGATTAAAAATCGCGATAGCTGGAAGCTTCGGCAAGACGAGCATGAGGGAAATCCTGAAAACCGTACTTTCGGAGAATAAGAAAGTCGCATCGCCTCCGTTCAGTTACAATACTCCGCTTGGCATTTGCAAGTTCGTAGAAGGATTAAACGGCCTCGAAGACGTGCTGATTTTTGAGCTTGGCGAGTATTACCCCGGCGATGTCGCCAAATTGTGCAAACTGATAGCTCCGCACATCGGCATCATCACAGGAGTCAATGAAGCGCATTTGGAGAAATTCGGAATGCTGGAAAAAACGGCAAGAACAATTTTCGAGCTTGCGGACTATCTCAAGAAAAAGCCGGTTTACATCAATGGAGAAAATGAGTTGGCGCGCAAAAACGCCAACAGAGCGATGAGGAATCACATTATTTACGCTCGTAGCGGAGCAGGAGACGTATCGGTGGAGAGCGCGAAATCCGACCCATCGGGAACATTTCTGCGGCTGATGATAGGGAATGTTCAATTTAACGTGAAGTCTAAACTACTGGGTTTGCATAATGCGGGGCCGCTCGCGGTCTCTGCCCACATTGCGCATCGCCTCGGGTTCGACATGAAGCGAATTAAAAAGGGCATTGAAAAGACAAGCGCATTTCCGCACCGCATGGAACCGCGGGAAGACAAACATGGCGTTATCACGATTGACGACAGCTACAACGGCAATCCGGACGGAGTTCATGCGATTATTGAGTTCCTGTCGTCGCTCAAAGGACATCGCAGATTTTATGTGACCCCCGGATTAGTAGAAATGGGCTCACGCACGAAAGATGTGCATATAGAAATCGGACAACGGCTTGCGCGAGCAGGAATTGAGAAAGTTATTCTTATAAGAAATTCAGTAACTTCATATATTGAACAGGGATTGAAGGAGGCCGAATACTCCGGCGAGATTCTGTGGTTTGACGACGCGCTCTTGGCATTTAACGCGCTTCCGCACCTGACCGTGAAAGGGGATGTCGTACTCCTTCAGAATGATTGGCCAGATCAGTATTCTTAATCTAAAATGAACAAATGAAGGAAATCGCGGTTATTTTCGGAGGCAAAAGCGTGGAGCACGATGTTTCAACAATAACGGCGCACATACCTATTATTGAGGCCTTGCTCGCGAGCAATAAGTGTGATGTTTGGCCAGTATATATTGCTAAAGACGGCTCATGGTATTCCAACAAGAAAATGAACGCTCTGGCTTATTTCAAACAGCCGGACTTTGAGGAACAGCTTGCTCGGGAAAAGAAAGTCGGGCTCTCTTTCGACAAAGGGCTTTCGCTCGTGTGGCCGGGCATAATACCCAAAACCGTCCGAATAGATGTAGTTTTTCCCTCCATGCACGGGACATTCGGAGAGGACGGGAGCTTGATGGGACTGCTTCGAATGGCTGGAGTTCCATATGTTGGCTGTGATATGGCTTCGTCGGCAGTTGCGATGGATAAAGTATTTACAAAACAGGTTCTCACGCAGGAAGGAATTCCAGTTACTCCGTTCGTGTGGTTTACAAAAAAAGAGTGGTCGGACGAACAAGCGGGTCTTCTAGAGAAGATTTCTAAACTACACTGGCCTGTGTTTGTTAAGCCTGCGCATCTCGGCTCGAGCATCGGGATAACCAAAGTAAAAAATGAATCCGAACTGGAAAACGCCATAGAAGTTGCACTTCATTACGACGACAAAGTACTTGTGGAGGAAAGTGTCGAGAATCTGATAGAAGTAACGCTTCCTATAATGGGCAACGACACATTGCGTCTAGCTGAAGTCGAACGGCCATTGAATAAGACCGAACTTTTTGATTTTACGGAGAAGTATATGTCAGGAGGAAAGAAAGGTGGGGGAGCGAACAGCGCGTACAGCCAGATTCCAGCAGAAATAGGAGATGAACTCACGGCAACAGTGAAAGAACTGGGCAAGGAAACATATCGCGTTCTTGGGTGTTCGGGAATCGCTCGTGTTGATTTCCTGATTGACAGCAAGGCGAACAAAATTTATGTGAACGAGGTTAATACTCTTCCTGGAAGCTTGTATCATCACAACTGGAAGAAGGCAGGAGTTTCAAGCATGGAACTTGTGCTAGGTCTTGTATCTCTTGCGGAGGAGCGATTCAAAGAGCAAGAAGGACTTACTCATACCTTCCGTTCTGATATATTGGACAAAATCGGCGGGCCTAAGATATCCAAATAATCAGCAATATATGGATAAAACAGCCAAACAGAAGAGATTTTTCGTAATTGATTTTGACAGCACATTTTCGCGCCTTGAAACGCTGGACGAGCTTTTTGAGATTGCTCTAAAAGGAAATCCGAAGAAAGACGAGGTTTTAGAAAAGATAAAGGAAATCACAAAAGCGGGGATGGAGGGAAAAATCGATTTTGGAGAATCTCTAGGGAAGAGAGTTCCTTTATTGCGCGCGAACAAAAAGCATATCGAGATTCTCGTTAAACTTCTAAAGAAAAATGTCACGCCGTCATTCGTCAGGAACAAGACATTTTTAAAGGATTCGCAAACAACATTTTCATTTTCTCAGGCGGGTTCAAGGACTACATTTGGCCTGTCGTTAAACAATACGGCATTCCAGAAAGAAATGTGTTTGCAAATTCTTTTACTTTCGACAAGGCGGGAAATATTACCGGATTTGAAAAAAAGAATCTTCTTTCTAAAGCGAGAGGCAAGGTTCTGCAGTTGAAGAGACTCAAACTCGACGGCGAAGTGTTTGTAATAGGAGATGGCAATACGGACTACGAGATGAAAGAGGCCGGACTCGCGTCGAAGTTTTTTGCATTTACGGAAAATATCTCGCGAGAGGCAGTTATCCACAAGGCCGACCATGTAGTTTCGACTTTTGACGAATTCCTGTATACTATTGCTTTCCCAACGAAACCATGAAGAAGCATTCTTACCCAAAGAGCCGGCTAAAAGCACTTCTTTTGGAGAATGTTCACCCCGATGCGGTAGAGCGATTTAAGAAAGAGGGCTACGGATTGGAGCTATCCCCGAAGAAACTTTCCGAGGATGAACTATGCGAGAAAATGAAAGATGTCGCAGTTTTGGGAATTCGCTCGAAAACGGAAGTAACTAAGAAAGTGCTGGATAACTCGCCAAGACTGCTTGCAATAGGCGCATTCGGCATCGGTACGAATCAGATAGCGCTGGACGAGTGCTCCAAACGGGGCATAGCTGTTTTCAATGCGCCGTTTAGCAGTACTAGAAGCGTTGTGGAGCTTGCGATAGGCGACATCATAATGCTGATGCGCAAAGCCTTCGATAAAAGCGCTAAATTGCATGCCGGCGTATGGGACAAGTCGTCAAAAAATTGTTTTGAAATTCGCGGAAAGAAATTAGGAATACTCGGGTATGGAAATATCGGAACACAGCTTTCAATCATCGCAGAATCTCTCGGGATGGAAGTTTATTTCTATGACATAACAGAGAAGCTTGTGCTCGGCAGCGCGCACAAGTGCAGTTCAATGGATGAGGTCTTGAAAAAATGCGATGTTGTAACTGTGCACATGAATAGCAGCGCGCACAACAAAAATCTGATTTCAAAGCGTGAGCTTGCTTTGATGAAAGAAGGGGCAATTCTTCTTAATTTAAGCAGAGGGTCATTGGTAGATGTTGCGGCTCTGGCGGAAAGTATTAAAAGCGGACACATCGGGGGAGCCGGCATTGATGTGTATACCAATGAACCAAAAAGCAATAACGAGCCGTTTGTGAACGAACTACAGAATTTGCCGAATGTCATTCTTACTCCGCATATCGGCGGAAGTACGGAAGAAGCTCAGCGAAATATTGGTGAATTTGTTTCTACCAAAATGATTGATTTTATCAATTCAGGCAACACATCATTGAGCGTTAATATACCGAACCTCCAGTTGCCGGAACTCAAAAATGCGCATCGCTTCATTCACATTCATCACAACAGCCCTGGAGTTCTCGCGAACATCAACGGAATGCTAGCAAATCACAAAATCAACATTCTCGGGCAATATCTAAAAACAAACGAATCCATAGGTTATGTAATAACGGATGTCAGCAAGGAATACAAAAAAGCAGTTATTGATGAGCTGAAAAAAATCCCGCACACGATAAAATTTAGGGTTTTGTATTAAGTTGTTTCCCCGCCTGCGCCGAGGCTTCGGCGGGCAGGTAAACTCGATTACTCGTTAAGAAAAACTAACATGAAAAAAATCTATTTTACAGTCGGACCGACACAGACACACCCCCAATTGGGTAAGTATTTGAACTATGGATTGGCAAAAGGAATCTATTCGATATCGCATCGCAGCAAAGGATTCGGCGAGTTGTTTGGAAATACAGTTGCGTCTCTCAAAAAGTTGCTGAATATTCCGGAGGGCTTTCACATATTCTTCATCGGGTCTGCCACTGAAGCGATGGCATTGATAATAGAAAACTGTGTTAAAGACAAGAGCTTTCATTTTGTGAACGGCTCCTTCTCAAAGCGGTTCTTCCAAACGGCCGAGGAGTTGCGCAAGCATCCTATTAAATTCGAAGTACCGGCTGGCAATGGATTCGATTTCTCCAATGTTTCGATTCCAAATGACACGGAGATGGTGTGCTTCACTCAAAACGAGACGAGTACCGGGGTGAAGCTTGATATGGCGGATATCAGCAAGTTGAAGGCCAAGAATCCGGACAAACTCTTTGCAATTGACATCGTT
>Ga0155315_126_pt2 | contig 25208 bp, 26 predicted proteins | sample RifCSPhighO2_02_FD_106283 | JGI IMG/M metagenome (GOLD analysis project Ga0155315, IMG submission 106283) | Candidatus Kaiserbacteria bacterium RIFCSPHIGHO2_02_FULL_49_16 | reverse complement strand
AGCCCCATAAGTGGAATTTCTACTGTTCCACTCTTTTGGTTATTGAATGCTTGAATTGAGCGTCTTTTACCTTTTTCTGTGGTAAGAAGATTTTTTTGTCGTAAATAAGCTATATGTTGATGAATCGTCGGAACGGATACGCTAAAATTTTCAGCAATCTCTGCTAAAGAAGGGGCGTAGCCCTTCTTCTTACGGAACTCGGCAATAAATTGAAGAATTTCCGCTTGGCGCTTCGATGGTTTTCCTATACCCGCATTTGACTTTTTATACATACCTAAAGTATAATACCTTATATTAACCATAACAAGAGGAGTTATCCCCAACATGTTTACCAACGCCTATAACAAAGCAACTAAATTCACAAAGCCAGTCATAATCTCTACCCGCACCTTTGACGGGGAGGTGCAGTGCGGATGTGGTGTTTTTGTATTATTAAATAATGAGGGATGGGTACTTACAGTAGCCCACATTCTTAACTCATTTTTAGCTTCTCAACAAAATAAAACTGAAATTGATAAATATAATCAGACAGTAGAAAGTATCAAAAACGACCAGTCGCTTAATGAGAAACAAAAGCGGAAAAAGATCAATCATGTAATTCCCAACAAAAAATGGATTACTAACCATTCGTTTTGGTGGGGTGCAAATGAGATCAAAATAGACCAGTTTAAATTTTTCTACGAAGGCGATATCGCTATAGGTCAAATTAGAGATTTTAAGCCAGCGGATGGATTTGAATATCCAAAATTTAAAAATCCAAAAAATATAAAAATTGGTACATCTTTATGTAAACTCGGGTACCCATTTTATGGAATCAAAGCCACTTTCGATGAATCAAAAAATAGTTTTGTTTTAGCAGATGGAACACTGCCTCTTCCATTTTTCCCACTTGAGGGTATGTACACCCGGAATATCCATATCAAGAGCGCAACGAATAAGACTAATTTTGAAATAAAATTTTTGGAGACCTCATCGCCGGGATTGAAAGGGCAAAGTGGTGGGCCAACTTTTGACAAAGACGGTGTAGTCTATGCCATTCAAAGTAGAACACAACATTTTCCTCTCGATTTTAATCCAAGCATAGAGCGAAATGGAAAAAAGATAGAGGAGAATCAATTTCTCAATGTCGGGTGGGGTGTTCATCCGGAGCTGATTGCTGGCTTTCTCAATGAGTATAAAGTAAAATTTGATGTAGTCGATTAGTGTCGTCGCCAAAAATTCCGCCTGTCTCCGCGAGAATTCGGTAGATTACTTGATTGAATAATCAATTACATTTTCCCCTTTATCCGACTTCGATTTGGGGGTCTCAAACCATTCTGGGTGAACCTTATAAATCCGTCTTAATTCCTGTATACTTTTATCAAGATCCTCGAATTTGAGCCACTTTCTTGGTTCAAAGTTGCGGAGATCGTGCCCGCCGATTGAAACTTCCAGTTCGGATAAGTGGATGAGGAGGCGGTTTACTACGCCCGCGCAAGGGCGAGCGCCGAAACTTCCGCGCCCGCTTTCCGAAGCGGGCTTGCGGCTTCCGCCAGTGTCGCGCCAGTGGTGGTGACATCGTCTATAAGAAAAACGTGTGTGTCGCGCACCGCTTCCGCATTTGGAACGGAAAACGCGTTTTTCATGTTTTTTAATCTTTCCTCGCGCGAAAGTTTTGTTTGTTGTTTTGTCTCTCTTATTCGCGCAAGAGATTTCGGAGCAAGACTCGCCAGCGTTCCGTCCAGGAATTCTTTCGGCAATTTCTCGAGCACAGCTTCCACTTGATTAAACCCCCGCTCTCGTTCGCGCGCCTTGTAAAGCGGGATTGGTACGAGAAGAACCGGGCGCACCGAGAAACTTCTTGCTTGCGCGATTTCTTCGCGCAGATAATCTGCAAGCGCTTCGGCCAGAAGTTCGGCGGAGCGCGATGAGCCATCGTATTTGAGCGCGCGTATGCAATCTTCAACAGCCGGAGTTCTATAATCCAGAATTGTAGTGATTCGTACTCCGCAAGCATCGTGTGTATGAGGCGATACCGCTAAGTCTTCAATAGTCCAGTTCTCGGCGCGGACAGTCCGGTCTCTGCGCGGAAGAATAATATCGAGTACGGAAACGATGACGCCGCGAAACTTCCGCCAGTTCATTAACATACTATACCCCATTAGATAAGGGCTTGAACACACTATGCGCGATGTCGGTAATTCTCTCTGTGGATTGCCATGCTCGCAAAGACGAGCCGATGGGGCATGCATCGGCGTCTGTAGACGAAATACGGCCGCTTTCGCGTGTGACCCTATTTTATCTAACGGAGCAGATGGCAAAGTGCTATAATCGAGGGCATGACACTTTCCGATAAACACTGCGTCCCGTGCGAGGGCGGGACGAAGCCGCTCTCCGCTTCGCAGGCAAAGGAATTATTAAAACAAGTTGAGGGCTGGGCGCCAGGGGAAGACGGAAGGTGGATAGTAAAGCAATTTAAATTCAGTGATTTTGTAGAAGCGATGAATTTCGCCAACAAAATAACTCCAATTGCCGAGAGGGAAGGACATCATCCCGATGTGCACATATCGTGGGGCAAAGTGGTCGTGGAGCTTTCGACGCACGCAATCAAAGGGCTTTCCGAAAACGACTTCATCCTCGCCGCGAAGATTGACGCGTTGCATTAGCCAGCTTTCCTCATCAATTTCCGGGTTATCCACTTTCACTGGAAATTCATGGGATACTGGTGTATAATGCGGTTTCTAACATCACTGCCCCTGTAGCGATACAAGGGCAGTTTTGGTTGTATACTTGCCCGATGGCGGAGAAAGTAACCATCTTTATTGATGGCGGGAACTTGTACAAGCGATTAAAGGAACGCGGCGTTTTACCTGGAAAGAGGTTTAATTACGCGAAGCTCATAGATTTTCTGCTTCGCGGCCGTTCTTTGTCATCAAAGCGATACTATGTTGGAGCAGTTCGCAACTATGACCAGACTGCACGAAGTCAAGAGATGGTCGAGGCCCAACAGAAATTCCTTAGTGCGCTTGAGCTTCAAGGATTTCTTATCGAGCGAGGAAGGATTGTTTATGACCACAAAATCAGAGAAAAAGGCGTGGACGTTAAAATTGCCATTGACTTGGTTATAGGATCGGTTGAAAATGAATATGACACGGCTGTAGTAGTCAGCTCTGACACAGATTTAATTCCAGCAATAAAATATGTCATAAGCAGGGGAAAGAAAGTCGAATACGCGGGTTTTGCGGAGCGGCCATCGCTTGGTTTGGCGCGCGAGAGTTCTTTAAGTGTTCTTTTGTTACCGGATGATGTAAGCAGGATGGCAAATTAATATCTCGCAACACGGAAGCAAGAATTCTATACAAACTGACATGAAAATCACATACGACAAATCAGTTGACGCGCTGAATCTGACCATAAAGCGCGGCATAGTTGCGCGGACCATTGAGGTTGCGCCGGATGTATTTTTGGACGTGAACGCCAAAGGGGACCCCTTGTACCTCGAATTCATCGGCGCGAGCGAGAGAATCGGGAGAAAAAATATCGGCAAAATAACGCTCGGCGCAAGGTCGTTTCGCGTGCCGGTTACGGCGTAGTTTGAACTGGATGTGCAGGAAATGAAGGCAGTCAGACTGCCTTCATTTAATGCGCATTATCCACCGCATGGCATTGACAGGAAGAGGGGGGGGCTATCCTGCGTGCATTAGCGATTAATCATAACTGTAATCCTATGCGACAGAAAACCGAACTAATATCTCCAAAATCGGGCAAAAAAGAAGTAGCATCGAGAAAAGATAGCGCTAGGGACAGGAAATCTGACATCCCGCCTACAGGAGTTGCAGACGGTAAGGTTGCGGCTATAGATCAAACTGCAGGGCAAACTGCTATGGCTGGAAAGTTTGGGCGAGATGCGGCCCTTAAAAATGCCAGAAAAGCGGAAATACTTAAAGCGCATATTCCCATAACAGACGCAAATTTTAGTAAGATAGTTAAGCTGTCTCGCACACACGGGAATCCAGAGATTCTAGAGTTTGAAACGATTGATAGTCATATTGACATACATCTGAAGGAACCAGCGAGTTGGGGTGTCGTGAAAGTCTCGGGGGAAAATGTCATTTTCATGTCGTCGAAGAAATTGAAGGATGGGCAGAAGGAATGGGAGGCAAGACAGCAGGCAAAACAAATGACATCAGCAGAAAAAGCGGAACTTCTGAAACAATTTCCCATTCAAGAACTGTTTATCGCCTTTGAAGCCGCCGATAAAATTGTCGGTGAGCAGTCGAACGTGGACACCGCGAATAGGGTCGTTAAGGAGATTTAATGGCCTAAAGTTCTAAATGTTTCTTCCTCACGTGCCTCGCGCGCAAGCGCTTTCGCGTTTTTTTTCATGCTACAATTATTGGCGCAGTCAGTAGGAAATAGTAAGTAGTTATGGCATCTCTAGCAGGCATTTTCGGAATCGGTTCCCGAGGAGAGACCTTGCGAAGCCAAGGACTCACCTCGAGAACTACTAACTACTAACTACAGACTACTAACTATTTTCTTATGTCTTTCTCCCTCGCCAATATCTCAAAGTTCTTCAGCTCTGCTGTGGGCAGTAAATCCGAAGCGAGCATTATCGGCATAGATATTGGCGCATCGTCCGCGAAAGTTGTGCAGTTACGGGCTTCGCGTGGAAGAGCAGTTCTTGAAACATATGGGGAAATTTCCCTAGGGCCTTATGGAGGAGTTGCCATCGGCAAGGCCGTGAAATTGACGGCGGAGAAAATTTCGGAGGCGCTTCTTGATCTTATGCGAGAAGCGAACGTGACGTCTCGCAGTGGCGGGCTCTCAATCCCGTTTTCCGCTAGCTTGGTGTCAGTGCTTGAAATGCCGAAAGTAGACAAAGATTCTCTAAAAAGGATGGTTCCTATAGAGGCGCGTAAATACATTCCGCTCCCAGCTTCAGAAGTCACCCTTGACTGGTTTGCCATACCGAGCGGAGAACACGGAGAGAGCGCGTTCGACCAGGTTGAAGAGCCCAAAGTATCACACGCGAAAATGCAAGAAATTCTTCTCGTCGCGATACATAATGAGATATTAAGAGACTATCAAAAGGTAGCGGAATCAAGCGCCATCGAGGTGAATTTCTACGAGATAGAAATTTTCAGCGCCACGCGCTCTTCGATGGGGCACGGGACGGCTCCTGTATTGGTGGTTGATCTGGGCGCGGCGACTACAAAGATGTATATAGTAGAACGCGGTGTCGTTCGCCTCACGCATTTGCTCACAATGGGCGGACAACACATGACAGATACTCTTGCTCGCTCTCTCACGTGGGAATTTGAGAAAGCAGAGCGCGTCAAAAGAGAGATTGGACTTATAGCATCCAGTGCGTACAGCATTGACGAGAACGACAAAATAAAAACCGCATTGTTATCAACACTATCTCGTGTGTTTTCCGAGATAGACAGAGTATTATTGAGCTACGGGCAACGATACAACAAAAATGTATCGCATGTTCTCTTGACTGGCGGCGGGGCATCGCTTCCAGGTATCTCGGAATACGCCAAGCAAACACTGCATGCGGATGTGGAAATTGCCAATCCATTTTCCCATACGGAGGTGCCCGCTTTTCTTAAAGATGTCCTGAAACAGATAGGTCCTGGATTTGCCGTTTCTGTGGGTCTTGCGTTGCGCGACTTGAAGCAAGAATAACAACAATCTCTAACACATATGGAAACTGGCATAAAGAATTCTTTCATACCGCATGATGTTTCAAGGCCGTCATCTGAGGCGCGCGCGCGAGAAGGGTCTGTCTTAGATCTTGCGGTACTCATATCAATAGTTCTTCTTGTCGCGTCCGGTGTTCTCGGGGTCGGAGTATTTTTGTATCAACAATACCTAAGCAATAACAGCGCGAGCAAGATTAATCAGCTTAAGGATGCTAAGAAGCAATTTAGCCCTGATTTGATACAGATGGCTACTCGCTTGGATGACAGAATGCGGATGGCGGATGCGATTTTGGAAAATCATATTGCGCCCTCCATTTTCTTCCACATGCTGGAGAAAAACACATTGGACACGGTATCTTTTCGCTCCCTTGAAATCCAAACTGGAGGCGAAAAAGAGATGATTGTGAAAATGAACGGTATCGCGGAGAGCGTGAACTCCGTCGCGCTGCAGGCCGATCTTTTCAGCAAAGGCGGCATTATAACTAGCCCCATTTTCTCCAATATTAATCGTCAGTCAGGTGGCGTTCTATTCAATTTTTCCGGTATCGTTAATACGAACGCAATGCGTTACGCTCAATCAGTTGCGGAAGGAAATCCTACCTCTACGCTCTTTCCACCCGATCCCTCCTTGCCTTCCTTGATTGTACCCGTCAAGCAACAGTAATATGGTAAAAACTATTATTTCTATAGCGAGTCTTGTGATAGCTGGAGCGGTGTTTTTCATGTACACGGAACCAACATACGGAAAGACACAGGCGCTTCAGAAAGAAATAGATCAGCGCAATCTGGCCCTGGATAAAGCAACAGAACTTAAAAAGCGCCAGGAAACCCTGCTTGCGCAGTACAATGCTTTTAACCCCGACGCTATCGATAGACTGCACAAACTTTTGCCAGATCACGTCGATAATGTCCGGCTTATTCTCGACCTCGATCGCCTAGCGAGTAGGTTTGGAATGGCCGTGCAAAACGTCGTTATTAGCCGGTCTCTAAGCGAGACCTCCGAAAAGACAGTTATCGGTTCAATCGCATCTGGCAAACAAGGATATGATTCGCTAACGCTGAAATTCTCTACGCATGGCACGTACTCTAATTTCATGAAGTTTATGGAGAGCCTTGAGTCAAGCCTGCGTATTGTTGATCTTGCATCTCTTTATCTTTTGCCTGACGCGCAAAGCAATAGTAGTACGGCAAGGCCTTCAAGCGTGATTGGAGGAGGATCGAAGACGGCAAGCGGGCAAATACAAACGCAAGAAACTCCCTACAGGTACGACATTACTCTCAGAACATACTGGCTAAAATAATATCAAATGTATGACGGACTTTCTTTCAAACAATAAACTCATAATAGCCTTTGCGGCTGTCGTCATAGCGGGCGCCATATGGTACGGATTTTCCTACGCCGGATCTTCTAGAGAGGCGGTGCTAGGGACTGAAAAAGTAGTTGCCGCTTTAAATGATGAAGACCAGGATATAGTGAAAAACCTTCTGATACTGCGATCGGTTGACTTGAACGGCACTATACTTTCCTCAAAAGCTTTTCTCGGTTTGCAAGATTTCGGTACAGAAATCACGCAAGAACCAGTTGGAAGACCCGACCCGTTTGCCCCGCTATCGGCTTCGGTACAAGTGCCCGCGACCCCTGCTTCCCAGACCGGTTCCGGCGGTGCGCGTACGGTGACAAATCCATTAGATTGAAGTCGCCAGTGGTTTTTGTCCGGGAAATAATGAAGGTATGAAATATATTTTCTTGACCATGTTAAATGCGGCTGTGTCGCCCCTCCTACAGCGGGATTTAACGGGGGTATATGCTAGGAGCATATCGTATCTTCGCTCAGGCATAATGAAAGTAAACTTTCGCGATAGCCCTCGCTAGCCACGATAAGATTTTCTAAACTCATTACATTCGTTAACAAAATCTAATACATGATAGACATTTCAGGGTCAGTCGGAACATCAATCGCGACGGCTTCAGTGCAGGGTCCAGTGCCAGTGCGAACTCTTGGAGACAAGAAAGTTGCTTACGATGTATTGCGTCAGATACCGGAAGAATCCGCTGAACACTACAAACTAGTGCCGCTCGCCGTGGCCGACGGGGTTTTAGAAGTTGGAATGCTTGATCCGGATAATTTGGATGGAATAGACGCGCTGAACTTCATCGCGCGTAATACCGGCATACCGTTTAAAGTTTTCCAAATATCTGAAGAAGATTTCGGGCGCGTAATGAATATGTATCGCGGTTTGGGAGGCGAAGTAGACAGGGCAATTTCCGACCTTGAGAGCGAACAAAAGGCTCGGTCTTCCCAAAATCAAAACGAAATGACCTCTCTAGACTTGGAAGACCCCGCAATAAAAGGCCAGTACGACACCACTGGCGTTCTCAATATTCAAGAAGACGCGCCGACGATAAAAATAGTCTCCACGATTCTACGTTATGCGATAGATGGCAAAGCATCCGATATACACATAGAACCCATACCGACGGGAGTACGCGTGCGATATCGCGTTGATGGCGAATTGCACACGAGCGTCATATTGCCTCCCGCCGCCCAGCGCGCGCTTGTGGCGCGCGTTAAAGTTCTTGCCTCTATCCGTTTGGACGAACAACGCAAGCCGCAAGATGGCCGTTTCTCAGCTTCAATCGACGGAAGACAAATCGACTTCCGCGTATCAACGTTTCCTTCTTATTACGGAGAAAAGGTCGTGCTGCGTATTTTGGATCGCGACCAAGGGTTTATTCCTCTCGATAAAATCGGGCTCACGGAAAGAAATCTTGAGATGATACGCGGAGCAATCAAGAGACCGCATGGACTTGTTCTCATCTCGGGTCCCACCGGTTCTGGAAAATCAACCACCCTGTATTCTATGTTGGGAGAAATAGACAGAGAGCATAAAAATGTTCTCTCTCTTGAAGACCCTATTGAATATTTCGTAGAAGGGGTAACCCAGTCGCAGGTGCGTCCAGAGATTGGGTATACATTCGCAAACGGTTTGAGAACTACTCTCCGCCAAGACCCGGATGTCATCATGGTCGGCGAAATTCGCGATTCCGAAACCGCAAAACTTGCGTTTCAGGCCGCTTTAACAGGACACTTAGTACTCTCTACAATTCACACTAACAACGCTGTCGGCACAATTCCACGTTTAATTGATATGGGAGTCGAGCCGTACCTCATTCCTCCTGTTCTTGTCGTCTCAATGGCTCAGCGCCTTGTTCGCACTCTCTGTACTGACGGCGGCAAGGAGTTTGAAATCTCTCCAAGCGAAAGAAAAAGCATCGAAGCGCAAATGTCCTCTCTCCCGCCAAAGTATCGATTCAAGATACCGAAAGTGGTGTATGAAGCTACGCGAACGCCGACATGCCCTACGGGCATGCGCGGTAGAATGGCGGTGTTTGAAGTTCTTGAAATGTCTAGCGACATAGAACGGATCGTTCTTGAGAACCCGGTAGATTCGCGATTGTGGGCCTCGGCGCGCTCCCAAGGAATGCTCACCATGCGCGAGGACGCTATGATTAAAGCATTTAATAAAGACATCCCTTACTCCGAGGTGAATAACCTAAGTTCTCTGCTTCTCTCTGGGGATGAGGATGCGGTGGCCCCATTGAAGCCGGAGTCGGAAAAAGACATGGTTGCGTAGTCGAGAAAATATTCTTATCAGCATAATTGCAAAAAAGTACGCTATAATATCCACATGGCAATTGACTACAGCTCGCAGCTTAAAAAATATATCAACGTATTGGTTCACGAAGGAGCGTCGGACGCGCATTTTTCCGTTGATGTTCATCCGACTATTCGCGTATCAGGTTCTCTTTCACCAATGTTAAAGGAGCCGTTATTGACAAAAGAAGACACGCTTGGATTTTTGGCAGAACTTTTAAATACGGAGCGCCAAAAAAGATTCTTCGCGGATCAAGAAATAGACTTCGCTTACGAGACCGCGGATGGCACGCGATTCCGCGGCAATGCGTTTTACCAGCGTGGCTCTGTCAGTATCGCGCTCCGTCTTATTCCCAAAAAGATAAGCACCATAGCCGAATTGCATCTGCCTGAAATTCTTACTACCTTTGCCCGCAAATCTCAGGGATTTTTCATTGTCGTCGGTCCGGTAGGGCAGGGTAAGACTACTACTCTCGCCGCGATGATTGAGCTCATAAATACCGAGAGAATGGAGCACATAGTAACGATTGAAGACCCGATAGAATATATTTACGAACCGAAACTCTCGCTCATAGAGCAAAGGGAAGTGCGAATAGACACGAAGGATTTTCCTACCGCTCTTACGTCCGCGTTCCGCCAGGATATTGACGTTCTTCTTGTGGGCGAAATGCGGGGCCCTGAAACAATGGCGGCCGCCGTTACAGCGGCTGAAACCGGACACCTGGTGTTTTCCACGCTTCACACGAATAATGCCGCGCAAACAATAGACCGCATTATTGATACATTTCCCGCTTCACAGCAGGACCAAATACGGCTTCAGCTTGCTTCTTCAATGGCCGGGATTTTTTCTCAGCGTCTTATCCCGCGCATTTCTGGCGGGCTAGTGCCGGCGTATGAACTTCTCATAAACAACAAAGCGGTATCTAATCTTATCCGCGAGAAGCGCACGCACGAACTGAACACGGTGATAGAAACTAGTTCTGAAGAAGGCATGATAGATATGAACCGGTCGCTTGCCGAATTGGTGGCGCGAGGCGAAATTACGGTTGAAAGCGCGTACCAGAATTCACTGAATCCGAATATGTTGCAGAAACTCTTATGAGCGAAGCGAGTTAGAGTTTCGCAATCCAGCCCCAATTTTGATACTTCGGAAAACTATGCAAGATACTCTTATTAAATCACAAGGTAAAATTACGGCAGGATATTCTGGAGTTCAAAATTGGTGCTGGGCTGCAAAATTGTTATGAGAAAAAGTTTACAGTTTACAGTTTACAGTCTACAGAGAGCGGAATACTGCCGAGTTTTTTCTGTCAACTGTCAACTGTCAACTGTCAACTGAACTATGTCCGTCTTCTCCTACACAGCAGTGGACGCCGAAGGAAACGAGCGAGCCGGTACGATTGACGCTGTAAATCTGGACGTTGCTATCGTTGCCATTCAGCGGCGCGGTTTGGTCATATTCAATATTGAGGCGGCAGATAAAGCCGCTACGAAGCTCGGCGGTCGCCTTGAATATTTTGATCGCATAACAAACAGCGATATTGTCATTCTTTCCCGTCAAATTACGACTCTTTTCGAAGCACAGGTCTCTGCTCTTCGGGCATTCCAGCTTTTAGCATCGGAAGCGCGTACGCCGAAACTTGGAGTAAAATTAAGCGCGATAGCAAGCGACATACAAAGCGGCAGTACGATATCTTCAGCACTCGCGCATCACGGGGATGTATTCACTCCGTTTTATGTGAACATGGTTCGTGCCGGCGAAGAAGCGGGAAAGCTGGATGAAACATTTTCTTTTCTTGCCGATTATCTAGACAGGAATTACGAAATTACCCTAAAAGCGCGCAACTCCCTCATCTATCCCGCGTTCGTAATGTCGACATTTATTATTGTGATGATACTAATGATGACTCTGGTTGTTCCGAATCTGGCAGGCATGCTTTCCGAAGTTGGGCAAGATATTCCCGTATACACGAAGGTTGTTATAACAATGAGCACATTTGTCTCACACTACATACTTCTAATAATCATCCTCATCATTTTCTTAGGCATATTTCTGGTTCGTTATTCGCGCACTGAAGCGGGGCGCATGGCTCTGGCAAAGGCCCGTATGCGCGTGCCATATATCGGAGATGTTTACCGAAAGCTGTTCCTTTCCCGTCTTGCCGACAACCTTTCCACAATGTTGCGAAGCGGGATTCAGATTTTGCGAGGAATTGAGATTACTGGCACCGTAGTCGGCGATCCCGTTTACGAGGAAGTTCTAAAACAAGTCTCTTCTGACGTTAAAGGCGGAATGCCGGTGTCGGAGGCGTTCAGGCGTCATCCGGAAATGCCGAGTATTGTCGTAGCCATGATAAAGATAGGCGAAGAGACTGGGAATATGGGCACCATTCTTGATACGATGGCCAAGTTTTACAGGCGAGAAGTGAACAACTCCATAGATACGCTTGTCGGATTAATTGAGCCGTTTATGATAGTCTCTCTTGCGGTCGGGGTAGGCGTCCTTCTTTCCGCGGTTCTGATTCCGATTTACAATCTCGCCTCTGGGTTCTAAAGAACGGCCAGTAGCCAGTAGCCAGTAGCCAGTAGCCAGTAGCTGGTAGCAAGCAAATACAAAAGCATTTTGTATTTGCATTTCTTCCAAATTAAGCGAAAAGATATGAGCTTTTTCGACGGTGCGGGTTCATCTTCCCGTCTACAGGTGCCTATCATAAACCGATAGGCCGTCGAAAAAGCTCATATCTTTGAGCGCCTCGTTATCCCCACCCCAAGGTTGATAATCTGGAAATGGGTATACAATGAGGGGCGAGTCAATAGACATGTTGATTGATTAATAGCTTTAGACATTAATAACAATCTAGAATAATAATCCAGCTGGGTATGATTAAAAAGACTTTTAGACGCGGTTTTACTGGCGACGTAGGGCGAGCAGAAAGCAAAAGCTGTGCTTTTGCTTTTTCGAGCCGAGGAGTCAGCAAAGGATTTACTCTGATAGAGCTTCTGGTCGTTATTGCGATTATCGGTATTCTTTCGGCGGTTGTTTTGGCATCTCTCAATACTGCCCGCGTGAAGGGACGGGTGGCTTCAGCGCAAAGTACCATGAAAGGAATACAGACCGCGGCGGCTATGTGCGTCGGGGACTCAGTTGCTGTTTCTACTCCCACGGCGACAAATAACGGAGGGGGCGCGGTTCTTTGTTCCAGCAGTCCGACTACTTATGCCGCGTTGCCTGCCGGCTGGATATATTGCGACGCAACCGTCGCTGTGGGGGCGGGAGATTCGGTAGGAGCGACGAAGTTCTGCAATAACAGCGCTTTAAACGCGGCGTTTAATCAGGTAGCAGGGGTATCTTTTAGGATTTCCGCTTATTCGTCCGCGGACCTAAAATTAGTACAGTGTAGCGAATCTACGTGTACAACAGCGACTGCCCTCTAAAGTAAGAAAGCGAATAAGGAGATTCGTCAACGGCCTCGCGCGAAAGCGCGGGGCTTTGTTATCCCCAAGTTTGCCGTCGATTGATTCATCATCTGTATAAACGGGTATATACTTCCCTTGAAGTCCTAGAAATATAGATTAACAGCTAATAAACAACTTTTTCTTATGAAAACATCGTTAAAACGAGGGTTTACCCTAATCGAATTATTGGTGGTCATCGCCATTATAGGAGTTTTGTCGTCAGTCGTGTTAGCAAGTCTTAGCACGGCCCGCATTAAAGGAAGGACCGCGGCTGCCCAGAGTAACATGAAGGCGGTACAGACGGCGGCGTCGATGTGTTTGAATGAGGCTGTGGCAATTAATACCACTGTTACAACGCCGGGTACGACCCTTGTGTGTGCTGGAAGCGCTACGGCTTATCCTGTTTTACCTGCTGGTTGGACTTACGGCACGATTACGCAAACAACCGGTTCAGTATTCAGCATACCCGCGACGGGAGATGGGAAAACCGTTACTTGTTCAGAGGCTTCATGCGTTACGATATAGAACATAGCCCAGTTTGTTGAATTGATATGGCTATAAAGAATAAAATCCGCGGATTTGCCCCGTCAGTGCAGTTTGCCTTAGGCGGGCAGTATATGTTGTTAAATTATTTGAGAACGTTTTATAACGAATGCAGGGAAAGTTTTCATCTCTCGCCGCGGCGCAGCGGCGCCGCAAAAGCAAACTCTACTGCGGGATTTACTCTCATAGAACTTTTGGTCGTTGTTGCGATAATCGGAATGCTTTCGTCAATCGTTCTCGCGTCTCTTAACACCGCAAGGCAAAAGGGGAGGGATGTGCGCCGGATTTCAGATGTGAAACAACTCCAGCTTGCTCTTGAACTCTATTTCGATTCCACCGGCAGTTATCCCGCCGCGACTAGCGCGCTAACAACGGGCGGATATATATCAACAATCCCAAAAGATCTATCTGATAATACCGACTATCCGTATGATCAGCTAGGAAGCGGTACCGGGTATGAAATGTGCGCGAACCTTGAATCAAGCGGCAGTAGCGTTCTTGGAACTGACTCAACTACGGTAACTGCCGGCGGCCTCGTGACTTCAGAAGCAGATACAACCAGTTGTACAGGCGCTGCTAATCGCTACGCGTATAACGTTAGCTCGACTTAGTGCTAAATTCTAAAGATAGAGGAATGGAAAGCACCCTACGCCACTTTTGATACTCCAAAGAGGGAGAAGTGGCGTAGGGTGCGATAACGCATAAACATGCTCGCGATACAATTTGCTTTGTTCGGCCTCATTATCGGCAGTTTCATAAATGTCGCTATTCTACGTTTTGGAGCGCGAGCGCTTGCCGGCAGAAGCGCGTGTATGTCGTGCGGGAAGAAAATAGAATGGTTCGACTTGATTCCTCTTTTCTCATGGCTTGTTCTTCGTGGTCGATGCCGGCAGTGCCGAAGTAGAATTTCCATTCAATATCCGGCTGTTGAACTCTCTACGGGGATTCTTTTCGCGCTTGTAGGAGGCGCGGAGCTTGTTCCTATCGCAAAGATAATCGGACTTCTAATTTCCGCGCTTCTCATAGCCATCGCGGCTTATGACATTAGGCACACAATAATCCCTGACGCATGGGTCTGGAGTTTTAACGCATTGGCTCTGCTTTCTGCCGTTATTATCCCGCCATACTCAATACACGATACCCTATACTCTTTTCTCGCCGGTCCAGCGGTTGCTCTGCCTATATTCGCCCTGTGGCTTGTATCAAATGGAAGGTGGATGGGACTAGGAGACCCAAAGCTCGCCCTCGGTATCGGCTGGCTCTTAGGGTCTCTTTATGGAATGGTTGCCCTGCTCATCGCGTTTGTCACAGGCGCAGTCGTTGGGCTTTTGCTCATTTTCTTTTCATCAGATTTTTGGAACCGTTTTGCGTCACAATTTATCCCACATCGCTTCTGGTACAGAAGGGACAAGGGAATTACAATGAAGAGCGAGATTCCATTTGGGCCATTTCTTATAGTGGCCTGCGTGTTCTTATGGATATCAGCAATGTACGGAATATCAATTACCTTTTTATGACAATAAACTCACATCCTGTAGCCTGTAGCCAGAAGCCTGTGGCCAGACAGGGGTTTTCCCGTCGCATTTTTCCGGCTACGAGCTACCGGCTACGAGCTACCGGCTTTTCATTAATCGAACTAATGGTTGTCGCTGGCATCATTGTCGTCATATCATCTGTTGTTTTATTTAATAACACAAAATACGGCGGGTCGGTTCTTTTGCAAAACCTAGCGTATAGCATAGCGCTTTCAGTGCGCGAGGCTCAGATATATGGAATATCTGTGCGCGGTTCTGGTTCTAGCAATTTCAATGCGGGATATGGAATGCATTTTGCGATTAGCGACAATAATCACTATGAACTTTTTGCCGACAAAGATAATAACGGTCTATTCACTGATGCCTCCGAAAATGTTCCTCCGTCTCCCTATGTAATAGGCCGCGGTTATTACATCTACAAGCTCTGCGCTCCGGCTGGCACAAAGCCTGCTGTCAATTCCTATACATGTACGAATGCTACGCAAATTGATCTCCAATTTAAACGTCCAGAGCCGGACGCCTGTATCAGTATGAGCGGCCAAAGCGCGCTGACAAATAGCCATTGCACTGGGGGTTATGAAAGCGCGCGCATTATTCTCGCGTCACCGCGCGGCGATCTGCTGAGTGTGGTTGTTGATGCTACAGGGCAGATATCGGTGCAATAGCGCGTATCGTGTATGAAGTATCGAGTATCAAGTATGAAATTCAGAAAGAAAAACTACCACAGCTCAGCCCGCTTGCATGGCTTTATACGCGATACGCGATACGCGATACGCGATGAGCGTGGATTCACCCTAGTCGAATTAATTGTTTCCATCGGGCTTTTCTCTATTGTCATGCTGGTTTCTGTCGGAGCACTCCTGGCTCTCACTGGCGCCAATCGCAAAGCGCAGGCGCTCCAATCTGTCATGAATAATCTAAATATCGCGCTGGATGGCATGGTGCGCTCTATCCGCATGGGAAGTTATTATCATTGCGATACAAATACGCCATCGGATATTAGTGTGGCCAAAGATTGCGCGATTGATGGCGATTCCTTGATCGCCTTCAAACCTTTCTGTGATGAAAATTGCGACCAATCAAACAGATGGGTTTATTATTACGATGTATCAGATAAGAGGATATATAAATCAGAGCAAGGAGGGGCAAATCCGGTCGCGCTCACGTCATCAGAGATAACCATGGATAACATGAGATTCTATGTAGCTGGGACAGCTACCGGTAACTCTGGAGATACGGAGCAACCCAAAGTTGTGATTACCTTAACAGGCACCGCGGACGCGACAAACGCGAAAACAAAAACGACATTTAACATTCAAGCTACAGCCGTCCAGCGGCAATTGGACTTATAAGTACGGAGTATCGTGTATGGAGTATGGAGTATAAAATACAAAAAAATACAAATTCGCATTCCCGCCATACGCCATACGCCATACGCCATACGCGTGGCTTCACTCTCGTTGAAACCATGGTGGCGATATCACTTCTCACGATTGCAGTCGTTGCCCCCATGTCTCTTACGACACAGAGTCTTGGAAGCGCTTTCTATGCTCGCGACCAGATAACGGCCTTTCACCTCGCGCAGGAAGCGATAGAATCTGTTCGGCACGTGAGAGACGGCAATGTTCTGAAAATCGCCCTTGGATATTCGTCGGTAGACCTTTTAGGAAGTATTCCTAATGACCAAGATTTTACTGTTGACACGACTAATGATGACCAAATGGATCCATGCGCTGGTGCGTGTCCAGTGATTCGCAAAAGCAGTCAAGGATTGTACGGCTACAATTCAGCATGGACGCCGACGCAATTCACTCGCGCCGTTCGTGCGACTTTCGTACCTGATAGCGGTAATGATGAAATTAAACTGACCGTAACTGTGTCTTGGAAAACTGGAAATTACCAGACTCGTTCCATAGCGATATCTGCGAATCTATATCGCTGGGTAAACGACAGTAGCGCGGCGCAATAGCGTGTATCGTGTATAAAATATCTTGTATCAAGTATGAAACCCAGAAAGAACCCCCAAAACTGTCAAATGCGTGCGCATGAGTCCATACACGATACACGATACACGATACACGATACACGCGGCTTCACCCTCCTTCTCGCCGCGCTCATCTCTTCAGTTGTTCTTTCTCTCGGTATTTCAGTATTTGATATCGCGCGAAAGCAGATAATACTTTCTTCAATTGGGCGAGAGTCGCAGTTTGCTTTTTACGCCGCCGACACCGGCCTAGAATGCGCTCTCTATTGGGACATCCGGTGGAATTATTTTTCTACAACGACTCCAACGGATGTTGTTTCGCCACAGCCACAGTGTGCCACGAAGCCGCTCAATGCATCAGGCCGCCCTTCGCCGCCAGCCCCGAATACATATGCTATGGACTTTCAGTTTGAGCCAAATGGCAAATGCGCGATTGTTAAAGTTGAAAAATGCGCTACCGGCTGCGATGATAGCCCAAATGTTCACACAGTAATCAGTTCCGACGGCTACAATACCGCGTGCGCGTCAATACCCACCAGTCTGCGTGTACTTCAACGGTCTGTGGAATTGAGGTACTAGCAGAACAGATAATAGGTTTCATGTGTCATGTGATAGAAGAAATCGACTACGTCAAATGCGGCTCTATTCGACTGGAACCCATAACCTAAAACCTGTAACCTGTACACTATGATCCAAGGATCAGTCCAAGAGCGATATGAAAAACTAAAAGCGGCAGTCAACTATCATCGCCGGCTTTACCATGTATACGACAAAGAAGAAATTTCACAGGCGGCTCTGGACTCTCTGAAGCATGAGCTTTCCAATTTGGAAAAGAAATATCCCGCGCTGATTGCCCCGGATTCTCCATCACAACGGGTGGCAGGGGAGCCGTTGTCATTTTTCACCAAGGTCCGGCACAAGGTAGTACAGTGGTCTTTCAATGATGCTTTTACTGGAGACGAAATACGAGAATTTGATACGCGCGTTAAGCGGTTTCTAAAACCCTCATTTGGCGATACATCGCCGGAGTACGTTTGCGAATTAAAAATCGACGGCTTAAAAATCGTTCTTGAGTATGAAAAGGGATTGCTAAAAGTCGCCTCTACAAGAGGGGATGGCGAGGTGGGGGAAGATGTGACTAACAACATCCGCACCATTGAATCTGTTCCGCTTTCGCTCTCTCGCCCTATAGACATAATCGTCGAAGGGGAGGTGTGGATGGGTTCCAAGAATCTGGCAGAATTGAATAAAGCGCGAGCAAAAAATGCGGAACCGCTATTTTCTAATCCGCGCAACGCTGCCGCTGGCGGAATCCGCCAGTTGGACCCCGCGATTGCGGCAAAACGAAAACTGGACGTATTCATTTATGATGTAGCAAGGACCTCAGAAGAATTTCCTAGAACGCAGAACGAAGAACTTGAATATTTGCGCGAGCTAGGATTTAAGGTGAACCCTCATCACACTCTCGCGAAAAATATCGAAGAAGTCATTGCGTACTGGGAAAAGTGGCAGCCCCGACGCAAAATGGTCGGAGTTCCGACCTCCGACGCCCCGATCGGAACGTCGGAAGAATATTGGATAGACGGTGCCGTGGTAAAAATAAATGAGAGAAAATACGAAAACGCCCTTGGCTACACTGGAAAAGCTCCCCGTTTCGCAATCGCATTTAAATTCCCGGCAGAGCAGGTAACAACGAAAGTCACAGGCATAGTCCTTCAAGTTGGGCGCACTGGAGTATTGACGCCAGTCGCGCGCTTGGAGTCTGTTTCAGTAGCCGGCTCTGTAGTTTCGCGAGCAACCTTGCACAATGAAGATGAAATTAAACGGCTTGATGTGCGAATCGGAGACACAGTCATTTTACAGAAAGCGGGAGATGTTATTCCCGACATCGTTCGCGTGCTCACGGAAATGCGCACAGGCAAAGAAAAGAAATACAAATTTCCTACTCACGTTCCCGCGTGCGGAGGTGATGGGGCAATAGAAAGGATTCCAGGCCAAGCGGCGTGGCGATGCGTTTCAAAGAATTCCTACTCGCAGTTTAAGAGGAAGTTATATCACTTCGTAGGCAAACATTGTTTTGATATTGATGGTATGGGTCCGAAGATTGTAGACGCACTGCTTGATAACAAATTGATTTCAACATATGGCGATATATTTACTCTAAAGCGAGGAGATTTGTTGGCGCTTCCAAGATTTGCCGAAAAATCAGTTGGTAATTTGCTCTCCTCGATTGAAAAATCAAAAGTAGTTGAATTGCCGAGATTAATTACCGCACTCTCAATTCCGCATGTCGGGGAAGAGACTGCGTATGTTCTTGCAGGACAGTTCAAGACACTGGACGAATTAATTAGTTCGACCAAGGAGAATTTACAAAATGTCGATGGCGTTGGAGACGTTGTAGCGGACTCAATTGTTTCTTGGTTTGCCGATAAGAAAAATAAAAAGATGTTAAGTCATTTGCTCAAGCATGTGAGAATTCGAATAGCTAGCAGGCTACGGGCTACCGGCTACAAGCTGTCCGGCAAGACTTTTGTTTTTACGGGCACTCTCTCAAAGATGTCCCGCGACGAGGCTTCGTCTGTTATTCGCGCGAATGGCGGAGCAGTCAGCGGTTCCGTTTCTGGAAAGACAAGTTTTGTGGTCGTGGGGGATAACCCGGGTTCAAAATATGATGATGCCCGGAAATTTGGAGTTAAAATACTTTCCGAAAAGGATTTTTTAGATTTATTGAGGAACCCTTCATCCAATTGATCTTTTTGATCTTTCAAGATAATGCGCTAGCCATTCTGCGCCAACTTGATGCGGTCGTGCATGGGTAGTGTATATTTAGGATAAACATTCATACATAAAAAATGCGCAGGCTAATAATCGTATCCAATTCATCTTTTATGCTTAAAAGACTTTTCTTCGGCGGTGTTGGATTGGCTCTTCTCGTAACCCCATTACTCGCTTTAGCGCAAACCGCGAGCGATTTGGGAGCGTGTACCGGCAATACGTACGCGATGAGCGAATCCGAGCGGCAAAGTTGCCTAAACTTGTTCCTTGCAAAGCTCGCGCAATTGGTACAGAAAGCCTCTACGCTGGTTCTTACAGGGCAAGGAGTCGAGAATATCGCAACAAGCGCTGTCGCGGTTACAGTGCGTGCGGCGCCCGCGTCCAAACCTTATTGCCACAACTTTCCCGATTTTCGTCTGGATGTAGGGGATAGCGGGGATGAAATTATTGCTCTTAAGAAAGCTTTAAGCCGTGTCTTGGGTGAGGGATACATGCAACCCGCTAATCCAAAACAGAATTATTACGACGAAATCACCGCCGAAAATGTGAAGGAACTCCAATCAAAAAATGGCATTGTAACGACTGGCAACGTCGGCAGTAGAACCAGATCGTTACTGAATCGGTTGGTTGTCTGTCCAAGCACTCCGCGTACCACTCAACCGACTACTCAACCGAAAGCCGAACCAACAACTCAACAAGCAAGCAGTACAACCATAAATGTGAATACAGACAAAGCGAATACAACCGCTAATCCTACGCCCGCTGGCGGTGCAAAAGCCGCAACGACATCTACCATCACAGGCACTGTTGTTTCAGGAAGCGTTGGTACGGTGAATGTCACATATGCGAATCTTCCCGCTAGTTCGGCGAATTACTATATTCAACTCATTGACCAAGAAACTCTAAATCCTGTGCAGAACGCGGCTCTGCAGAATGTTAAGCCTCCTGGCGGCAATGCGGCAATGAGTTCAATCCCCACTGGCACTTACATTCTCAGAGTGAGACGAATAGACAGTATTTTATCGCAACCTGTCATCGCGGAAAGCCCTGAATTTACGCTTGATATATCAGCTGCAGCAGGTTCGGTGCCAAGAATTTCTTCGTTCATTCCTAACACGGTCACATCAGGCGTAAGCACGAAGATGATAATTCGCGGTTCTGGTTTCAGGAAAGACGTGAAGTTTGTCTTTTCTGGCGCGTCGAACGGATCGTTACCAACGAACTACGTGTCATCACAGCGGATAGACGTTGGCCCTTATTCATGGAGTGGGGCGATAGGAACCCACAGTTTCTACATTGAAAATATTGGCGGTCAAAAAAGCGATAGCAAAACTTTCACCATTAATCCGCCGGTTTCTGCCTCTGACGCCGCGGGTTCCGCCATTACAATCTCCTCATTCAACCCCACGGCGGCAACAGCCGGGGTATCATCGAATATTGTCATAAATGGTTTCAACTTCCCGCGAAACGCGGAACTTGTCTCCACCAATGTCATGGGTGTGACTAGCAAAGTGCCGGCGCGATATATTTCCTCACAAGAATTAAGAGTCGAACCGTACACATGGCACATAGGATTGGTGGGCGACTACACATTTCGTGTCAGGGATAAAGATACGCTTGCAATGAGTGAACCAAGCGCGACGTTTAGGGTTATCGCGCCCGCGTCTAACTTCCCATTTATTACATCAATCTCTCCATCAATTCTTTCTGCGGGGCAAACAAACTTCACAATTAACGGTTATAATTTCCAAAATGGAGCTACCGTTAGTTATGGAAACTCTATAGGTAACTCTAGCTCTACTTTCGTCGCAACCATCGTTTCATCAAGCCGGATTGATGTCATTGCGAAAGGTTTAGCCAGCAGTAGCTCCTACATGGTCTATGTTAAAAACCCCGGCGGGCAAAAATCGGCAGGTTGCGAGACCTACGCTTTCTGCGCCTCAACTTTCTCGGTTGTTCCACCTATATCCGGCACAATCAGTCAGGATGCCGCCTCATCGATATCTGGCAATCCTTCCTCGCTATCCTGGACATCGGCAGGAGCTACCTCATGCTCCGTTCAATACAGGTGGAAATCCAGGGCAGATTCTAGTTATGGATCATGGTTTGAAACCGGATTTACGGGCCTAAATAGCCCCAATACTTCATTCTTACTGAATACACCCGGGTTATACCAAATCAGGATTTCCTGCAATGGTTATGGAGGCGCGACATACACGACACCTGACACGCAAGTTATAACGCATACCGTTACTCCTCCCGCGGCGACCTCCGCCAATACGGCCGCTCCAGTCGTCAATTCTCTAACCGCCGCGAGCGCATATAGATAACCTGGTCTTGCCACAATTACAATCCTCGCACGCTACCCTTTTTTCTTGTACTATTTAAGCGTGATTTCAAAAGCAGTTATTCAAAATTTGGCTAAGCTCGCGCGGCTGGAAGTATCCGGCAAGGAATTGGCAACACTCGAAAAGGAAATCCCGGATATTCTAAAGTTTGTTGAGACAATTCAAAGTGTGTCGGAAAAACCCACGGCACTCTCAACGACGCTCATTAATGTCATGCGCGCGGACGATCCGCCAGCCGGCGGACCGCACGAAGGGGGAATATACACAGAGGCGCTTCTAAAAGCGGCACCGACTCGAGTTGGAGATAGCATCGCGGTGAAGCAGGTAATTAAAAGGAGTTGGTAGTAAATAGTAAGTAGTGAATACGAAAAATCAAAAATGCCTGACTTGAAAACAATAACGATTAAAAGAGCGCGCAAATCGCTTGACGCGAAAGAGTACTCGGCGCTTGAGCTCACCGATTCTTATCTGGAAGAGATTCGCAAGCAGGATGATAAAATTCACGCGTATCTGGAAGTTTGGGAAAAAACTGCCCGCGAAGAAGCAAAGAATGCCGACAAGACAATAGAACGCGGAGAGTCGCAACCGCTCACGGGCATCCCGATTGCGGTCAAGGATAATATTTTGATTGAAGGGCGCGTCGCAAGCGCGGCCTCCAAAATTCTTGAGAATTACACGGCCTCGTATGACGCAACGGTAATCAAAAAACTAAAAGAACAAGGGGCAGTCTTTTTAGGGCGCACGAATATGGACGAATTCGCCCTCGGCGCTTCCACGGAGAATTCCGCATTTGGTCCGACCAAAAATCCTAATGACCTTTCTCGCGTTCCGGGTGGTACATCAGGCGGTTCTGCCGCGGCGGTTGCCTCAGGCATGGCGCTAGTTGCATTGGGAAGCGACACCGGCGGCTCCGTCCGCCAGCCCAGTGCTTTTTGCGGTGTTGCCGGCTTAAAACCGACATACGGCTCGGTCTCTCGTTTCGGCCTGATTGCGGCCGCTTCCTCCTTAGACCAGATAGGAACAATAGGGAAAACTGTCGCCGATGCGCAAGCGCTCTTTAATGCAATACGAGGTCATGACGAAAAAGACAGTACGAGTTTGCCGGAATCTTCAAGGTCCGACCTTGGGAATTCAAAAGGTCGGACCTTTAGAATTGGGGTGCCGCGGAGTCTTTTTGCAAACGCACTGGCCAAAGATTCGAGTGAGCGATTTGAGCAGTCTTTAGAAACTCTTCGCGTTAAAGGATATGAAATTGTTGATATTGATTTGTTTGCAAATCCGCAAGTTCCTTTAGCGGTTTACTACATAATCAATCCAGCCGAGGTTTCTACGAATCTCGCTCGTTTTGACGGCATTAGATACGGCTTATCTATCAAAGCTGAAACAATCGAAGAAGTGTATTCAAAGACGCGCGGGGCGGGGTTCGGACCAGAAACCAGACGTAGAATTCTTGTTGGGACTTTTGTTCTTTCATCCGGCTACGCGGATGCCTATTACAGGCGCGCCCGCGAGGTTCGCGAATTAATTCGCGCGGATTTCGCGCGCGCTCTTGAATCGGTTGACGCGATCGTTACCCCTACTACGCCAGGCCCCGCGTTTAAATTTGGCGAGAAAAGCGACCCAGTTGCGATGTATTTTGAGGACATCTTCACAGTACCTGTGAGCCTCGCGGGTGTTCCGGCAATTTCCGTTCCGAGTGGCACGGTTGTAAGAGAAGGAGTGTCCTTGCCAATCGGATTTCAAATTATCGGCACTCACGGAAGCGAAGAACTGTTGTTCGCAGTCGGGAAAGACGCGGAGCGAGTTTAATAGAACAATGAATTTTCAGATTTTTTAGTGTTCACTATCCGCTAAACTCTATTCGCTAAAAACTAGTTCAAGGGGTTATAATTACGGGATGGACGGAGGCGTATCAATTAGCGGGGTGTTTTCAAAGATATTTTGGTTTATCAGCGAGGTTGCTTTCAAGCTTGTTCCCGCGACTGTTGCTACCGTGACAGGAGTTGAGAATTCCGGCACTGGGCCGATTCCCGCTGGCTTTTCTCCGATTATTGAGCCTGTCACAGCTGGAAGCATCGTCGATTTTCTAGAGAGGACATCCTCACAAGATGAATTCGCGTCTCTTGTGCATAATTGGGACGTGTTTGTAGCGTACTCCGTGATTATTTCCCTTGTTCTAGCGACCGGAATTATATATTGCACAATTCGTATCAGACAGGTAAGACATCTTGAACGCATGAAATTCCAAGCGGCAGAACGTTCTGTCGCTAAAGAAGACGCGCCCAGGACTCATTTACGCTGGGCCAAAGTGCTGGAGCAGGCAAATTCCGATTCCGAACAGCACTGGCGCCTTGCCATCCTTGAAGCGGACATAATGCTGAATGAGCTCTTGGACCTTAAGGGATACAAGGGAGATACTATGGCGGACAAATTAAAACAGGTTGAGCGTGCAGACTTTAACTCAATTGATGACGCGTGGGAGGCGCACAAAATTCGCAATTCGGTCGCCCACGAGGGAGCATCTTTCCAAATCACGAGTCGCGAGGTTCGGAGGGTCATCGCGCTTTACGAAAAAGCATTTAGAGAATTCAAGGTGATTGAGTGATTCTTCTCGCAACAGAAAAACCGCCTTCCGGCGGTTACTCTGTTGCGGGGACAGGATTACCACTGGTGCAAGTCTTGTTCCGATGATTGATTATATCTCAAGCCACAAAATACAATCATGTACGGATTCATGCGCTCTCAGCTTGATTATCTAATATAATCTCATATACTCAATGTATGAGATTGCAAAGTTATGAAGAACCATCCGAACAAACGTCTTAAGAATATCCCGGAGCATATCTGGGCACTTATAAACAACATTGATCTCCTAAAGGGACAATGGATCGGCGGCGCTCAGTTGAATCCGCAAGCACTGGGGCGTCTAAAGCGCTCAACTCTTGTAACTTCCACCGGTGCATCGACGCGCATCGAGGGTGCGAAACTCTCTGATGAAGATGTGGAAAATTTAATGCGCGGACTTTCGATGCAGAAATTCGCCGATCGGGACAAGCAGGAAGTGAAGGGGTACTACGAGCTCTTGGAGAATGTTTTCAATTCGTGGAAGCATATTCCATTTTCTGAAAGCACTATCAAACACTTTCATCGCGAGCTTCTAAAACATGTGAAGAAAGACGAGTTGCATCGCGGCGAATACAAGAAGAAAGAAAACAAGGTCA
>Ga0155315_123_pt1 | contig 26481 bp, 27 predicted proteins | sample RifCSPhighO2_02_FD_106283 | JGI IMG/M metagenome (GOLD analysis project Ga0155315, IMG submission 106283) | Candidatus Kaiserbacteria bacterium RIFCSPHIGHO2_02_FULL_49_16 | reverse complement strand
GGGTATAGGAAAGAGAAAGTATCGTGTATAGAGTATGACGGAAGAATTGACACAAGAACCAAAAAGCAGGCCTGAGGGTGATATTGCGATGCAGTTTCTGCTAGACGAAAGTAACATTCCTCTCGCAAATAATCGTGATACAGTGAGATTTATTATCAGTGAAATTCAAGAAATTGCGCGGACAGCATATACTTCTGGAACAAGAAGTATAGACCAAAACACCTTTCTAACGCGCTTTAAAGATGTGGCGAGGCAACTGGTTCGAGATTTCGGGAAGAATGAGGGCGACATTCTTCAAATCTTGCCACCGTATCGAGAAGAGATGGCCGATTTGGTTGCTAATGCGCTAAATGCACATTTCATTGGCTATATTCGGTCATATAAGAACGGACCAGGAGGTATTTTTAGTCCAGCAGGTGAAAGCATAAACGAAGACAATGCAACTTATGAAGCGCGACGAAAGTACATACAGGAGTTTACTTCTTTGGTCAGTGAAATCTTAATACTGACTCAATCTTTCGCAAAGAGTAGCGATAGAACGAAGAGCGGCAAGGAATTGAACGGACGAGTTGGTATTCTCGCTCAATACCGCTCCACAGAGTTTGTACAATCTCTGTTCAACGGCTCGCTTTTGCGACGAGTTCTTGATACAAACAAGATTCATTGGAATGACCAAAAGATAAGAAGTGTTTTTACCCCTGGTGTAATACTTAATTTAGTGTATACGAACAGAAAATATATTGAGACCACCTTCGTGCGCATAGCACAAGCGTATGACCGATTAACGATGAAAGACGAAAATGGTCGACCTACTGAACTTTTGAAAATACTCAATCAAAGTTTAACTACTAACGATACAAAATGGCAGTCAGAAGAAGCAAAAAATCTTTTTACACACCATGCTATACGACATATACTTACGAGAAATATAGAAAGCATAGAAAAGGCAATCGTTGACATTGGTGAGTATTATCGTACAAATCTCTCGACCATCAGCATACTTAGTGCCCTGAATAGTGATCCGTCGGCTAGACAGTGGACAAAGAGTGAAGTGGGAAGCGTATTCACTCACAATATTCGTCAATTTTTGGCAGTTTATTATAGGGATGACTGCGTACGCGCAGCGAAACGATTTGCACAAGGTGAGATTTCAGTTTCCTTCTATAAAGTCACACATAACAGAAAGCTCGTTAGCAGTGAGTCCACTAATCATTAAAGATGAGTGTATGTATAGTTGTTATATCGCTCATATCATTACGCCGAAGGAGGTTTTACTCAATGGATTGTGGTTTGGAGTTAAGAAACCCAAGCGGGCGGTTATTTGGGTGCACGGGCTTGGGAGTTCGGTGTTTAGCAAGTTGGATGTCATCGAGAAATTGGCGGACAAAAAAACGGCGGTGATCTCGTTCAATAATCGCGGACACGACAAAGTGAGCAGGATTGCTCATGTGGGGGAGAGAAAAATAGGCAAAACAGATATTGGTGGTGGAGCGCACGAAGTATTTACAGATTGCGTTGATGACATTCAGGGGGCAATCAATTTCGTTCGCAGAGCGGGAGTAAAAAATATCTATCTGGCGGGACATTCTACAGGATGTCAGAAGTCAATCTATTGGGCGGGCAAAAAGCGCGGCCGCGGAATCAAGGGAATTATTTTACTCGCCCCGATAAGTGACTACTCTCTTGCGGTTCGAGATCTTGGTATGAATAAACTACTTAAGGTATTGAAAGTTGCACGCGCGCTCGTTAAACGGCGAAGGCCGAATATGCCACTTCCGAATGTTCCATGGGGAATACCATGCGACGCCCAAAGATTCTTGAGTCTATATTCTCCCGACAGCGCGGAGGAAATATTTACGTACGCACAGCCGAAGAAAGTCCCCCGTCTTCTCAAGTCGGTTAAACTTCCAACACTTGTCGTTTTCGCAAGCAAGGATGAGTTCGCGGACAGACCCGCCAAGAAAATAGCTGATTGGTTTCTAAGAAATACTAAGGCCAATCTGCAAACGCTGATAATCCCGCGAGCAACTCACGGTTTTCGCGGAAAAGAAATCCAGGTCGCATCCGCGATAAAAAAATGGATTAGGACGCACTAATTTGAATTGTATGCTAATCGCATCGAACACATTTGGTACATAGAAAGACATTTCGCTTGCGCTCTTTACTTATAAGGGCCGGTCGGGCATTATAAGTATATATGGGAAACATGGAGAGCGAAAGCAGAAAACGGACGAAACGGAACCAGTTGCGAAAGATAATACTTGAAACTATAAAAGCTGTCGGGTTTCTCAGCGTAGCACTCGTTGTTCCAAACGTGTTGGGGGCGATGTACAAGATGGGGCTCATTGCTTCTCCTCAGCAAAAAAGCGTTGTTGAAAGCGCTACTAAACGACTAGTGCGCACCGGACTATTAAAATGGCGAAACAAAAGATTACGCCTGACGCGAAAAGGCGAGCAAAAATTGAGGACCCTTACTTTGTCGGAATATACGCAAAAGATTATCCGCGCGTGGGACAAAAAATGGCGGATACTTATTTTTGATATACCGGAACGCAGAAAGGGATTGCGGAAAAAGATAAGAAATACACTGCAGGCAATCGGCTTTGTGCGGTTGCAGGACAGCGTCTGGGTTTACCCATACGATTGTGAAGACCTTATTACATTGCTGAAAGCCGATCTCCGCGTGGGGGACGACATGCTGTATATTATTGTCGATGTCATTGAACGGGACGCAAAACTGCGACGCCGCTTTGGGATTTAAAAGTACTCCATACTTATCAGGGCCGACCGGCCCTGATAAGTATGGGATTTGGGGTATGAAATATGGAGTATGCGGATATTTATGTCATAAATTTGGCTCTATACCCAAAGAACAAACACGCTACACTCTATTTCTCGGGTAATTTCGTTTGTGCTAATATGACCCGCAATGACGGAAGGAATACATGTTGCGTTGGCGCCGGAAGTCATCGGCAACTTGTGGGGGCTCCCCATCACAAACACCTTGCTCATGAGCTGGGCGGTTATTATCATTCTAGGAATTCTCGCATACCTAATCGGTAGCAACGTAAAGCTGGTTCCCGGCCGGCTTCAGACGCTGTTGGAGTCGCTCTTTAGCTTCGTGTACGACTATATCGCCGAAACGCTTGAGAGCAGGGACATGGCGCGCAAATTTTTTCCCCTGCTTCTCACACTCTTTCTTTTCATATTCACTGCGAACATGTTCGAGTTCACTCCCGGCATTGGAAGCGTCGGGTTCTTGCATAATGGAGAATTTTCTCCGCTTTTCAGAAGCGCAAACACTGACCTGAACGCGACTCTGGCTCTCGCGATAATCTCGTTCTTTGTCATTGAAATAACGGGAATTATGGCGATAGGAATATTTAAGTACTCACAGAAATTTCTCAATTTTCATTCGGTGATGGGATTTGCCGTCGGAATAATAGAATTCTTTTCCGAACTCGCGCGACTCATATCTTTCTCCTTCCGTCTATTCGGCAACATTTTCGCGGGAGAAGTACTGATTCTTGTGGTGAGTTATTTCGTGCCGTATTTCCTACCTGTGCCGCTCATGATGTTTGAGGTCTTCGTGGGCTTTATACAAGCCGCCATCTTTGCTCTCTTAACCCTATTTTTCATAAAAATAGCCATTACGGAGCCGCACTAAAGTCAGTATTCCGTATACAGTACTCAGTATCTGGTATTTTATATCGTGCATATGGTATAAATACGGCATAAGTTGAGAAACATTATCAGCATTACTAATTAAAAATAAGATATGGAATTAGAGTCAGCAAAAGCATTAGGAATGGCGTTGGCGGTTGGACTGGGTGTTTTGGGTCCCGGAATCGGCATCGGTCTTATCGTGTCCAAGGCGCTCGAGGCTATCGGACGCAATCCGGAAGCGGCGGGCAAAATTACTCCGATGATGTTCATCGGTATAGCGTTTACCGAGGCGTTGGCCATTTTCGCCCTAGTTATCGGCTTTATAGTCAAATTCGTTTAATTTTGGATGCAATGCTAGGCGCGCGAGGACTTCAATCGAGGCGTATTGGAAATACGACGAGAGCGAAAGTCTGAAGTGCAACGACGCAGTGCGCCAAAATTAAACGGAATTAGTTCAACTGTTACATTGCATGAATGAATTATTAACGGTCTTCGGCGTCAATTGGAAGCTTCTGCTTGTTCAGGGCGTCAATTTCGCGCTGCTGTTGGCCGTTCTCACATATTTTCTGTACAAGCCGGTTTTGAGAATGATAGATGAACGACGGCAGAAAATCGCAGAGGGAGTGCGCACGGCAGAGGCGGCGGCAGTAAAGCTCGCGGAAGCGCAAAAGAAAGGGGATGGAATCGTTGGAAACGCGTCGCGTGAAGCCGAATTGCTGGTGAAGACCGCGCGCGCTCGCGCGGAAGAGAAAGGCTCCGAAATCGTTAAGTCTGCCGAAGCGCGCGCACAGGGAGTTCTCGCGGACGCGGCTACGCGCGCGGAGGAGGCGAAACGACAGGCGATTAAAGAAAGTGAGAAGGAAATTGCAAGAGCCGCGATGCTTGCCGCGGAGAAGATTTTGCTTGCCCGCAGTAGCCTTGGCGAAGGCGGGAGAGGGAACAGACATTAGGGTGTAGCCACTAGAGACAGGAAATGCATTTACGAATTCACTAAACCCTATACCCTAATAACTAATAAATATGGATAAGGCGTACGCAAAGGCACTGTGGAATATACTTGAAGGCGGGGCGAAACCTAAAGGCGCGTTGAATACATTGCACGAATCGCTCAAGGCACGCGGACGTCTTGGTCTATTGCCCAAAATTGCGCGCGCATTTGCGCTCATTGCCGCTCGCGCGGAGGCAAAGAATGTCGTTGTATTGAAAGTCGCGCGAAAATCAGATTCGAGGCGGGCACTTAACGAAGCTGGGGAGTTACTGAAGGACGCAGGAGTAAGACCGAGCGATGTCAAAATCGATATTCAAGAAAATTTGATAGGCGGTTGGAGGCTAGAAGGCAGAGAGCGCTTGCACGATGCGAGCCACAAAGCGCAGTTGATGGATATTTATGAGCGAGTTTCGGAGGGATGATTCCAGTGTTATGATGCGTCATTCTTTTTAATAAAAGACCTCGAATATGGAACAATCAATCGTACAGAAAATCATAAACGAAATTGAGCGCTACACTCCCAAAGCTGGCGTAGAGCATGTTGGGAAAATCACGTCTGTCGGCGATGGAGTTGTCGCGATTGACGGGCTTTCGCGCGCTGTGATGGGCGAAATTGTCGAGTTCGAGGAAACGGCTGGAAAGACGCTCGCCAAAGGAATGGATTCCGGCGGCGCTCTTTACGGTCTTATTCTTAACCTCGAAGAAGACGGCGTGCGAGCGACTATTTTGGGCGATTCAGCGCGCGTACACGAAGGAATGACCGTAAAATCCACCGGGAGGATTCTTTCCGTCCCATCGGGCGACGAACTTTTGGGGCGCGTGGTGAGCGCCTTGGGCGAGCCGCTTGACGGCAAAGGACCTTTTGCAAAAACAACGATGATGCCGGTAGAAAGGGAGTCATACGGAGTAATAGACAGAAAAATGGTCTCTGTTCCTCTTCAAACGGGAATTAAGGCAATCGATTCAATGATTCCAATCGGGCGCGGACAGCGCGAGCTGATAATCGGAGACCGCTCGACTGGAAAAACCACCATTGCGATTGATGCAATAATCAACCAGAAGAACGAACCCGCCGACAAACGTCCGATTTGTATTTATGTGGCTATTGGGCAAAAGGAATCCAAAACTGCGAGAATCGTCGCGCAACTCACAGAGGCGGGCGCGATGCCGTACACAATAATAGTAGATGCGCCTGCTTCCGCCCCCGCGTCTCTGCAATTTTTGGCGCCGTACGCTGGCGTTGCAATTGGCGAATATTTTATGGACAAAGGGCGCGATGTACTCGTGATTTACGACGACCTTTCAAAACAAGCGACGGCCTACCGCCAGCTTTCACTGCTCTTGCGGCGACCGCCAGGCCGAGAGGCATATCCAGGCGACATTTTCTATTTGCATTCTCGGCTTCTTGAGCGGTCTGCTTGTTTGAGCGAGGAAAAAGGCGGCGGTTCCCTGACCGCGCTTCCGATTATTGAGACGCAGGACGGCGATGTCGCTTCGTATATTCCGACAAACGTCATTTCAATTACCGACGGGCAAATTTTCCTAGACTCATCGCTGTTCAACAAGGGAATTCGCCCAGCGATTGATGTCGGCATTTCAGTTTCGCGCGTGGGCTCAAGCGCGCAGACCAAGGCCATGAAATCGGTCGCTGGAACTCTTCGGCTGGTTCTGGCGCAATTCCGAGAACTTGAAGCATTCATGCAATTCGCGCAGGACTTGGACAAAACGACCGCGGAGCGGATTGAATCCGGCCGGAGAATGGTTGAGGTCTTGAAGCAAAAAAACGGCTCGCCGATTCCCATGGAAAAACAGGTCGCCGTCCTTTACGCCGCCGACAAGAAATTTTTTGCCGATGTTGCGATTAAGAACGTGAGTAAAACGGAGACGGCGCTGGTTGAATTTTTGGACGGGCAATACTCAAAGGAGCTTGCGGAAATCAAAAAGACTGGCGCGGTGTCTGATGGGTTAAAGGCAAAGCTGAATCGGGCGCTGGAGGAATTCAGGTTGGCGCATAAGGAACTTTTCACCGATAAGTAATAATCTTTCGACAAGCTCAGGATGTAAGATTTTCTAACTCGCTCCGCTCGTAACAAAATCTAACATGGCATCTCTCAAAAGTCTAAAAATAAAAATCCAGTCGTACAAAAAGACCGGCACCGTTACGAAAGCGATGCAGGCGGTTTCTGCCGTGAAAATGCGCAAGGCGCAGGAACGCGCTCTCTCCGGCCGTGCGTACGCTGCTACATCACTTTCAATTTTGCAACGCCTTTCCGGCACTTCGGATGTAAAGCGTCACTCGCTCCTACAAAAAAAAACAGGCAAAACGTGTTTCGTGATAATTACGAGCGACAAGGGGCTAGCGGGCTCATTAAACAGCGCCGTAATACGCAAGGCTGAAGCCGAAATATTGAGGTTAAACCTCAATAGAGGAGATATCGTGATTATCGCGGTTGGGCGCCGCGGAGGAGAATATTTCGCTTCGCGCGGCTACGATGTGAGGTTAAAGTTTGAGAACGTCGCGGACGGCGTCTCCGAAGAAGAAATGAGAATGATTACCGACGAGGTTCTGAATTGGCACGAAGAAGGAGAAATCTCGGCGTGCGTCGTCGCGTACACGAATTTCATATCCACATTCGAGCAGGAACCGGTTATCCGGCAAATAGTTCCGATAACCGCGGAAATGTTCGCGCTCATGGTCGCGCGCATCAGGCCCGCGAAGGGCAAGTATTCTCCCGTACCTCAAGATGAGAAAGCGGCAGGCCCCAGCGTTTATACGATAGAGCCGGACGCTGACGAAGTGCTTCGAGCCCTCTTGCCCAAGCTCTTGAACATTGCGGTTTTTCACGCGCACATAGAATCCAAGGCGTCCGAACATTCGGCTCGAATGGTCGCGATGAAAAGCGCCACCGACAAGGCGAAAGAAATGGCGAGTACCTACACGCGCACGTTCAACAAGGTGCGCCAGGCGGCCATCACGCGCGAAGTTTCTGAAATTACGAGCGGGATTGAGGCGATGAAGTAAGGAGTAGCGTTTAGCGAATAGCGTATAGCGAATAGAAATATGGAAAAAGAAAGACCAACGGTTGGTACTGGTATATTCATCAGAAAAAACGGGAAAATTTTGATGGGAAAACGAAAGGGAACTCTTGGCGGAGGTACGTGGGCGTTGCCAGGGGGACATTTGGAAATGGGCGAAACATTTGAAGAGTGCGTCACGCGAGAGATCTTTGAAGAAACCGGGTTGGAGGTACAAAATATTAAATTCATAACTGCTCAAAATAATATATTTGACGATGGGATATCCAGGCATTTTGTGACCCTGCTTTTTTCCGCCGACTGGAAATCCGGCGAACCGAAGAATCTGGAACCGGACAAATGCGAAAGATGGGAGTGGTTTACCTGGGGAGATTTTCCGGAACCATTATTTATCCCCACTAAGAATTTTATTGAGACCGGAATCAATCCGCTTGAAATATAAGCATTTTCACTATAGACTGCTAACCACTTACTACAAATATGTCCACAGGAACAATCACGCAAATTATCGGCTCGGTTGTGGATGTGCATTTTGAAGAGGGACTGCCGGCGATTAAAAATGCTCTTACCGTACAAAATCCGACTAAATCTCGCGGTAGCGATAAGAAGGAAACTTTCGTTCTGGAGGTGGCGCAGCACTTAGGGTTAAATCGGGTGCGGTGCATCGCGATGAAGGACACGGCGGGGCTCGCGCGAGAAGCGGAAGTGAAAGATACGGGCTCGCCGATATCGGTTCCTGTCGGAGAATCATCTCTCGGAAGAATGTTCAATGTTATCGGAGACCCCATCGACGGCGGGGAAGAAATTGCAAAAAACACTCGACGGCTTCCAATTCATCGCGACCCGCCCGCGTTCATGCGGCAAAGCACAAAGGCGGAAGTTTTTGAGACCGGCATTAAGGCGGTTGATTTGATGACGCCATTTATCAAGGGCGGAAAGGCCGGACTCTTCGGAGGCGCGGGAGTCGGGAAAACAGTTCTTATTCAGGAACTCATACACAATGTGGCCTCGGAGCACGGCGGATATTCTGTGTTTGCAGGTGTGGGCGAGCGCGTGCGCGAGGGCAACGACTTGTATCACGAAATGAAAGATTCTGGCGTGCTTGAAAAAACCGCTCTCGTTTTTGGTCAAATGAATGAAGTTCCAGGAGCTCGCGCGCGCGTCGCGCTTTCTGGGCTCACGATGGCAGAAGCGTTCCGAGACGAGGGAGGGAAGGATGTACTTTTCTTTATGGACAATGTGTTTCGTTTCGTTCAGGCGGGCTCCGAAGTCTCCTCTCTCTTGGGGCGCGTGCCTTCAGCGGTTGGTTATCAGCCGACGCTCGCGGAAGAAATGGGGCTTCTGCAAGAGAGAATCACTTCGACGAAGGAGGGCTCTATCACTTCAGTGCAAGCAATTTATGTTCCCGCAGACGACTTGACTGACCCAGCGCCCGCGACGACATTCTCACACCTTGATTCGACGATTGTGCTCTCTCGCGCGCTGGCATCGCTCGGAATCTATCCGGCAATCGACCCGCTTGAATCCGGCTCGTCGGCGCTCACTCCGGAAATTGTCGGCGAGGAGCACTACAGAGTGGCAAACGAAACTCGGCGCGTTCTTCAGAGATACAAAGACCTTCAAGACATAATCGCAATCCTAGGAATTGAGGAACTTTCAGAGGAAGACAAGCGATTGGTATACCGAGCGCGCAAAATCCAAAGATTTCTTTCCCAGCCGTTCCGCGTTGCGGAAGTGTTCACTGGCTCGAAAGGCAAGTTTGTCACGCTTGCCGAAACTGTCAGAGGATTCGGCGAAATTCTCGCGGGCAAGCACGATGAGTTAAACGAACAAGCGTTTTATATGAAGGGGGGAATTGATGAAGTAATTAGCCACTAGGGTCTAGGGTATAGGGAATTTACTAAACCCTAAACCCTAAACCCTAAACCCTATGCAAAAGACTTTCCATCTCACAATCTCAAGCGTCGGGGAAACGCATTTTGACGGGGAAGCAGTCTCGGCAACCTTGCCCGGTTCCGACGGCGAGCTCACCATTCTCGCTCATCACGAGCCGTTTGTGACAGCTCTGAAAAACGGATCTATTACCGTTCAAACCGCGGGAGGCGAAAAAAGAAGTTTTGCAAATGAAAACGGTATTCTAGAATTTTCCGGAAACAAGGCAGTCGTACTCCTATAAATAATTTGCAATTCCCAAAAATCAATTTGCAAATAAATCCTAAATTACAATTCTCAAACAATATCGTTTGTAGATTGATGTCTTGGGATTTTGTTTGCAAATTGCAAATTATTTTGCATGTCAAAAAGATTTCAGAAGAGGGTGGAAGACTTTACATGCGAGCACTGTGGCGAACATGTCACAGGCGATGGCTATACCAATCACTGCACGAAATGTCTTTGGAGCAAGCATGTTGACATTAATCCCGGAGACAGGACCAATACCTGCGGCGGTCTAATGAAACCGACGGGAACAGAAGGCACAGTTTCGGCATATTTTGTTCTGCACGAATGTGCGCGATGCGGAGCAAGGGGGCGTAATATTTTTGGCAAGAATGACAATGTTGAAGCACTGCTTAATATAGCGAAAAGAGGAGCGGAGGGAATTGAGAAACGTGCGAAGTAACACAATTCCAGAAACGGCTGTATTCGTCGAAATCGTACTCAATTTCGACGCGATTTTTGCTCCTTGGTATTCCAAGGAAAAAATCGGTTGCGTAGAAATTATGCCTGTGGCATCATCCACGTATGTCCGACAAAAACACAGGGCATGGAATACGAGGTGGCCACGTGCCTTACGGCGATAGATACGGATATGACAGCATGGGAGAAACCGTATCGCATTATTACGGCGACCTAGTGAGGCAATTCTTCCTTGGTGGCGCGGCGGTTATGCTCTTCGCGGCGCCATTTTATGGGGATGCTATTCGCGAGGAATTTCCGTTTGAGGTGGCCGCCGCTTTGATTACGGTCGCTCTAGCCGCGCTGACAAATCCATGGAAAAAATGGATTCTTACTGCCGATGCGATTGTCGCGGGCGTTATCATGGTTGTCTATCAATCATGGGCTCTCAAAGGATATGGTTCCGCCGGTTACACGGCATTTGTTTTTCGCGAGGCAGTTTCAATAATCTTTATGTTCGCGTTTTATTTCAGCGTGAAAACTGTTCGAGCAATGGTATTGCACCAAATCGGTAAAAGAGCATCGCTAGACGAGTTTTCAACCGAAACCAAGGACAATTCTCCTGACACCAATGTTTTAGAATCCGATTTGGTTTCTAAGATGAAACACTCATTCGACAAAGACCCTGTCGATGACGAAGATGAAACTCCTCCTCATAAACCAACATATATGGAGAGAGCTTGAAGAACGCATCTAACTTTCATAAACGACAATGCATATTTGACGCAGAGGGTATGCGGCAGGTCAACCCGCGCGATTCTGTAGACGTGTCTATATATCTGACATTTTAGTTAGCTTATTGTTCTGATATACTCGCTTTTCGAACCATGGCACTTTCAATAGGGATAGTAGGACTACCGAATGTCGGCCCCAGTACCATCCTCCTTCGGAGGAGCTACGGGGCGAGCAGTGCTGTCATCTTTATATAATATTGCAATTTTATGTCATTAAGTATTGGCATTGTAGGTTTACCCAATGTTGGAAAATCGACGCTTTTTAACGCTCTCACTTTGAAGGGCGTGCCAGCTGAAAATTATCCATTCTGCACGATTGACCCGTCGGTGGGCGTTGTCGCGGTTCCGGATTTCCGTTTGCAGAGATTGAGCGATATGTCGCATTCCGCAAAGACGATTCCAGCCGTCGTGCAATTCGTTGATATTGCGGGGCTTGTGAAGGGTGCTTCATTGGGTGAAGGATTGGGCAACCAGTTTCTTTCTCACATTAGAGAAGTTGATGCCATAGCGGAGGTGGTTCGCATATTTCATGACGACGACATTCTCCATGTCGCGGGAGAGATTGACCCTGTGAGCGATATTGAAGTTATCAATCTTGAACTGGTGCTTGCAGATATGCAGACAGCTGAAAAGTCGCTTGAACGCGCGGAGCGCGACGCAAAGGGAGGAGACAAGGAAGTGACTGCCGAAAGGGATGTTTTGAGGAAACTTGTGCCGATTCTAAAACAGGGGAAGCCCGCAAGGACTGTTGAACTTTCCGCGGAAGAAAAGAAAACCGCTCAATCTCTGCACCTTCTTACGCTGAAGCCCGTTTTGTATGTTCTCAATCGAAAAAGCGGGGTAGTGAATGTAGACGCGGAGGGAGGGGACACGTGGAAGGCGCTCCAGAGATTTCTTGAAGAATCAAAATCGGAATGTGTGTTCGTGGATGCCGGAGTAGAGGGGGAACTGCGGGATGTACATGACTACGAGCGCGATAATTTCCGCCGCGAACTCGGCGTTCCAGACGACGGACTCAATGGTCTAATCAAAGTTGGCTATAGAATGCTGAATCTTATTTCATTTTTTACGACAGGTGAGGACGAAACGAGAGCGTGGACAATCACAAAAGGTTCTACCGCTCCGGAAGCGGGAGCGGCAATCCACACAGATTTCAGAGACAAATTTATTCGAGCTAATGTGATTCAATGCGAGAAACTTCTCGAAGTCGGTTCGTTCGCGAAAGCTAGAGAACTAGGTCTTTTGCGCTCGGAGGGGAAGGAGTATGTCGTGCAGGATGGCGATGTAATGGAATTTAAGCATGGGTGAAAAAGGGGGGATGCGTGCCCCGCCCCGTTAGAAGCGTAGCTTCTAACGGGGCCCGTAGCTCCTCCGAAGGAGGATGGTACTGGGGTTATGGAATTTAAGCATAGCTAGCCTCGAAGGTTGACCACTGGGAGCGTGTGGTATGATGTCTCTATGAAAAAGAAGGAAACTGGATTTGACAAGCTGGCGCGTCTAATAAAATCAGAGGGCGAGGATATTCGAAAAGAAATGGCGACGAAGGATGATGTTGCGTCGCTATATCGCACGACGGCAAAACAAGATGATATTGCGGAAGTACGTCGCGATATGGCAACCAAGGGGGACGTGGAAGATGCGAAGGAAGAAGTGCTGGAAGTTCTGCGTCCGTATCGGCGTGCGGTCGATAAAGACGCACTCGCCATCGTTGATCACGGGGTTCGTCTCGTACGAATTGAGGAGAAACTTGGCCTTTCATTAAAAAAATAATCCAGTCACTATGGACAAACCAAAGGTAACACCGAAGGATTTCTTTTTGTGGGCTGGGGTAATGGTTTCTTTGTATGGCGGGGTAGTCGCATACATAACATTGGTGTTTGATTACATAAATCATGCGTTTCCGAATCCAGTAACGAACGCGTATTATCCCGGCGCGTACTCGGCAAGCATCAGCTACGAATCGGCGACTCTAATCGTACTCACCCCCGTACTGCTCGTTCTCATGCGTCTCATACGGCGCTCCATTGCGGAAGACCCGTCGCGGCGCGAAATCTGGATACGCCGGTGGGCGCTTTTCCTCACGCTTTTTCTCGCGGGCGCGACTTTGGTGGTTGACCTCATAGTTCTTGTGAATACATATCTGCAGGGGGAAGATCTTACCGTAGGCTTTCTTCTCAAGGTCCTCGCGGTCTTCCTTGTTGTCGGATTGGGGTTCATGCACTTCCTCGCAGACCTTCGCGGTTATTGGGAGCGCGAGCCGGCGCGGGCGAAAATGGTGAACTATGCGGTGGGCTTTCTTGTGCTCGCGACCATTATTGCCGGATTCTTTATAATCGGCACTCCAAAGGAGATGCGAGAGCAAAAGCAGGACGCCATTCGGGTGCAGAACTTGCAGAACATACAGTGGCAAATAGTGAATTACTGGCAACAGAAAGAAGAACTGCCGGCATCGCTTTCGGACGTGAATGATCCAATCAGTAACAACATTGTGCCAGTGGATCCTCAAACAAAAGAACCATACGAATATGAAGCGACGGGAACCCTTTCATTCGTGCTTTGCAGCACCTTCGCGGGGAAGGGGAATAGCGTAGAAAATGTTTCCTTTGACAAACCAATGGCTCCCGCGAGAGTCGTAGCAGACAAGGGGTTTCCTATTACCCCTGACAACTGGCAGCATGATGCCGGCCGCGTCTGCTTTGACAGAACCATTGACCCGGAGCGTTATCCTCCCTACTCAAAGACAAGAACTCTATAACCTTGTCTCCCGAAAACCCCGCCTAATATGCGGGGTTTTCGGCTTATATGCGGTATGATAGGGTAATTATATGAAATCATACCCCAGTACCACAATGCTACGCATTAGCTACCACAGTACCACGCAAGCGGCTACGGGGTACAGCGGGGCAGGCGACCACAGAAACATATGAAGAAATACGACCACAAGACGATTGAACGCAAGTGGCAGAAAGAGTGGCAGAAGAATAAGATTTATGCGACGCCCGATAAAGCGCCCGGTCCCTCCTCCGCCAAGGCTTCGGCGGGCAAGAAAGACAACTTCTACCTGCTTGTGGAGTTTCCGTATCCATCCGGAAATCTTCACGCGGGACACTGGTACGCTTTTGCCGTACCGGATATTTTGGCGCGCGCGCTCCGGATGCAGGGGAAAAATGTGCTTTACCCGATAGGTTTTGACGCCTTCGGGCTTCCCGCGGAAAACGCGGCGATAAAAAACAAGCTTAATCCGCGCAAGTGGACGGAAGAAAATATCGAATTCATGAAGAAGCAAATTGCCTCTATGGGAACATCTTTTGACTGGTCTCGCGAAGTAATCACATGCAATCCTGATTATTACAAATGGACCCAGTGGCTTTTTCTCCAGTTATTTAAGAAAGGGCTTGCTTATCAAAAACAAACAGCAGTAAATTGGTGTCCAAAAGACAAAACGGTTCTCGCTAATGAGCAGGTCGCGGACGGAAAATGCGAGCGCTGCGATGCCGAAGTCGTGCAAAAGAAAATGCTCCAGTGGAATATCAAAATTACTGATTACGCGGATAGATTGATAGACGACCTCGCGCCGCTAGATTGGCCGGAGCAGATTAAAGAATCGCAAAGAAATTGGATAGGTAGAAGCGTAGGAGCCGAAATTGATTTTCCATTTGAATTCGAGAACAAGAACGCGTCGAAACCGAATTTTCTTCTCCTGCATGGATATATCGGTAGTCCCAATGGCTCGTACCATAAGTGGCTGAAAAATATGTTGGAGCGCAAAGGATACCTAGTGCAGGTGCCGGATTTGCCGAACACAAACGAGCCTAAGGAAACAGAACAAGTTAAGCATGTTTTTGACCGGTGCCGCGTTGATGAAAACACGATTATAATCGGGCATAGTCTCGGGGGCACCGTTGCGATGAAGCTGTTGCAAAAAATAAATCGCCCAGTTGCCGGGCTTGTCTTGGTAGCCCCCGCGATAGAAGCAGGTTTTCCAGGAGCGGAGGAGCGTCCCTACTGGAAAGATTTTTCGTGGGGTATTAATTATGAAAGGCTGAAACAACTGACTGGTTTCAGAATAGTACTTGCAGATACATTGGAGAAGGGAAAGCGCGGAGCATACCTTGCGCGCCTGGCGGAGCTTCTTGACGCGCAAATTATCGAAGGACAAGCAAAGAAAGAGCATTTCTGTGGAGCCGAAGAACCGCTCGTTCTCGCGCAACTCGCGTCCAAAGTTACTGTGTTTACCACTCGCCCAGACACGATATTCGGAGCCACCTACTTGGTATTGGCGCCGGAACATCCATTGGTCAAGCTCGCTCTCGGACATCGCGGTCTTTTAACTAACGAGAATGAAATAGCGCGATACATCGCCCTATCGGCCAAGAAAACCGATATGGACCGGCAGACGGATAAAGAGAAAACAGGCATCCGGTTACAGGGAGTAGATGCGATAAATCCATCGACCAGAGAAAAGATCCCGGTTTATATCGCCGATTATGTTCTCGGCCATTATGGCACAGGCGCTATCATGGCTGTGCCCGCTCACGATGAACGCGACTTTGAGTTTGCTACCAAATACAAACTTCCAATAAAAAGAGTTATATCAGGCGGCGAACTTCCGTACATAGGTGATGGATTGATGATAGATTCGGGGAAATTTAACGGCTTGAAATCGGAAAAGGGAAGGCAAGCCATCACAGAAGAGTTAGGCGTTAAGAAAATTACCTACAAGCTTCGCGACTGGATAGTATCTCGGCAAAGATATTGGGGAGTTCCTACACCGATAATTCATTGTCCGAAGTGTGGAACCGTCGCTGTAGAGGATAAAGATCTGCCAGTGGAATTGCCCGAGATCAAGGACTACTTTCCGGAGGGAAGCGGGAAATCTCCTCTCGCGAAAGTAAAAAAATGGGTTTCAGCCAAATGCCCAAAATGCAAGGGAAAAGCCGAGCGGGAAACAGACACACTGGACACGTTCGTTGATTCCTCATGGTATTTCTTGCGATACACGGATTCAAAAAATAAAAAAGAATTCGCCAGCAAAGAGAAACAAGCGAATTGGATGCCAGTCAATCTTTATTCCGGCGGAGCCGAGCATACGACAATGCACCTTCTCTACTCGCGCTTCTGGCACAAAGCGCTTTTTGATTTGGGGCTAGTAGGGGAGTCGGAGCCGTACAAAAGGCGCATGAATCGGAGTTTGATACTTGGTCCCGATGGCCAGAAAATGAGCAAATCTCGAGGAAACGTGATCGATCCAGACGAAGCGGTGGAAGGGCTCGGGGCAGACACAGTGAGGATGTATTTGGCGTTTATAGGCCCATACAACGAGGTTTCAAGCTATCCATGGAATCCGGATGGCGTTGTGGGAGTACGCAGATTTCTTGAACGGGTGTGGAATATAAGTCAAAAGTCAGAAATCAAAAGTCAAAGTGACAATCCAAAAATAGCAAATTTGCTGCACAAAACAATAAAGAAAGTAGGAGGTGACATTGCAACGTTAAAATTCAACACGGCGATAAGTTCGCTCATGATACTTCTGAATGCGGTAGAGAAAGAAGGCGCGATCGGGACAAAACAATGGGAAGTTTTCATAAAGTTGCTTGCTCCATTTGCTCCGCATATCGCGGAGGAGCTGTGGCACGAAGCTGGAAATAAGAAATCAATACACCTGGAAAAATGGCCGGAATTTGACCCGGCGCTTCTGAAAGACGAAAATATTATAATCGTAATTCAGATAAACGGCAAGACGCGCGGGGAAATACAGGTGCCTTCCGATTCAGACAAAAGCGCCGTGGAGAAAGCGGCGCGCGCGGCCGTGGCCGCGCGCCTCAAGGGTCACAAAATCTCGCGCACGATAGTTGTACCTGGACGACTCGTGAATTTTGTCGTGTCGGAACAGAAGTGATGGTCTTATGGAAAATATAACGTCTTTTAGAGGTACGAAAATCCGGATCCGAGATACAGACACTCTCAGAACTAAGTCGGGAAATTCTTAGGAGGGAATCCAAAAAGCGTTCACATTCCCTGTTCCTTATCCAATCCGGCCGGATTGGATAAGGAACAGGGGGATTTTAATCAGCGAACGAATATCATTGATGCTCAAACGATTGTGACAACACGAGAGAAGCCGAGTGATCGCATGCCAGTCCATAACATTGATTGAGCGTCACTTCTGAAATACGGTAGTTTCCTGGGCAGAATCTTCCAGCACGTATCCCAAGTTCTCAATGTTCTTACGCAATAAGTCGGCCTGTTCCCACTCCTTTCTTTCACGCGCGACGTTTCTCTCGTCTATCATTGTCTGCACATTCTCGGGCAAACTTTGTATCTCAACCTTCCTTCCGAACATTCTTTTGCAGGCCTCCGTGGCCTTTTGATCGATTGCGCCAAGGTTTAGTCCAAGCACTTTGTCGGCATCCAAAACACCGGCGCGTATCTGCGCGTGCGACAGCTTGCTATCCTTAATCATTTCCCACAACGCACCAAGAGCGCCGGCAGTGTCCAAATCGTCGTTAAATCTTTTATGCACGCGCTTTTGATATCGCGCGGGGACATTGCCTCCAGTCGGATAATTATCCGCAATCATTCGCAATCTAAGAAACGCTTTTTCCGCGGCGCCAAGAGCTTCCCATGTGAAATTAAGAGGCGTGCGATAGTGCGCTCCCAAGAGAAGATACCGGAAGGAAAGGGGATGGTATCCGCGCGCGATTACGTCGGAAAGATACACAACGTTTCCAATTGATTTGGCTATTTTCTTGCCGTCTATCTGTATATGGGCGCGATGCATCCAAAAACGCGAGAATGGCTTTCTTCCGGTCGCGCACTCCGATTGCGCTATCTCGTTGTTGTGATGGATTGCAATATGCTCAATGCCGCCGGTGTGAATATCAATCTGCTCGCCTAGTTCAGCGCGAGCCATTGCCGAGCACTCGATATGCCATCCTGGAAAACCTTTCCCCCATGGACTGTCCCATCCTGTTATGTTTCCGCCGGAGGCGGATCCGACCTTTCCTCCGGAGAACGATCCTCCTTTGGAGGAGGCGGAGAATTTCCACAAAGCAAAATCAGCTTGATTGCGCTTGTTTTTGTTGGTGGCAATCCGCGCCCCTTCACCTTGATTTTCCGAATGTATGCCCCCGAGGGCGCCATAAGCAGGGTATCTAGAGGTATCGAAGTACACCCCGTCCTGCGACGGGTAAGCAAAACCTTTTTCTACAAGTGTCGCTATCATTGCCACTTGCGCTCGAATATACCCGCTAGCCCGCGGAAAGGAGATATGCTCAGTGCGTATATTCAGGTTTTTTAGGTCGTCGAGGAAAATACTTGTGTATTTCTCTCCCATACCAAGCATATTCTCAAGCGTTGGTTCGAGTCCTTCTCGCTCTAGGCCTTTAGTCATCTTATCCTCGCCCTCGTCGCTGTCTGATGTCAGATGCCCGACATCGGTTATGTTGATGACCTGTTTTACTTTGAAATTGTTGCATTCAAGAACTTTCCGAAGAGTGTCGGTAAATACGAACATAGACAAATTTCCGATATGCTGGATGTCGTAAACGGTCGGCCCGCAGTTATACATGCGGACGGTTTTCGCCGGAGCGGGCAAGTTAAACTCTTGCTTTGACGTTCCGAGCGTGTTGTAGGAAATTAGAGGAGTCCTTCGCGCAAGAATATTCCACAAAGAACGAAATATAGGGAATTGCATAACCTATGCGTCAGAACCACTTTTTATGCTTGAAATACGCAACCATGCATACTCCAAGTACGAACACTACGCTCAAGACTATCCAAAAATCATACGGAAGGCCTCGTACTGGGTTGTGAACACTGTCAATATCCAGAATGGAAACGACCAAAGCAAGAGGGAAAGTGAGAAGCGCCATTATGGTGAGAGCTCTCATGGTCTCGTTCTCTTTCGTGGAAAGAAGAGAGTTATTTGTTTCCCGAAGCTCGTGAAGAGATTCCGTATTGCGCATTACATGGTTGTGAACGCGGTAGTAATCATTGGACAAGGCCCGCAAATACGGCGTGAAATCTTCGCCGAAAAGTTTCGCGCCTTCCGTTTCTACTGTGCGCAAAACCTCTCGATGGGGCTCTATAGTTTGCCGGAGATTTAGAAGATCGCGTGCCGCCTTTGATATTACCTCAACCATGCCGGACTCATGGCCAGAGAATATGTCTCCCTCTATGGTGCTCAAGTGATGCCGGACGCGCTCAACCTCGTACTCGACGCCCTTGTATAGCTTCTTGAGCATATAAAAAAGGAAATATCCGGCATGGTCTCCGATGTTGCTCTTGTCCAGCATGGAATTGACCTCAAAAACTTTGGAAAATTTATGCAGCGGGTCAAGAACGTCATAGTGAGTGGTAATGATGAAATTCCTTCCCACTACGAAATCCACTTCTTGTTCCATGGATTTATGCGTACGGCGCAGAGTGGGGAAGTGAAGGACGAGATAGACGAACGAGCCGTAGAATTCGGAGCGCGGTTTTGTAGAAGGCATGAGCAGTTCTTCCGCGACCATTGTCGATATACAGAACTGCTCCACGATTCCCTTCACCTCTTCTTTTGTAGGCGATTCAAGATCTACCCAAGTCACGCCATTGTGTTTATAGTCCGTTCGCACCGGGCCATTATACCGTATCCGCGGAGTACCTAAGGTCTCCTTGGGGAATTTTAAGGTGAGACCTTAGACAGGATTCTTTCAGCGTAAATCTGCGTTTGCTCTGCGCGCGGCCGACCGGTTTACGATTGGCAGGCCAAGCCACGAATCTTCTGATTCGCCTGTAGACGGTCTGCGAGCCACGATAGTGACTATTGGCTTCCAATGCTAATGTGCGATAATCTTGCGAATGGGTATAGACGCGAATAAAACCGTAAGCATGAGAAATATAGTTGTTGGCGCTTTTGTGATTGGCGCGCTGGGTCTGATTTTAGGATACAGAATAGGCGAGCGAAGCGTACTTTCCAAAGAAATATCTCTTGGGTCCAGCGCCTATATACAACCGTCAAACGTTGATTTCTCGCCGGTATGGAAAGCATGGAACATTATAGACGAGAAATTTGTGCCGGCTGGGGTTGCGACAAGCACACCCATCGCGACAAGCACTACGGAAGCAAATCAGGACCGCGTGTGGGGAATGGTCTCTGGGCTTGCGGAATCTCTCAATGACCCGTACACGTACTTTCTGCCTCCGAGCGATAACAAGCTATTTACGGATGACATGAGCGGTAGTTTTGAAGGTGTTGGAATGGAAATCGCAGTGCGCGATCAGGTGCTCACCGTAGTATCGCCGTTAAAAGGGTCTCCAGCCGAGAAATCTGGAATTAAAAGCGGTGATATGGTATTGAAAATTGACGGCATTGATACGAAGGGGATAGATATTTCTGTCGCGGTCAAGAAAATACGCGGACCAGGAGGAAGCGAAGTTGCCTTTACTATTCTTCGCGATGGATGGTCTGCCACGAAAGAAATAAAAGTAACGCGTGGCGTAATAAATGTGCCAACTATTGAGACAAAAACGATTTCCGATGGGGTGTTTGTGATAGCATTGATGAGTTTTACGGCAAACTCAGCCGACCTATTTAGGAACAGCCTGCGCGAATTCATACAATCTGGGAATGAAAAACTCATTATAGACCTGCGAGGCAATCCTGGCGGTTATTTAGAATCTGCGGTTGACATGGCGAGCTGGTTTTTACCAACAGGAAAAGTAATTGTTACAGAGGATTACGCGGGGAATGCGAAAAATGTAGCACATCGTTCAAGAGGATATGATATTTTCACCGAGAAACTAAAAATGGTTATCCTTGTAGATCGCGGCTCGGCATCGGCCTCAGAGATTCTTGCTGGCGCTCTTCGATACTACAAAAACATTAAATTAGTAGGGGTTACTACATTCGGCAAGGGCTCTGTGCAAGAACTTATTGACATAACTCCGGAAACTGCAATAAAAATTACTATAGCAAGGTGGCTCAGTCCCGACGGCAAGCAGATTCCAAATACGGGTCTTATTCCTGATGTGGAAGTAAAGATGAGTGATGGTGATGTTAAAGCGAAGAAAGACCCGCAATTGGACAAGGCAGTAGAAATAATTAACAGTTTATAGTTTTCAGTTTTTGCATAACTTAAAACAAAAAGCTTGGATTCTTTACACTTTACTATGAAGAACACTAGGGTCCGCAAAAGTACTTTCGTGCTGCAGGACATCGCGATAATTCTCCTCAGCATACTTCTTGCCGTTATTTTGATAAAAACGAATATATTGGTATCGATTCTGACGATTTCGCAAGAGAGGGAGTTGTTGGGAAGCTTTATCGCAGGGATGTTTTTTACTTCCATTTTTACTACAGTGCCGGCCATAGTTACTTTAGGAGAAATTGCAAACGCGAATTCGATACTACTCACGGCTCTCTTCGGGGCAATGGGGGCTGTACTCGGGGACCTGATTATTTTCCGGTTTATTCGGGACAGATTTTCAGAACACTTGACGGAGGTGTTCAAGCAACGGCTTGCCGGGAGAAAAGTCAATGCTCTTCTCCATTTTAGATTTTTTAGATGGTTTTCATTTGTTGTAGGAGCTTTAATTATCGCCTCTCCGTTGCCTGACGAGCTGGGGATTAGCCTTTTGGGTTTCGCAAAAATGAAAATGCTTTGGTTTATCCCTCTTTCATTCGCGTTCAACGGTCTAGGCATCTTACTGATAGGCGCCATCGCAAAAACACTATGATTCTTCATAAATCCGCGACAGAAATACAAAAGAATGTTTTCTGGTCGTTGTCCGAATCTGAAGTTGTTGGTCTATTGGAAACGGATATCCAACATGGACTCTTCAAAGAGGATGCTGATAGGAGATTACAGACGTTCGGCAGAAATATCATCGAAAAAACGAAAGATACTTCCGCTCTGTACATTCTCCTGAATCAATTCAAGAGCCCTTTGATTCTGATGCTCGTGTTTGCCGGCTTTGTTACTGTTTTTATCAACCACCTTCGAGACGCGATATTTATTTTTGCCGCTGTTATTGTGAATAGCGCGCTTGGATTTTATCAGGAATATAAGGCGGAGAAAGCTATATCAGAACTGAAAACATATTTAAAACAGCGCGCGCGGGTTGTTCGAGACGGCAAAGACGCGGATATCGATGCTGAATATCTTGTGCCGGGCGATGTTATGCGTCTCTCTCAAGGCGACAGAGTTCCCGCAGACGGACGCCTTGTGTACGCGAATGATGTACAGATTGATGAGGCTGTGCTTACTGGGGAATCCCTTCCTGTAATTAAGTCTACTGATGCGGTAGGTTCGGAAGCCATTTTAGCCGACCAAAAATCCATGATTTTTGCGGGAACACTTGTCACGCAGGGCGTTGCCACAGCGATTGTTTGCAGGACGGATTTTTCCACTGAAATAGGGAAAATCGCGAAATTAGTTGCCGAGTCTCGCAGAGAGGAGACCCCTTTGCAGGGCGCGATACGGCGATTCAGCATACGCGCAGGCATATCCCTGGCGATTCTTACTGTGCTGATTTTCGCGATAGGTATTTTTCTTGGCCATTCTCGCGTTGACATGTTCCTTATGGCTGTTGCTATAGCCGTCTCAGCCGTTCCAGAAGGGTTGCCCGTGGCGATGACCGTAATTTTGGCAATCGGAGTCCAGCGAATGGCTCGTCGGAAAGGTGTAGTGAAGAAGCTTGTCGCCGCGGAAGCGCTGGGAAGCACATCGGTGATTCTTACTGATAAGACCGGTACGCTGACCATGGCAAGGATGAAACTAAGTAAAGTATTGCCGACTGAAGGAATGAACGAGCAAGCACTTCTTGAAATGGCGCTCATCAACACGAGCGTGGTGATAGAAAACCAGGAAGACGAGCCGGATGAATGGAGAATGTCCGGACGAATATTAGAGACTACCTTGGTACAATCGTCTGCGCTCCGCGGCATACGAGCGGCAGATGTGAAAAGTAAGACCGCGGTGATAGGCTCCTTGCCGTTTAATGCCGTCAACAAATTCTCCGTATCGCTGATTCGCAAAGATGGAACGCATATGTTGGTGTTTGTCGGTGCTCCGGATATATTCATCAATCACTCAACGCTCGGCGCCGAAGAGCGCAAGAAAGCCAATGCTTCGGTTGACGCATTGGCGGAGTCCGGCGAGCGCGTTATCGGAGTCGCGACAAAAAGAATCGCTAAATCGAAAGATTTTGACTTTTCAAAAGATTTGAAGCTTGAAGAATTAATGTTTGAGGGATTAATCACATTGCGCGACCCCATTCGCGGAACGGTAAAACAAGCGATTCGGGATGTCGAGTCTGCCGGTATACGAATCGTAGTCATGACCGGCGACCACCGCGGCACGGCTCTGGCCGTTGCCCGCGAAGTTGGGCTTCGCGTGAGTGAAGATGGCGTGCTTGATGCAATAGAATTGCGCCTGTTATCAGATGAAGATTTACGAAAGCGGTTGCCTGCGCTCGGCGTCATCTCACGCGTTTCTCCGTTGGACAAATTGAGAATTGTGAAGGCCTTCCAAGAAGCGGGTGAAGTGGTAGCTATGACTGGCGACGGGGTAAATGACGCGCCAAGCATCAAACGAGCGGATATAGGAATCGCCATGGGTTCGGGAACAGCCGTAACGCGCGATGTCGCGGACCTCGTATTATTAGATGACAACTTTGAAACAATCGCGGCCGCTGTGGAAGAAGGCCGGCAGATTATGAACAACATACGCAAGGTTCTTGTGTATCTTTTGTCGAGCGTCGCCGACGCTCTTATTTTGATAGGCGGTTCGATTGTGACGGGAATTGCGCTCCCGATGAACGCCCTGCAAATTCTTTGGGTAAATTTCTTCTCCGACAGTTTTCCGGCCATCGCGTTCGCGTTTGAAAAAGACGGCGGCGGCTCCGTCGTTCACCGGCGAAACAATGCCATTGTTCTTTTCAATCCTCTGATGAAATTCTTGATTATATTTATCGGGCTTTCAACTAGCGCCTTTTTGTTTGGCTTATATTGGCTCTTGTTGAAGGTCGGTTTTCCAGAAGATATCGTACGGACATTTATTTTCGCAAGTTTCGGCAGTTACTCGCTGTTTTTGGCTTTTTCCGTACGGAGCTTGGACATTAGTATCTTTAAGTACCCATTTTTCTCCAATCATTTTCTGATTGCAGGCGTGCTTATTGGTTTTATTCTTATGGGAGCCGCCATATATGTGCCATTCTTGCAAGTATTGTTCAGCACCGCATCCCTTCCGATCTCATGGCTTTTGGGTGTTGCGGGTGTCGGCATATTAAATATCGCGCTGATAGAAATAGGGAAGTGGTTGTTCCGGCGCAAACGGACAGTTGTCGGCAAAATCTCAGAGAGTTGATTATGTACACTGTAAACTGTCTACTGTAAACTTGCCGTATGAAGGTTATTCTCCTGAAGGACATAGGCAGGGTGGGGAAGCGGGACGAAGTGAAAGAGGTTGCCGACGGATACGCACTCAATTTTCTGATTCCGCGTGGGCTTGCTCAAGAAGCTTCAGAAGAGAATTTGAGAGAAAGCGAAAATAGAAAGCAAATATCGGAAAATGCGAGACGAGAGGATGGGGCCAGGTTCGCACTACTGGCCAAACAACTCGCGAGCGAGAAGATTACAATCCAAGTTCGAGTTAATAAGCAAGGGCATCTTTATGAACACATTACCGCTCAAAAAATAGTAAATGAGATAAAAAATAAATACAACATTGATATTGCAGTAGATATGATAATGCTCGACAAACCGATAAGGGAGGCAAAAGTGGAAAAGGTAGAAATAAAGCTCGGGAGCCACCGAGTAATATCAACTGTCGAAATAGTGCCTATTTAAGCGGCGATGATGTCCACCACGCGCCGTACATTTGAACGGCCGTCAAAATCTGTTTTTCTCTTTGAACGGAATTTGACAGTACCTTGGGCCATTGCAAACAGAGTGTGGTCGGTGCCGACGCCGATGTTTTTGCCAGGAAGTATTTTAGTGCCTCGTTGGCGAACGATTATCTCGCCAACCCCAACCTTCTGACCGTCGGAGCGCTTTACTCCGAGATACTTCGGATTCGAATCATTTAGGTTATGCGCTGTTCCGCCTGCTTTTGTATGGGCCATAGAAAATTAGTATCGTGTATGGAGTATCGTGTATAGCCCGGAATTCATGTAAAATTACGAGCATGGGGAGTATACAGGAAGCATGGCTCAAAATCAAGAATTTGACCGAAGATTTTGTCGAAGGATGGGGGACTGTTCTCATTGTGCTTTTGGTCGCCGTGGGTTCATTTGGGCTTGGGCGACTGTCCGTTTTGGAGAGCGCAAAACCGCCTGTTTCCATCTCACAAGCGCCTTCGGAGGCGAACCCAAGAGGAATGAACATCGGAGGGCTAATCGTGGCTTCTCGCACCGGTAGCGCGTACTATTTTCCGTGGTGCGCTGGTGCGGCCAAAATTTTAGAGCAAAATCAGATCTGGTTCGCGAGCGAGGAAAAGGCTCGCCAGGCAGGGTATCTACCAGCAAAGAATTGCAAGGGACTGGAATAGTAATTAGCCAATAGGGTTTAGATATTAGGGAAATATTCAGAGAGCATTGTTCTACTAGTGGCTAGTGGCTAGTGGCTATATACTAGTTGTCATGATCGTCGTTGATGTAGAAGCATCGGGAACAGAAGCGCATAAACACTCTGTAGTTAGTGTCGGTGCGCTGGACTTTGCAAATCCCACAAATCGCTTCTATGAGGAATGCAAAGTATGGGACGGCGCGCACATAATGGACGAAGCGCTTGCGGTGAACGGTTTTACGAAGGAACAAATTACAGATGCGAAGAAACAAAGCGAAGGAGATTTAATACATGCTTTTCTACACTGGAGCGAAAGTGTAGAGGAGAGAACTTTGGCAGGGCAGAATGTTTCTTTCGACCGTGATTTTTTGCGCTTGGCATCCGAGCGAGCGGGGCATACCACATGGCCTTTTGCATACAGAACTATAGACACGCACACGCTGTGTTATATGCATATGATAGAGAGGGGACTCCAGCCCCCCGTAAAGCACCGCCGCTCCGCGCTAGACCTCGATGCAGTTCTCAACTACTGCGGGATTCCCGAAGAACCATCGCCGCACAACGCGCTCACGGGTGCCTTATCACATGCAGAAGTAATTGCTCGACTTCTCTACGGACGAAAACTTTTGCCAGAATTTGAGCAATTTGAGATTCCTTGGAAGTAGGGGAGTGGTAGCGGGCGTGAATCTGGTATGGAGTATCGTGCATGGCGGTGTGAGTTCCCCGCAACATGTATTGGGTGACACATATTGTTTCCAGTGTCGGCCTGCGACTCCGATTCATCTGTCATATCAACGATACGGTCGTATGGAAGCGTTGATATTTTTGTT
>Ga0155315_143_pt3 | contig 53482 bp, 49 predicted proteins | sample RifCSPhighO2_02_FD_106283 | JGI IMG/M metagenome (GOLD analysis project Ga0155315, IMG submission 106283) | Candidatus Kaiserbacteria bacterium RIFCSPHIGHO2_02_FULL_49_16 | reverse complement strand
TGGCGACGGTGTTACACCCGTTCTCATTCCGAACACGGCAGTTAAGCCCGTCTGCGCCGATGGTAGTCGCAAGGCAAGAGTAGGTCGCCGCCAACACAGAATATTTGATTTATCGGAAGCGTTAGATGAGGTCCGGAACTCAGTGAACAAAGGAACTTCATTTGGCCATGTGGATTTACCGATAAATATTACACCATAGATGTTGCATTTGTGGGGTGCCTGACACCAATTCCGGGCGTTGCAATTAATTCTGGAACTTACGGTTGACGTACTTTACATCACATGGGACACTTTATTTATATCAGCATAACCAGAAGCAATTATGGTATTAGATGGAGCACGTAGTCTGGACAAAGCATTGCAACCAAATCAAGGAGTGCGAGATGATGCCGGGGCCAAATGGGCCATGGAGCGAGCCCGCCTAAAAGGCGAAATGTCTAGAGTTGGGACGGAAATTGACGAACTTGGAGGTAGATTGAAGACATTGGAAAAACGAGCTGATGAGATTCAGGAAAGGCTTTATGAGAAATGTCCTGCAAAACCAATTATGTTTAGTTGCAGAATGGAACCATTTATCAATGGGGGGAAAAAGTATCTGACGACCAAAACGGCAAAAATTGATGTTCCCAATGATGAGATATGGATCAAAGTCGACGCAGGTGCGGGAAAATTTGTGCGTTATTCTAATCCGACGATGATAGAATCGTTTAGCAACTCTCTTTTAAATACTGGTTTAGTGGATCAGCGTGGCCAAGCTGAATCAAGTCCTGAATTACATCCACAAGTTTCCCCTTTGTACGACAAAGCAAGACGGGGCATTCAGGAAGCCAGAGAAGTAATCAAAAAAGCCCTTTTGGCTCGAGCTGAAAAAGCGGCATATTTGGCTCAAGCTGAAAACGCTGAAAACGCGTAATAAAAAAGTCTTTCCATATATACGCACAGCGCACTACACTTAGGTGTTCTGTACCAGCTAGAAGCTATATACTGTCCCTATGTCCTGGGCATCGCGCAGACGAGGAATTTATCTCTTGGGCATCATATCCTTTTTGATTATTGTCATCGGAATACCGATTGCAAAATATATATATCAGACGCCGACGTGTACGGACGGAAAACAGAATCAAGGCGAAACAGCGCCGGACAAGGGCGGTCCGTGTCCAATCCTCGATGAACGAGCTCTCTCCCCAGCGTCAATACTTTGGTCGCGCAGTTTTAGCGTCCGTGACGGTTCATACAGTTCGGTTGCTTATGTTGTCAATGAAAACGCGAATGCTGGAGTTAGACAAGTCAGTTATCGATTTGGATTGTACGACGAGAGCAACGTCCCCGTTGCCGAGCGCGTGGGCAAGATGTTCGTCATGCCACTTTCTATCACACCAGCGTATGAAATGAAAATCGATACAGGGAATCGCAAGGTTTCACATACGTATTTTGAGTTCACAGAACCATTGATATGGGAACGTCTGAAGAGCGGCGCGGCAGTTATATCAATAAGTAATAAAGAAATCACAGATATTGGGTCAAGTCCGCGCCTGGAGGCAATTGCAGAGAATGTCTCAATCGCTCCCGTATTGGATTTATCCTTTGTAACAGTTATCTTTGACTCGACCGGCAATGCCAGAGCCACTTCAATGACTTCGCTTGCTCGTCTCGATGCGGGAGAAAAACAGAAAATTGTGTTTACTTGGCCAAACCCTTTCACGTCGTCGGTCGGCAGAATAGACATTTTTCCTTTAGTGCGGCCATCATCTCTCAAATAACGCTCATTCGTTATGGAAACGAGGGCCAGCGCAGGCGCAACGGGAATTGATTCATCATTCTTTTTTGGTTCGCGAGGAGTTTTCCGCGGAGTTGACTGGTTTCTTTTCGTGTCGGCACTTACCGTGTCTCTCTTAGGTCTTGTGACCATGCATAGTTTTTCTGGAGAAAATGCCTATTTTGATAAACAGGTTGTATGGATAACGATCTCCAGTGTTGTATTCCTTCTTGCCAGTATTCCAGAGTACAGGTTTTTACGACGCACTACCATAGTCGTCGCGCTTTTTACGGGAATAATTGTTTTACTCGCGCTCATTTATTTTATAGGGACAGTGGTAATGGGTGCCCAGAACAGGTTCTACCTTGGGCTTTTTGCCGTACAGCCAGCCGATCTGGCAAAATTAGTACTAATAATAGTACTCGCAAAATATTTTGCCCGCCGGCATATTGAAATTGCGCACATTCGGCATATTTTAGTTTCAGGTACGTACACCTTTGTGATTTTTGCCTTGGTATTTTTCCAGCCGGACCTTGGTTCCGCCATCATCATCGCCTGTATCTGGCTCGGAATGGTTCTTGTTGCCGGAATTTCGTGGAAACATCTACTTGCGCTTCTCATTGCGGCCGTAGTTGTCTTCGGTGCTCTGTGGAACTATGGTCTGCATACATATCAAAAACAGAGAATTCTCACATTCATCCATCCGCTCGCCGATATTAGGGGAAGCGGGTACAACGCGTATCAATCAACAGTCGCTGTTGGAAGCGGGGAACTCTTGGGCAAGGGAATTGGTTACGGGACACAAAGCAAATTGCTCTACCTGCCCGAATATCAAACCGACTTTATATTCGCGGCATATGCGGAAGAGTGGGGGTTCATAGGCGTCCTAATATTATTCGGACTCTACGGAATAATCATCATGCGTACGCTTTTTATTGCGGCGCATGGAGCAGACAACTTTAGCGCACTTTTAGGCGCTGGTGTTGCCATCATGTTTCTAAGCCAGTTTCTGGTGCACATCGGCATGAATATCGGGCTCCTTCCGATTACCGGAACAACCACTCCATTTATGAGCTATGGAGGTTCTCATCTTTTTACCGAGTATCTTGCGCTGGGAATTTTAATGGGCATAAGTCGCAGTGCGAGGCCTACTTTGCAGGCGCGAGATGAGACGGAAATGGTTGGAGTGGTCTAGTAGAAATCGATTGTTTTTTTGAGCATTTTATCTAACGTTGAAAATGGTTGGACCGTCGTGTCGATAGGTTGTTCTATCGCGCGCTCAATTGCTTGGGCGAGCAGGGAGGTGCTTACAACTGGCACAAGCGTAACAATTCCACTTTCTGTCCAGAAAGTGTCTATTACATTGGTCGCGACAATGGGAAGGCCGGCAATTTCGGCTTCAATGAGAACGTACGGGGTACCTTCCTTAATCGAGGGAAGGACAAAGACATCGAATGCTTTCAAAAGCCGCGAAGCATTCTCTATGAAACCACAGAAAACGATGCGGGCCTCAACTCCTTTTTCTAGGGCATATTCTTCAAGTTCTTCGCGCAATTCGCCGTCACCGATAATGTAGTACGTACAGGGTATATGCCGGTCCTTCAATTCGGCGATGGCATCTATCGCGTTGCGGTGGCCTTTATTTTTCGTCAGTTCACCGATGGTCACGATGCGTGGGACATCGGTTGTTATCGCAAGGGAATCGGCCGCTGCTTCGCGGGAGAGAAATGTGAGCATCTCAATACCGAGCGAGATGTAATGGATTTTTTTCTTCGGAAACGGCATGTGTCGCCCGATCTTTTCATCAGCCTTTGAAACGACAATCGTCGCGTGCGAAAGAAACGCAGTGAACCAACTTATAAAATGAATAAGCTTGCGTGCGAAGAAGTTTCTATCCTCTTTAAACGGCCAGCCGTGGACAGTGAAGATGATTCTTTGGACTCCGCAGAGGCGGCCCGCGAGCGCTCCGAGCGCCGCCGCTTTGGAACTATTCACGTGAAGGACATCTGGCCGCACTTTTTTTATGCATCGAATAATCTGGAGAAGACTTTTAATGTCGGAAATAATTGCGACATCGCGTCCGAGCGCAGGAATTTCATGCGTATAAACGCCAGCGCGCTTCAAATCATCAGAAAGTTTGCCAGGAACTCCGTATGCGACAACGGGTTCGAACTCATCCTTTGGCAGGTGCGTCGCCAAATCGAATACATAGCGCTGCGCCCCGCCCCACGTGGCTTTGGTAATGAGAAAAAGCACCTTTTTCGGCGCGACCGCGCGGTATTGATTGATTTCCTTCACAATGCCATGATACGTCAAATGACCCTTGTACCCAAACGGGAATATGTTGTTTTGTTGGCTGGCGATGTGCTGGTTTTTGTTATTTCTTTGTGGCTAGCGCTTGCCCTCCGTTATCTTGAGGTCCCGAACACGGCTCTTTTCGAAAGGCATCTCACCCCATTTATCATATTATTTATTGCGTGGGTTGCGGTCTTTTTTCTTGCCGGACTCTATGGAAAACACACCCGTCTATTCCGCAACCGGTTGCCATCCGTGATTTTGTACGCGCAGGCCATCAACGTTTCTATTGCCGCTCTATTCTTTTTTCTCATACCAGCTTTTGGTCTAGCGCCAAAAACGATTCTTCTTCTTTATCTCACCGTTTCTTGCCCGCTTATCTTTTACTGGCGCGTTAAGGTTTTCTCCCGCCTTCGCTCGTACAGAAAACTTAAGGGAGTTCTTATCGCGTCTGGCTCTGATGCCCGCGAATTGGCGCAAGAACTTACGACTGACTCGAGATATCAATTTGAATTCAAATCCGTTATTGATACGGAAAAAACGAAATCGCATGACGTGGTGGAACAAGCTTGTCGCGTGGCCGCGGAAAAGAGCATCAACTTCTTTGTCGTGGATTTTGCCGACAAGGCGATTTCAACCGCGCTTCCCATAGTTTACAATGCCGCTTTCCAGAAACGGCAATTTGTCCTTGTTGATGTGGTAGATTTGTACCAGGAAGTTTTTGATCGGATGCCGCTCTCTCTACTGCAGTATGAGCGCGTGCTTGCAAGCGCCTCTTCCTCTCGTTTTTATGATGTAATAAAGCGCGTTGTCGATATTTTGGGAGCAGTTGTTGCAGGAGTCTTAGCATTGCTTGCGTACCCGTTTGTAGCCATAGCAATCAAACTCGACGATGGCGGCCCGGTTTTCATCACGCAGGCTCGTGTTGGCAGATATCAGAAACCGATACGCATTATAAAATTCCGAAGTATGAGTGGAAATGATGAAGGTGTTTATGGCAAGAGCGGAAAGACTGAGCTTCATGTGACTAGGATTGGGAAATGGCTGCGTCTTTTGCGCGTAGACGAATTGCCGCAACTGTGGAATGTGCTTATGGGAGATCTTTCACTCGTGGGGCCGCGCCCAGAATTGCCAGCATTATCAAGCCGTTACAGCGCGCGAATTCCGTATTACGACGCCCGGCACATCATTACGCCGGGGCTTACCGGGTGGGCGCAGATATTTCACGACAGGGATCCGCACCATGGGGCCGATATTGCGGAAACAAAGACGAAACTTTCATACGATCTTTATTATCTGGAACAGAGATCGCTTCTGCTTGATATATACATTATTCTGCAAACAATACGCATCATCATAAGCGCGAAAGGCTCATGATAAAGTCATTTATGCGAAACAAGAAGATTGTTGTGACTGGCGGCGCTGGGTTTATAGGCTCGCATATTGTTGATGAGCTAATAGAAAGGGGCGCCGATGTTCATGTGGTTGATAATTTCGCAGGCGGGAAACGCAAAGATCGAATAAACAAGCAAGCAAAATATCACGAGTGTGACATCAGAGACCAGAAATCCTTGAGCAAAATAATGCGAGGCGCGAAATATGTTTTTCATAAGGCAGCGCTCCCTCGAGTTGAGTACACCATTGAACATCCTGTCGAATCCTTCGAGGTAAATGTTCAAGGTACGGTGGCGGTTTTGCGCGCGGCATATACGGCAGGAGTGAAACGCCTGGTGTTTGCGTCTTCAGCAGCCGTATATGGAGATCAAGAAAGCATGCCTCTCAAGGAGGGTGTGCCGGTTAGCCCAAAAAGCCCTTATGGATTGCAAAAATATACTGGCGAGCTCGCGTGTAAACTCTGGAGCGAACTTTACAAAATGGAGTGCATATCTCTCCGATATTTCAATGTGTACGGTTCCCGATTTGATCCAACGGGTCCATACGGACTTGTTGTCGCTAGGTTTTTAACATTGCGAAAGGACAATATGCCTCTGACAATTGTTGGAGATGGAAAAAATACCCGTGATTATGTAAATGTACGCGATGTTGTGCGGGCGAATATGCTAGCTATGGAGTCGAAGAAAGTTGGGCATGGAGAGGTTATAAACATTGGAACAGGCCGGGAGGTATCCGCAAATCAAATTGCGGAAATGATAGGCGGCCCTGTTACTCATGTGGCGCGAAGGATCGAACCGAAGAGAGCGTGTGCTGATGTATCTAAGGCCAAGTCTCTGCTCGGATGGGAGCCCGCTATCGCGCTGGAAGATGGTATATTAGAGCTCAAACAATCAATGAAAATATAATCTATGATAATAGATGGAAAAGCGATCGCGGAGGATTTGTACAAAGGATTATCAAAGCGTCGCGAGATGCTTAACAAGAAACTGAAGCTCGGCATTATTATTGGCGGGGTAAACCCAGTTATTGAATCATTTGTTCGCATCAAGACGCGCGCGGCCGAGCGCCTAAACGTGGAGATGGTTCGTATAGATCTTCCAGCAGGCGCCGATACCGCGACGGCGATTGAGGCCATCGAAGAACTCGCGAAGAGGACAGATGCCATCATTGTTCAACTGCCTCTGCCAAAGGAAATTGATACGCACATATCGCTCGCGGCAATTCCTAAAGAAAAAGACGTAGACGCCATCAACCCGACAATTCCTGACAACGAACATCCCGTATTCGCGCCCGTTGCGCTTGCCGTGGTTGAAATATTGAGGCGAACAGGAGTGAACCCAAGGGCGAAGCGCACAGTAGTTGTGGGCGCGGGACGCTTAGTCGGCTCTCCATCCGCGGTGCTTTTAAAGCGCCTCGGCGCGAATGTCTCATTATTTACTCTCGAAGAAGGTGCTATTGAAGACCTTAAAGACGCGGACATCGTTGTACTGGGCGTGGGGAAGCCGGGATATATCAAACCTCAACACATAAAAACGGGCGTGGCTCTAGTGGATGCCGGGACCACCGAAATATCAGGAATATTACAAGGAGACGCGGACCCGTCATGTGCCGAAAAGGCACACGTATTTACTCCTGTTCCGGGAGGGGTAGGCCCTATTGCAGTTGCGATGATATTTAAAAACCTCTTTGACTTGGTTGAAAAGAAATAGAAAGAGTTTCTAAATGCAACACTCCGAAATCCTGCGCAATGTTTCGTTCGACGACATATGGAATCGCCTTTCTGACGCGGAAAAATATGTGTGTTGCGCGAGGGGTTCCGAGACTGGTTGGGAGAGTTCAATAGCATGGAATCCGCGCGAGCGTTATATCGCTAGCTATGACAGCAATCTGGAGACCCTAAAGCGTTTTGTTCGCGAAGAACAGGAAAAAGGAAGAAGACTGTTCGGCTATCTTGCATACGATTTGGGTTACGCGCTCCATAAAATTAAGCCGCGTGCGAAAAACGACCTCCAACTTCCCGATATTCTTTTCTATTCATTCGACGCGTATGCAGTTTGCCGGCCAACCGAGATTGAGATCCGCGCCGCTGACATCTCGTCGCTTTCTTCATTTTCTAAATCAGTAAAGGAAATCCTTTCGCGCGCGCCTGCCTCGGCGGCTAGTGCGCGCGCTCACGAGGAGCTCCAAGCATCAATCACAAAGAAAGCATATTCAAACAGTTTTGAAATCGTAAAACAGCATATTCTGGCGGGCGACATCTATCAGATGAATCTCGCGCACCGGATGGAGGGCTCGACTGCCAAACCCCCGCGGGAATTGTGGAGCGCAATGTGGAAAAATAATCATGCGGACTTCTCGGCATATCTGGAAGCCGATGGATATGAAATATTGAGCGCGTCTCCCGAGCGGTTCATCTCTGTATCGGTCAATCGAGAGATAAACACTTTTCCAATTAAGGGAACGCGGCCCCGAGGGGCCAATCCGGCGGAAGACGAGAAGCTCAAGAATGAGTTGTACGGTTCGGAAAAAGAAACCGCCGAGCTCACGATGATTACCGACCTCTTGCGGAACGATATCGGAAAGGTATGCGAGTTCGGAACAGTTCGAGTTGTGTCGAATCGCATCGTTCGTGCATTCGCAAGCGTCTGGCATGCATATTCGCACATCACGGGAGTCTGCGCGAAGGGCATTCGCGCCATTGACGCGCTTATCTCAATGTTTCCAGGAGGTTCCGTCACCGGTTGCCCAAAAAAACGCGCGATGGAAATCATTGACGAATTAGAACCGATAACAAGGGGGATTTACGCGGGTTCCATCGGCTACATCGATCCCGACGATTCTGCAGATTTTAATATCGCCATACGAACGATAATAAAGAAAGGGGAGCGCGTGTATCTTCAAGTTGGAGGGGGAATTGTGTACGATTCAGTGGAGGGGGATGAATACAAAGAAACACTCGATAAGGCGAAATCTTTCTTGGGTATACTCTCTTGCTAACGTAGAAAACGGTACAAATCTCACGACGGACGATTACCGCGCGTACAACTGGCTAGACCGCCACTATGACCGCAAAGTAATCAACCACAGCGCAAAGGTGTATGTTCGCGGGAACATCCGTACGAACACGATAGAGGGATTTTGGAGTAAGTTAAAGCGCTCTATTCGGGGGACTTATCATTCGGTTTCTCGTCAGCACCTGCAGTCTTGTGTGAACGAGTTTGCGTATCGTTACAATCAGCGTTTTTCTCCTGTCTCGTTGTTTCGAATGTTGGTTGCACGGGCTTCCAAAACATGATTGCTCTGTGAAGCAAATCTAGGAACTTATTTCTGTCGTTATTTTGAGCCATATTCCGCTATCCACAACGATTGACTTGTAACATACAAATATGATACCATGTATGTATACCTCTTAGTGGGGGTTCCGAGAAAGTCCGCCAAAAGCGGGCTTTCGTTTTTATATATGCCCTCTCACTATTTGCAATATTGTATTAAACAACTCTAAGTCCATCTTAAAAAGTTTACGCTTGAGACGTCGTCCATCATAAGAACGCATTTGATGCGTAGCGATAAAGCCTACGAGTGTTTTCTCTTCACCGTTTTGGTTAGTATAAGATATTCCTCCCAAATTGAAATACAGCGGATTTGTCGCTTTTTTGCCCTCTGGGTCTGAGCTAGTGATAGGAATACCCCAAAACATGCTTCCAAAGACCTTCAATACTAGTACGGGGCGCTCAAAACCTTCCGATACACCTTGTTCACTACCAATATTTTCCCCGACAGAACACCACCATACTTGGCGACGCTTGGGATGTGGAAAATCTAACTCGCCAATAGAATCAAGATGTTTTTTCTCGGTATTCCATGTGTCAAAATCTTTCGGCATTACGACGCATTCTACTACTTTTTTCTTAATGTAGTAATATGGCGACATGGGGAAAGATGAAATCAATCAAGAGATACAAATAATTCTGGAGGAAGCGAAGAATATCAATATATCAAGTCAAGAAGATATTATTCATTATGTTCGGGTTGCCGTCTCCGCCTCTACAAGATTACTTACGCATGTCTCAAATCTTGCATATGCCACCGTGTTGCACCGCAATAGTCTTAACGAATTGAATCAAAGTGTCCAGAATCTTACAAAGACCACGACACTTTTGACGCAGAATGTTGATTCTGTAGCTCAATCAAGCCAGAAACTGCTTACTGACGGGGGTCGTGTTCATGAGAAAGCGACCGTAGGCGTGAAACTAGGAATTGTAGCCCTCCTAGTGATTGGAGTTCTCGTAATTGCCTACCTTTGGCCGCTATTTCCAGAGCAGTACAGGTGGACAGCAGGTTTTCTAATTCTTGGCGCAATTCTTGTACCTGTTGCGAAATTGGCTTGGAAACATTGGAATTCTTAGTACTTGCATTGAGGGGATACATACCTAACTTTATCGCGCTGGCATTGGCGGGCAGGTAAACTCGATTACTCGTTAAGAAAAACTAACATGCCACTCATTTCAGAAAATTTACGCGACACATTCGGCGAAATCCGCCTTCAGATTATTTTTCAGGACAGAACAACGCGCCTTAGTTGCATTCGACGGGTTGCCGACAACGAAGTCCTGTCCTTTCATATAGTTTTATTTACGGAAGCCGGTATCAAGATTTTGGGCAAGGTACACGAGAGCGTGGTGTCTGGCGGGATGCTCGGCGAAGTAATACAAAAATCTGGTGTTCCACACACGAGGACGGTTTCCGAAAAAACTCACATTGATATGGACGCGGGCCTATCATCCCTTTTTTCTACCAGCGCGCGTAGCTGCACCACAGAGTGCATCGAGTATCAAATCCGTGGCGTTCCATATGCGACGATTTATGAATTCTATAATCCGGAATATACTCCGGTCGCTGCCGTATCGGGAACTTTGCCCCGTAAAATAAAAGCAGTCATTCAGAAGTATCTGGTCGGGAAACCACCGGAAAAGAGTGTATAAATTGAGGGTTTTGTTTTTTTATCTCTCACAGGTATACTGCTCGCTAATATGTGGAAAATTGCTGTTTTACTTGTCATTGCGCTAGTAGCTGCTTGGGTTGCTTTTGTTAATAAGCGTCCCAGAGTCGCGGCGCTACTCGTCTTTATTTTGGGGGCAGGAATGAGTTGGTTGGTGTACAGCTCGCAAATTGATGGTTCTCGACCATTTAGACTAGGCCTCGACCTTTCCGGCGGGACTCAACTCACATATCGAGCGAAAATAGATGCGATTCAGGGAAGTACAGTAGCGGACTCAATGACGTCTCTGCGCGACACTATTGAGCGGCGGGTGAACCTTTTCGGCGTGTCGGAGCCGATTGTGCAAACGAAACACGGCGGGACATTTGCAGGCCAATCAGAAGAGCGGCTTATCGTGGAACTCCCGGGAGTTACAGACACGCAGAAAGCCATAACTCTCATAGGGCAGACGCCAGTTCTTGAATTTCGTTTGCTAAAGAAAGATGCGACGCCGCCTCCGTCCGGTCAGCCGCTTTCAAACGCGAACGAAATATTTGAGCCTGCCTCAATCACGGGAAGGCACTTAACAAGCGCGCAGATTCAATTCAATCAGAGCCCGGGAGGGATTCCGAACGAGCCGGTGGTAGCTCTTAACTTCAATTCCGAAGGAGGAAAGATATTCGCCGAGCTGACAAAGCAAAATGTTGGCCGTTATTTCGGCATTTTTCTCGACGGCGTTCCGATTTCAACTCCTGTAATTCAGGAGTCTATTCCAGATGGAACTGCGATAATTTCCGGCAATTTCACCGCGGTCGGAGCGAAAGAGCTTGCCAGAAATTTGAGTTTCGGCGCGCTTCCAGTCCCGATTGAACTCATAGGCGCGCAGACTGTCTCGGGAACTTTGGGCGCGGAAGCAGTAGCGCGAGGAATTTCGGCCGGACTCTGGGGGATAGGGCTCGTGGGACTTTTTATGATTTTTTGGTACCGTCTTCCGGGAGTTGTTTCTGTTGTAGCTCTTTCTCTTTATGTCGTTGCGATTTTGGCGCTGTTTAAGCTCATTCCGGTAACGCTCACGGCTGCCGGCATCGCTGCCTTTATTCTTTCTATTGGCATGGCGGTGGACGCGAACATTCTGATTTTTGAACGGACTAGAGAAGAATTAGAGAATGGTAAAAATTCGGCGGAAGCTATTCATGATGGTTTTTCTCGCGCGTGGCCGTCCATCCGCGACAGTAATATCTCCAGTATGATTACCGCCGTCATTCTTTTCTGGTTCGGAACTTCGCTAATCAAAGGGTTCGCGCTTGTCTTCGGTCTTGGCGTTTTGGTTTCAATGCTCACAGCGATTTCCGTCTCCCGAACTTTCCTAATGGCCCTCGGGGTTGATGCCCGAGGCAAATTTGCCCACTTTCTTTTCGGAAGCGGGACAAGAGCATGAAGTATCTTGTATCGTGTATATCGTATCTTGTATAACTACTAACTATCGACCACTAACTATCCATTATGTTTATAGTCAAACACAGAAAAGTTTTCTTCGCAATTACCGGGACGATTGTGGCGCTCGCGCTCGGCGCGCTTATTTTCTTCGGATTGCATCAGGGAACTGATTTCACTGGTGGAACTCTCGTACAAGTTAAATACGAGAAAGGACGGCCCGATGCAAAAGTGCTTTCTCTGACGCTTGATGAGGCAGGATTTAAGGGCTACTCGCTTCGCGGAGCAGGGGAAAATGATTACATCCTGCGCACAGGGTCTCTCACGAACGAAATGCGCTCATCTCTACCAGCGACTTTTTCCGTTCATGGCGGATTTCCTGCCTCGATTTCCGAATTGACTGAAGTCGGGCCGACTGTCGGGCTGGAGTTGCGAAACAAGGCAATCATCGCTCTCGGACTTGTTATGCTCGCGATTCTTCTTTTTATCGCTTTCGCTTTCCGAAAAGTCTCACAGCCCGTTTCGTCCTGGATATACGGACTAATTGCGCTTGTTACTCTCGTTCACGATGTAATCGTGCCTGTCGGCTTTTACGCAGCGCTAGGATATTTCCTCGGAGCGCAGGTGGATACTTTGTTTGTGACGGCGATTCTAACGGTTCTCGGTTTTTCTATCCACGACACCATCGTCGTCTTTGATCGCGTGCGGGAAAATCTGCGAGTGAATCAAGAACGAGGCCGGCGAGAAGATTTCGCGGAAACGGCAGGTCGAAGCTTGGGGCAGACATTCGTGCGCTCCATAAACACCTCGCTCACCGTTTTGATAACGCTCCTCGCGCTCTTTTTCCTCGGTCCCGCTTCCACGAAAGATTTTGCATTGACGCTTCTCGTCGGAATTATCGCTGGCACGTACTCGTCAATCTTTTTAGCAACGCCCCTCCTTGTTTCAACGGAACGTTATTTTGCGAATCGGAGGTAGCTATATCACGTCCCGCCCCGTAGCTCCGCCGAAGGCGGATGGTGCCGGGGTCAATATTTCTCGCCACATTTCTTGCTATTTATTTTTTATTCGTTTCAATGACAATACGATAGATGTACATATGTACATCTATCGTATTGTCATTCCTGTGTTGGTTTGCAACGCGGAGATAGTTGCGCGCGTCCCGTAGTATAATCCACGCATGAGAATCAAGACCATCGGCATCGTGGGATACGGCTCGTTCGGCGCACTTGCTTTTACGCTTTTCCAGCGCTTCGCGCCTTCAATTCAAGTGCGAGTTTTTTCGCGCGAGCAAGAGCCGGACAATAAGAAATATTTCTCGCTTGCAGACACGGCGCAGTGCGATGCCGTCATTCTTACAGTGCCGATTCACGCGTTTGAGGAGGTGCTTGCGAAAGTCGTCCCGCTTGCCGGAAAAGACACGGTAATCGTGGACATCGCTACTGTAAAAGTACACACCTCCGGGCTCTTGAAAAAACTGGCAAAAGGTCGCCGCTACATTGCAGCACACCCGATGTGGGGTCCGGAAAGTTACGAAAAGCGCGCGGGCGATGTGAAAGGTTTTAGAATTGTGATAACAGATGGCTCGCTAGAAGTGGAAGAATACAAAGCGCTCGCGGCATTCTTAAAACAATGCGGATTTAACGTGGTTGAAATGACGGCTGATAGCCACGACAAGCAAATCGCGGAAACGCTTTTCCTAACGCACCTCATCGGGCAGGGGGTTTTGGAGGGCGGTTTCAGGCGCACCGATATCGACACCGTCTCGTTCGGCTACCTTATGGACGCGGTGGAGAGTGTGCGTCGCGACGAGAAATTATTCCGCGACGTGTTCCGGTATAACCCATACTGCAAAGATGTACTTGCTCGATTTAAAAGCGCCGAGGAAAAAGTTCGCGGTTTGCTACAGGAACCGGTAGATGTTCAAGAGAAAGATAACTTGAGGATTGGGATATCCGGCGCGGAGGGTAGCTTTTCCGAAGAGGCGGCAAGAGAATACGCAAAAACCAGCAATCTGAAGGAATTTTCGCTCGCATACCTAATCTCTGTTGAAAACGTGCTTTCTTCGCTTGAAGGGAGGGCTATTGGCCTCGGTATTTTTCCTATTGAAAATTCGACCGGCGGCGTCGTCACCGAAACCGTTCACGCTATGGCGAAACACAACTTTGATATAAAAAAGCTCTTCGATATAGATATACATCAAAATCTTTTGGTCCGCGAGGGCATGGGGAAGAGCGAAATAACGACCATTACATCGCACGAACAGGCGCTCAAACAGTGCCGCGCGTATTTGAAGAGCGAGTGGCCGAGTACGAAAATAGAAGAATATGAGGACACTGCAAAAGCAGCGGAAGATTTGGCGGCGGACAAATTACCACGTTCAACTGCCGTTATCGCATCTGCCGCTGCCGCCAAACTCTATAAATTAAAAATCCTCGAAAAATCAATCCAAGACCTCAAAACTAATTACACAACGTTCATTGCGGCCTCGGCGCGCTAAATATCTTTGCGATTTTTCTCGACAGAAACAGAGTAATCATGCACGAGCTTATTGATGTCAGTCACGAATTCCTTTGATAGCCCAAGCGCCTCGCCTTTCTCCACCCACATTTTTAGAATAGCGTCGCGCCTTCCTTCATCAACAGCCTCGATGTTATGAGTGGCCTTGTATCGCCCGATTTTTTTGACGAGCGCAGTGCGCTTGGCAAGGGAATTGAGAACGTCCTCGTCTACTGAGTCTATCTCTGCCCGCAATTCCCGCAGTTCGTTTTTTTCTTCCATTCCCGCATTATCCCATACACCCGCCCCTGCACAAACTTGGCCAGTTCGCCAAAAGCGATAATTGTGGTGATGAGGTCATTGACCAAGGATGTAGTATGATTGGTGCATGATAGAGGAGAAGGCACAGAAAACTATACTGAAAACTACGCAGAAGTTTTGGGACGCGGCTGTTAAAAGTGAATCATTCATAGATAGAGCAAGGGGAAAAGAAGTAGGACACAGGATGGCAGACTTTATCGATGAAGAGACCACTGCGCTTCTTGAGCAGACCTTCAAAGCTGTCTATCATCGGACGGCAAAAGGCGGTACCGTGACTCGCTCAATGGGTGATGTGTGGTTTCCGAGCAAAGGTATTTATCATCCCATCAACGTAAAGACGAGCATTACTGGTGCGAAGGGTCAGCCGAACATGGTGTCGTTAAAGAAATTGCTAGACGCTCTTTTGGATCACAAGATCGATTCTTACTATCTCTTAATTGTTAAGGTATCTATTGGGGCAAAGATGTCATGCGAGGTGCATCTTGTTGACCTTTTGGATTATCTAGACTACATGGCACACGACTCTGGTCCGGGGCAAATTATGCTCAAGGCAGGGCTGTTTTTCAAATCCGTAGAATCTGGCGTGGTACCAAAAAAGAGAACGCTCGGAGAGAAAGTTCGACGGCTCGTAGAAATGCTCGAGGGTGGCGATAGGAGGCTCGCGACAAATAGAAAGAGAGTTCTAAAGCGCCTCAAAGCAAAGGCAATGCTCTACGACGAATCACGACATATCGTAACGCCACAGACACAGGCAGCATATAATTTTCTATGAGCACTACAAAATTAAAGCGGAACCAGAAGAGGCAAATGGGACAGTTCCTTACTCCGCTACCCTTGGCCTCAAGCATAGTAGATACAATCGCGCTTGCGAAGAATCATAAGTTTTTGGAGCCGAGCATGGGCGATGGCTCTTTCATAATCCCCCTCATTGAAAGATTCATCACGCTTTACAGTGGTTCCATCGAAGAACGTCTCTCACGCATACTTTCTGAAAATATTTGGGGTATCGAGCTGGACAAGAATCTATACGAGAATTGTTTACAGAATATACGTAATCGGTGGGGTTATATGCCATCAAAACACAACCTTGTTCACGGCGATTTCTTCCGCACAATATTTCCTACTCATTTTGATTTCGTTGTCGGTAACCCGCCTTTTGGCGGCTCATTCGACCCTTCTATCGAAGATGCTCTAGACGCAATGTTCGGTGTGCGTAATGGTGAGAAAATAAAGAAAGAGACATACGCATTTTTCATTGTGAAAAGTACCGACCTCTTGAAGCGAGGCGGTAGTCTTGCGTTCATTTGTTCCGACACATTTCTGACAATCAATACCATGCGCGGACTTCGGTCATATCTTATGCATAACGGCGATATTGAAATTAAACGCTTGCCGACATTTTCAGACGAAACAACTCATCCTATGGTCATATTGCGGTATACCCATAGAGGCGTACCGGGAAAAGTGTCTGTTCATTCAAGCCCTCTCTCACACGAAAGTATCAATAAAACTGGCAATCTGTCATTCGGATTGAAACAGGAGCTTGAGAAATATTTTTCAGGATCTCGAATGGGCGATTTCTTTGTCGCTACAAGTGGCATGACCACGGGAAAGAACGAATATTTCGTTCGAGAGATTATAAACGGGAAAATATATGAGCCATACCGCTTTTCATTCTCTGAGATGCCAATCACCTTAAAAACTGAATTAGAAAAAGCACGGCTGGGCAAACTTTCTGATAAATTGATTTGGGAAATCGAAGATAAAGAAAAGACAGGAGCGACTCGGCGCGCAGTGTCAATCGAGCGATTGAGCACTCCGCGTGAGATTGCTATCCCGCATAAGCATTACCTTCCTTACAATAAAGCAAACAACTCGATCATATATAACCCACCGACACACATGATTTATTGGAAAGACGATGGGGATGCAGTTTTAACCTATAAGAAAGGGGGTAATTGGTACTTGCGCGGCGTTGGGGGGCAGCCATATTTCATGCGGGAAGGCATCACGTGGCAATTGATTGCGAGCCGGATGCACATGAAGTACTTGCCAGCAGGTTATATTCTTGATAGCGGGGCTCCCTGTGCATTTCCTCGCGAGCATGTAGCGAAAGATGAAATATACTTTGCGCTTGGATGGTCTCTAACCCGTCAGTGTAATAGAATACTTAAAGAAGTAATAAACCATACTAAGAATATTCAGGGGAAAGATTTTGAGAGACTTCCGTATCCGTTTTGGGTTTCGTCTGCAGACAAAAAGCGAATCATTTCCATAATAAAAGACTTAATACGTCACGCGATGAAAGGTAACCGATACGATTACAATAACGTTGAAATTGGCATGCTTGATTCACTGTTTAGTTTTCCTGCTGATGTGGAGGTGCCAGTTTCTTTTGTGTCGCAAAATGAAATGATGTCACTGCCTTTTTAGCAAATGCAGCTTGATGGGGGGAATTAAGCGCATGGTTTTAACAAAGCCAAATCAGTTATAAGTCGGTTACATTCCTCTTGCTATCGACCGATGGCAACAGGCCAAGGGAGCCATTGACACCCCAATAGCCCCTGTGTATACTCCCCCGACATTTGCTCAAGAGCCAGATTGAGTTGCGGTTGCGCTTTTAGTAAAGGGAACATAGGTGGAAGCGGTTTTCTTTTAATAAAAGAGGTTTAACTAAATAAATAACACACGGCATACGACGCCTGGTCGCATGCGCAGTCTGTTGTTCGCTGTTGCTATGGCAAAACCGCACGCCCGTCCGCAGAAATTTTTTGGCCGTTTTCGAGAGCCGCTCGTCAAGCTGCCGAGTCTCGTAGAGTCGCAAAGCGATTCTTTCAAGCAGTTCATCGAGGGCGGAGCCGAGCGCGTCTTCAGAGAGTTTTCTCCGATAGCGGACCACGCGGGAAAGAAATTTGAATTGAAGTTTGTTAAATTCGCGTTCGGACCCTTGCGCTGGGACGAGCATTACGCGAAGCAGACGATGCGCACGTACGAGGCGCCGCTCTCGATGGTTGCTCGCCTAAAAAATAAGACAACGGGAGATGAGAAAGAACAAGAAATCTTTCTCGCGGATTTTCCGTGGATGACGCCGCACGGCTCGTTCATTATCAACGGCGTCGAGCGCATCGTGGTGCCACAGCTTGCCCGCTCATACGGAGTTTTCTTTGAATCAATTCCTTACAAGGGGAAGGGTTATTTCGCCGCGAAAATAATTCCCGCGCGCGGGGTATGGATAGAAATTGAATCAGATGTTGATGGCGGTATTTACGTGAAGATTGATAGAAAGCGCCGTTTCCCCGTTACATCTCTTCTGCGTATTTTGGGATTAGCCACGGACAATGAGGTTATCGGCAAGTTTGCAAAATCTCATGCGGCGCGCGCGGCAATAGAAACGACGCTCGGACATGATCACGCGAAGACGCCGGAGGAGGCATATGTCGAGATTTACCGGCGCCTCCGAGATGGCGACATTGCAACGCCAGAATCCGCTCGCGACCACGTAAAGGCCATTTTAAGCCCTGATCGTTACGATTTCTCGCGCGTAGGCCGTTTTCATTTCAACCGCCGTTTCGGCCTTCCTACATCCGACAAGGACATCACGAACTCCACTCTCACGCTCGACGACGTAGCGCGCATTGTCGCTCACATCGCTGAATTGAACGCTCATCCGGCGGCCGAGCCGGACGACATAGACCATCTAGGATTTAGGCGCGTACGTTTCGTGGGCGAACTTTTGGAACAGCGCATGCGTGTTGGACTTTCGCGAATGAAGCGCAATATTCAGGACAGAATGGCGATGGTTGACCCGGAAACTTCTTTGCCAGTCCAGTTTGTTAATCCTCGTCCGTTCCAAGCCGCTATCCGAGAATTTTTCGCGACAGACCAACTTTCGCAATTAGCACAGCAGTACAACATGCTCGATGAGATAGAGCACTTGAGAACTCTTTCAACTCTCGGGCGCGGCGGCCTTACTTCAGAGCGCGCGGGCCTTGAGGTGCGCGACGTGCACTCTTCCCACTATGGAAGGGTTTGTCCAATTCACACGCCGGAAGGAAAGAACATCGGTCTGGTATTGCACATGTCTCTGTACGCGCGTCCAAATGATTTTGGCATCGTGGAGACCCCATACGCGAAAGTGGAAAAAGGCCACATCACGAAAGAAATTAAATATTTAAACGCGCTTGAAGAAGAGCAATATGCGATAGCTCACGCCGCGACTGCGCGCAATGACAACGGTCTAATCACTGAGAAATTCGTAGAGGTCCGCAAAGCCGGGAACCCTACTCTCGTTAGCCGCGAACACGTTGATTTTATGGAAGTTGCCACGAATCAGCCGTTTTCAGTCGCGACCGCGCTCATCCCGTTCGTTGAAAACGACGACGCGAACCGCGCGCTCATGGGTTCCAACATGCAAAAACAAGCGGTACCGCTCGTACTCCCTCAAGCGCCGCTTGTAGCGACCGGCGTGGAAGAAATGGCCGCGCGAGATTCGGGGCGGCTGATTATCGCCAGCGAGCCCGGCGAAGTTACATACGCGGATGCTCGTCGCATTGATGTCAAAAATTCCGCGGGCAAAACGCACGAGTATAAGTTGGTGAATTTTTCTCGAACCAATGGATTCACTACATTTCACCAGAGACCGGCAGTTTCCGCGGGAGATCATGTAAAGAAAGGCACGGTACTCGCTGATACTTCCACGTCCGACGGCGGACAGCTTTCCATCGGGCAGAATGTTAGCGTGGCATTTTTGCCGTGGTACGGCGCGAATTACGAAGACGCGATAGTTGTTTCAGAACGGCTCGCGAAGGGCGCGCGATTTACATCAATACATATGGAGGAATTCGTATGTGTTGTGCGCGACACGAAGCTTGGGCCTGAGGTCACAACTCACGACATCCCGAACGTCAGCGAATTTAAATTAAGGAATTTGGATGAGGATGGCGTTGTGCGCATCGGAGCGGAAGTTCGTTCCGGAGATATCTTGGTCGGCAAGGTTACGCCGAAAGGAGAGACACAGTTGACGCCGGAAGAGCGCCTGCTCCACGCGGTGTTTGGAGAAAAAGCGAAGGATGTCAAGGACACGTCGCTCCGCATGGAAGGAGGCAAGCGAGGGCGCGTAATCGGAGTCAAAGTATTTTCCCGAGAGACCGGAGATTCGCTCGAAAGCGGCGTTATCAAACGCGTCCACGTTGAGGTGGCGCAACTTCGCACGATATCCGTGGGCGATAAGCTCGCGGGCCGACACGGCAACAAAGGCGTCATCTCGCGCGTTCTTCCCGAGGAAGATATGCCGTTCGACGATGATGGCAATCCTGTCGACATAATACTGACTCCTCTCGGAGTTCCATCGCGTATGAACCTCGGTCAAATTCTTGAACTTCACCTGGGGCTTGCGGCAGAGACTCTGAATTATCAAGCAATTGTGCCATCTTTTGCGGGAGCAACAGAGGAAGAGATTCGCGTGGAATTGAAGAAGGCCAAGCTCTCCGATACAGGAAAGAGAATACTCTTTGATGGTTTGACCGGCGAGCCGTTCGCTCAGCCAGTATCCGTCGGAATCATGTACATTCTGAAACTGCATCACATGGTGGAAGACAAAATTCACATGCGTTCCATCGGTCCGTACTCGCTCACGACCCAACAGCCGCTCGGTGGCAAGGCGCAAAATGGAGGCCAGCGCGTCGGGGAAATGGAAGTATGGGCATTTTTGGGCTACGGCGCCGCGCATAGCTTGCGAGAAATTCTCACAATCAAGTCGGACGACATTCTGGGCCGCTCTGCCGCATTCGACGCAATCGTTTCCGGAAAACGCATAGAGGAGACGAACACGCCTGCGACATTCAACGTTCTTGTTCGTCACTTGCGCGGATTGGGGATAGACATGGAGTTTATAGAAAATCAAGGAGCGTAAAGAAATCGTTATGAATGAAATGGATTACTATTTCTTTACCCGCCCAAATTTCTCAACAAATTATATGAACATCATCAAATATCAGAAAAAAGTTCCATCGAACGATTGCAGATACGGCGCAAACATTATAAGAAATTTAGGCGGGTATAAGATTTTCTAACCCGCTTCGCTCATAACAAAATCTAATATGCAAAAAAGAAAAGACATAATCCCTCAGAACTTCGACGCGGTCGCGATGCGGCTTGCGAGTCCTGAGCGTATTCTTGAATGGTCGTTCGGCGAAATCACGAAACCGGAAACCATCAACTATCGCACCCAGCGCCCGGAAAAGAACGGCCTCTTTGATGAGCGAGTATTCGGACCAGAGAAGGACTACGAATGTTACTGTGGCAAATATCGCGGGATCCGTTTTCGCGGAATCGTTTGTGAGAAATGCGGGGTGGAATTGACGCGCGCGGTCGTTCGTCGAGAGCGCATGGGACACATTGATCTTGCCACTCCAGTTTCGCACATCTGGTTTCTTCGGGGAATCCCTTCTCGCATCGCGCTTCTTCTAGGCCTCTCTACCGCTGAAGTCGAGAAAATCGTATATTTTGCCGGTTACATTGTGACGCAAGTTATGGAAACGGAACGAATGCGATTGTTAAAAGATTTGGAGCAGGAATTCCAACAGAAGACCAAATCTGCCGCGAATCCTGAGGAAAAAGCTCGACTCAAGGATTTGGCAACGAAAGCGAAAAAAGACATTGAATCAATCAAAGAGGGCGCGGTGTTGGACGAGGCGGCATATCACTTGTTTGCGGTGAAATACGGCGCGCTCTTTAGAGCCGCTATCGGAGCCGAGGCGCTCTATAATATATTGAAGCGCATTGATTTAGACAAATTCGTGAAAAAAGCGCGCGAGAGGTACGAGAAATCTGGAGCGGCCGATAAGGATAAGCTGCGCAAACAGTTGGCTCTCGGCGAGGCCCTGCGAAGAGCCGGAGTCCGTCCCGAATGGATGTTTATGACTCGTCTTCCAGTAGTTCCGCCAGCATTGCGCCCCATGGTCGCGCTCGAAGGAGGCCGCCATGCATCGTCTGATTTGAACGATCTCTACCGCCGCGTCATCAACAGGAACAACCGCTTGAAACGTCTTCTCTCAATCCATGCTCCTGAAGTAATTTTACGAAATGAGAAACGCATTCTGCAGGAAGCAGTAGACGCACTTCTGGACAATTCAATGCGCCGAGGTTCGGGCATTTTGGGCATATTGGGAGGCCGCCGCCGAGCTCTCAAATCTCTTGCCGACTATCTAAAGGGCAAACACGGATACCTTCGCCAGAATCTTCTCGGAAAGCGGGTGGACTACTCCGGCCGTTCCGTCATCGTCGTGGGGCCAGATTTGGCTCTTGATGAATGCGGATTGCCGAAGCACATGGTGCTGGAATTGTTCCGTCCGTTCGTCATTCAGGGACTCTTGGCGCGCGAACTCGCGTACAACATCCGCGGCGCGGGACGTTTGATAGAAGATGAGGCGCCGGAAATTTGGCCGATTCTTGAAGAGGCAATACAGAACAAATACGTTCTCCTGAACCGCGCGCCGACCTTGCACCGACAAAGCGTCCAGGCTTTCCGCCCTGTTTTGATTGAAGGCAACGCTATTCAAGTGCATCCGCTAGTTTGTCCCGCTTACAACGCGGACTTTGATGGCGACGCGATGGCCGTACACGTTCCGCTTTCGGAAGCCGCGCAGATGGAAGCCGCGAAAATAATGTCAGCCAACAAGAATGTTCTGAAACCAGGAAGCGGCGACGTTGTAGTCGCGTCCAAACTTCTGGACATCATTCTTGGATGCTACTGGATGACAAAGATGATTGCTGGAGCCATGGGCGAGGGAAAGGCATTTCCTTCAACAAATTCGGCTATAACCGCGTTTGATTTCAAGGCAGTGGACTTGCGCGCGAGAATTCGCGTTCTTCCTTCGGAAAACAAAAAATACGAGCAGTTCGGCGGAAAAGTCTTTGAAACATCCATCGGACGCCTGCTGTTCAACTCAGTTCTTCCGAGCGACTTTCCGTATATAAACGAGGAAATCACAAACAAGCGAATGGGAGCTTTAGTTCAAAACCTCGTCACGCACTACAAATTAGACGGCATCCCCGCGATTCTGGACAAAATAAAAGCTTTTGGTTTCAGGTACGCGACATACGCCGGAATCACATGGTCTATTTCAGACGTTGTTGTTCCGGAAATCAAAGAAAAACTTGTAGAGGAGGGCCGCGCGCGGGCTGCCAAAGAACAGGAAAACTTCAACAACGGACTTTTGACGGAAGACGAACGTTATCAAATGACTGTCGGAATCTGGGGCAAGGTCGGAAACGACTTGCGCAAGCATGTAACGGCGGCGCTTGACCCGAACGGGCCGGTTTCCGACATGATTACTTCCGGCGCGCGCGGCTCCGTCGTTCAACTTCACCAGATGGCCGGCATGAAGGGCCTCATAACGAACCCGCGAGGAGAAATCATTGAATTTCCAATTACGTCGTCGCTCAAAGAAGGATTGACCCCCATCGAGTATTTCATTTCAACGCACGGCGCCCGAAAGGGATTAGCCGACACGGCGCTTAACACCGCGCGCGCGGGCTATCTCACGCGACGCCTCTTTGACGTGGCGCACGATGTCGTAATACTTCTGAATGATTGCGGTACGAAAGAGGGCGTGACGATTTTGCGCCCGGGCAAGGAAAACATTGGCGGATCTTTCTCCGACAGGCTCCATGGCCGAGTGCTCGCAAGGGATATTGAAGGTTTCTCCGCCAGAGGCGGATCCGCCTTCGGCGGAAAGCGCAACCATCTTTTGACTCGCGATGACGCAAAGGAGATAGAAGAAAGTCCGGCTAAGGAAGCAATAGTTCGTTCTCCTATGACGTGTACGGTGGCGCGCGGCGTATGCCAGAAATGCTACGGCGTTGACCTTACTACGGGAGAAATGATAGATGTCGGTGAAGCGGTCGGCGTTGTCGCCGCGCAAGCTATCGGCGAGCCGGGAACTCAGCTCACAATGCGTACGTTCCACACCGGAGGCGTAGCGACTGCGGGAGGCGACATCACGATGGGCTTGCCTCGCGTTGAAGAAATCTTTGAATCTCGCATGCCGAAATTGCCCGCGACACTCGCGCGAGTTTCCGGAGTCGTATCCGATATATCAAAAGACGGCGATGAAACAGTTATCACGATGATACCGGAGACAGCGTCGCTCAAAACAGGCAAGGCCGCGAAGAAGGAGACTGAATACAGGATCAGTCCAATGAGAATAATTCTGGTCAAGAAGGGCTCGCATGTAACCAAGGGCGAATTCCTGACAGACGGCTCCGCGGATTTGGAGGATGTCTTTGCACTTGCCGGAAAAGAAGCAGCTCAGCAATACATCATCAACGAAATTACGCGAATCTATGAATTGCAGGGAGTTTCCACGTCACGCAAGCACCTGGAAATTATCGTTAAGCAAATGTTCGGCCGCGTATCAATAATTTCAAGCGGTGGTACCGGAATCTCGGCGGGCAGTATCATTGCTGACTTTGAGTATGAGCGCATCAACAAACGGCAGAAAGAAGCGGAAGGCGAACCGGCGAAAGGCAAGCAGTTGCTCCTCGGCATCACCGAAGTCTCCCTCACGCGCGCTTCGTTCCTTTCCGCGATCTCATTCCAGAATACGCCGCGCAAGTTGGCAGAAGCCGCCGTTTCCGGCTCTGTTGACCGCCTCATTGGGCTTAAGGAAAACGTCATCATCGGCCGCCTCATTCCCGCCGGTACCGGTTTCAAGGGAAGCAAGAAGTACGCGATGATTGAGGAAATGGAAGCGCAATTTGCCGCGGAGGAAGCCGCCGTGGGTACCGATTCAGGCGCAAGCAATGCATAAGTGGTTTCGCTAGCGGCTAGATTTAGTATATTGTCCAAGCTATGAAAACGGCGACATTGTTCGAGAAAATCGGAAGCATTTAAAAAGGCGGAGGAGCTTTTGGAATTAAAGAAGCCGCCTATAAAATAATCGAATTGGATTCAATAAAAAGACTGTCATGAATGAGATGCCCAAAAACAAGACTAACTCAGACGCTGATCAGAATCAGGTGGTTCGACAAGTTCCAACTATGGCAAATGTCCACGACGAGTTCGCCGAAGCGTTTCGCGAATCTAACAAGTTGCCTACTTGGGTATACGTTGGTAGACCTGCAATGGAAAGATTACTGGCACCTTTTTTTGCCAGAGGCGCCGGAACGAAATTTTTAGACTTGGGATCTGCTAGTGGAAGAATTGAGACAGATCTTTTATTGCCGCATGGTGTTGCGGCACGAGACATAACGGGTGTGGAAATAAGCCCAAGACAGGTTGAAATGGCAAAAGCCAGAATACCGGGTGCTAACTTTATACTTGGCGATATTACCAATGTGGCACTACCGTCAGATACATTTGACGTGGCGTTCTCTCACATGGTCTTTGAACATCTGGACGATGAGCAGTTTCTAGCTGTTTGCAAAAATACCTATGTTGCGCTAAAACCTGGCGGGACTTTTGCTTTTGTGATGACTCACCCAGACAGAATGGTTGACATTGATGGGAATTTAATCAAAGAATATGGTCCATTTACAACAATGGCGCCATGGGGAGTCGAACTGCGTAATTGGCGCAGAAGTATTTCCCAGACAATCAATACTATAAAAACTGTGGGTTTTGAAGTTGAACTTACTGAAGAAATCAAATTCCCCGAACCAACTAGAGATTTGGATCCAAAAATTTATGCAACACAGATGCATAATTACATGATATTCAAAAAATATCCTGCAATTAGGTTGTCGATCAAAGCTATTAAACCCGAGGTTTAATGCAGTTAATGGCAGCTAAGGTTAACGGGTTAATGGGGTTAATGGGACAGTCACCATTGTTTTCTAAACTTTGAGGTTTTATTCATCAACTTTTCTATGGGTGGTTTGGTCTCGTTCGGATATATGTCTGTGCCACATATAACGCTAGTTTATGCGCGTTTTGCAAAGTTAACGGGGACAAAAAGTTAACGGGGACAAGTTAACGGGGACAGTCACCATTATTACCCAGTCAGCGTCATTTCCCAAACTTTATAAGGTTTTCTTATTTGCTATGCCCGTACTTTCTGCTTGATGCCGAGGTGTTTTTCGATTGCCACGATGCGCTCAAAGGCATGGTCGATTTCCTTGCTAAATCCAGAATGATTTTCAACTGCTCTCTCAACCGCTTTGAGCCGCTGTTTGATGTCGGCAAGCTCCGTCATGATTCCCGCGATGTCGGCCTTGGTTGCCATTTCTTTGCGGATACTGGCAAAACCAGTCGTCACCTCTCCGCGAACATCAGTGATATCGGCCTTGGTCGCCATTTCTTTTCGCACCTCGGCAATATCCTCCTTGGTCGCCATGTGCTTCACGACATGCCGAATCATTTCTCCGACCTCATTGAGAGTTGTCTTTTTTACCATGGCAAGATTATATCACGGCACTGGCGTTGTTATCAAAATCAAGGGAAGTCATTGATTTGGAACATATAACGCTAGCTTGTGCGGCCGCACAAGCTAGCGTTATATGCCTAATTGGGAGTATCACGCGAAACCCGACAATTGGGCCATAAAGTGGTAATGTTTACTTGTATGAGCGATACAGTTCAGCAAATTAAGGATAAACTCTCGATCATTGACGTGGTTTCGCAATACGTGAAGCTTGAGCGCGCGGGGTTATCCTTGCGCGCGCGGTGTCCTTTCCACTCGGAGAGAACCCCATCGTTTTTCGTTTCTCCCGAACGAGGAACTTATCACTGCTTCGGGTGCAATGTAGGCGGCGATATCTTTTCTTTTGTTGAAGAGATAGAAGGGCTGGATTTCAAAGGAGCGCTTAAAATTCTTGCAGAGAAAGCGGGCGTGCCCCTCGTGTACGAGAGAAAGGAAAAGACAGATTCTCGCGACAGGTTGTTTGAACTGCTTGAGACGGCGACTATCTATTACACATCGCATCTCACTGACTCTGCACGGGAATACCTGGAAAAGCGGGGGATACATGAAGCAACGGTGCAATCGTTCCGTGTCGGTCTTGCAGGCGAGGCGTGGGATGAACTTTTTAAATATCTGCGTGCCAAAGGATTTTCGGAAAAAGAAATCATTGATGCAGGGCTCGCAAAGCGCAATGAGCGCAAAAGCGTCAACGACAAATTCCGCAATAGAATAATGTTTCCCATAGCGGATAGTGCCGGGCGCATTGTCGGATTCTCTGGCCGTATAGTCCCTGATTCGGGCGCGAGTTCCGGAAAGACAGAGAAGCGCGAAGACGGTTTTGAACCGCCAAAATATATGAATTCTCCCGAAACGGAACTTTTCCACAAATCGAAGATATTGTATGGCTTTGACCGAGCAAAGCACGCCATCAGGAAGCACAATTGCGCTGTTTTGGTGGAGGGGCAAATCGATTTAGTGGCTTCACATCAGTCTGGATGGGCGAATACGGTTGCGGTATCTGGCACGGCATTTACGACTGAGCATGCGGCTCTCATTCGCCGGATGACGGATAATCTCGTCATCGCGCTTGATGCCGATGAGGCGGGTATAAAAGCCGCGGGACGCACAGCGCGCACGGCAATTGCTTCCGGCATAAATGTGAAAGTCGCACAACTTCCTACTGGATTGGATCCAGCCGACCTGATTCTCAAAAACGGAACGGAAGCGTGGCGAGAGGCAATTCGCAATGCGAAAGATATCATCGCGTTTCTACTTGATGTTCTTCGCGAACACGCGCCACAACAAGACAAATTCCGCAGAAATGTGGAAGCAATTGTTTTGCCGTTCATTGCTGATGTTCAGAGTCCTATTGCAAAGGATCAATATATACGTACTGTCGCCGGACAACTTGGAGCAGGAGAGGGGGCGGTTACTGAGGCCGTAGCTAAATTGCCGCGCTCACGAGAAGTAAATGAAATTTCCCCCAGCGCATATGTTGCAAAAAGTGAGAGCGTGGCGAAGCCCGCCTCCGCCTTAGGCTACGGGCGCGCCAAGCAAGCATTCTCGCTCTTGCTGTGGCAGGAGTCTCTGCCGAAGCCAGTTCTTGACACGGAAGCGTTTGCGAAAGAGCTTGAGAGCGTTATCGGTGCCGAAGCGGTCAAAATTTTACGAAGTCTGCCAAAAAATGAACTTGAAAGTTTGAGATTCTCAGCCGAATCTGTTCACGGAAAAAGTTCGATGCTAAAACGCGAGGCGGAAACACTACTCTCGTCTCTTCATCGCGATCAACTCACGGCCCGTCTTACCGAAGCGACAGAACAGCTAAAAAGGGCGGAGTTTGCAGGGAATGAAAAAGAGATAGAAAAAGCGATGGGTGTGTGTAAGCTGTTGACAACCCTGTTGACAACTCACGTTGCGAAACCGCATGAATAATTGTATTATTTTGCCGTGAGCGCCGCGCGAGCGGCGTTTGTCTGCTTTTAGTCTAGGAGCGGGAGGCGCATCAACAGAAAGCGAAAATTCTTCGCTTACGTTGTTAATGTTCCAGACAGAACCATTGTATGACAAAAAAGAAAAAAAGCAAAATTAAGAAATCAAAAAAGCGCTCCACGCACGCAAAGAAAAAGCGCGTGCAAAAAAAGCGTACGCGTAAAAAGAAAATAATTTCTAAAAAGAGGCGTGCGGCTAAGCGTAAACCAGCAGCCAAAAAGGTTAAGATAACCAAGGCCACCGCAGGACGCGTGAAGGGAAGAGCGCAATCAAGAAAAGCAAAAGGAAAGGACCAGTCAAAAGTTGAAGCGCTGATAACGCTCGGGCGCGAGCGCGGGTACATTACTTACGACGAGATTTTGCGCGAATTCCCAACGATAGAAGACAATGTAATTCTTTTGGAAGACATATACGAACGCTTCAGTACCGCGGGAATAGACGTGCTAGAAGGCGGAGGAATGCTGGAAGATAATTCTGCTACGCTCGTGTTGGAGCGGAAAAAACTCCAGAATCGCCGAGCGGACAGCGGATTTGATTCGGTTCAAATGTACTTGCGAGAAATCGGCCAGTATCCGCTCATCAACGGAGACCAGGAAAAGGAGCTGGCGAAACGGATTTTGCAGAATGACGACGAAGCCCGCAACATTCTCGCGCGTTCCAACCTGCGCCTCGTGGTTTCTATCGCTAAAAAATATGTAAATCGCTCGCCCGACCTCACTCTCCTTGACCTAATTCAAGAGGGAAACCTTGGCCTTTTTAAGGCGGTGGATAAATTTGACTACACGAAGGGCTACAAATTCTCAACCTACGCCACGTGGTGGATTCGACAGGCAATTACTCGCGCTCTTGCCGACCAATCGCGCACCATCCGCATTCCCGTTCACATGGTAGAAACTATCGCGAAATACAAACAAAAAGTGCGCGAACTTTCACAGCACTTGGGGCGCGACCCTCTTCCGGAAGAAATTGCCGAAGAAATGGGGATTGAGGTTGATAAAATTTACGTCATCCAAAAAATAAATCAAGACACCGTTTCTCTCGAGAGTCCGGTGGGAGAAGACGACGACGAGCGCTCAACCTTGGGGAGTTTTATCGCGGACGATACGATTGCCTCGCCCGACCAAGACGCCTCGCGCCGAATTCTTTCGGAACAAATGGAAGGAATTTTGGACGAGCTGTCGCCGAAGGAAAGAAAGATTTTAGAAATGCGCAACGGTCTTACTGACGAGGGCATTTGCTACACGCTTGAAGAGGTCGGGCGCGAATTCGGCGTCACCCGCGAGCGCATCCGCCAGATTGAAGCTAAGGCGCTTGAACGCATTAGATTGCACGACCGCGCGAAGCAGTTGAGGAGTTACTGAATAATAGTTCGTAGTAAGTAGAACGTAGTACGTAGAATAGAAAAGGCCAGTGCGAAATCGGCTTCTCTACGCCTGTACCATTCATCGACAGGTGTCGGTGAATGGTACAGGCAAACTCCATGTTTCGCGTTGTGTGGGTCATTCCCAAAGTTATACTCCTCCGAACCCGCATTCCCCGCGCCTAGAACTGTATCCAAATATCTCGGTCCTTATCTAATATCCGAAGGTTTAGCCTCGGAGATTAGATGCATCGACACCACATCTTCATCAATTTGCATTACGTTCTTCCACGCAACGCAGCCGTTTCGCACGAAAAGAATAGCGCAGCCTATTATGGCAGTAGCATAAATAATTCCCCAGCCATATGTAGGAATAGGAGGAATAATTTGTTTTGACATCGTAAAAATATAAATCAAAATCGGAGCCAAAACAGTCGCGAAGCAGGAATTAAAGTTTGCTATCGCAATATGCCATCTCTTATGAACCTGATTACAGACGTGTTGCCCCTCCTTTTCAAGTGCTCGCCATATATCCAACTCGCGAATGTTCGTGGGAGTACGTGCATCAAGTAAATCCACAACAGCGTTTACGAAGCTTGAAATAATAAAGCCCAGAGCCAATATAAGTACGGGGCCAACAACTATACTTAACAAAGCCGATTTATTAATCAAGAAAGCCAGAAAGTAGGATGGTGAATAGAAAAAAATAAAGAATAAAGTCAGAATCGGGGGAACCAGAAATCTAATATCAAGTATTCTTTCCATATTCATCCCGCCAATGCTATACCCCTGCTAAAGGGATGTCCAACGCATTATTATTTGTTGATTTAGAGAAAGAAAAGACCAAAGAGCCACTCCAAGACCTTCCATGCGCCGAGAATAGCTAGGAAATATAGCCCGACATGAACAAATATCTGAAGCGTATCCGCAATTTTTTTTAACGTTTCCTCATCCATTTAAACAATCCTAAACCTCCGCATCGGATTTGCATAGCCCCCTAGTGAGCTTCTTGCTGTGTACCGAGCTTTGCTCTGGTACTGCGACGCTCTATTGCGGGGGGCGTCAAATTTGCCTTCAGCCCAGGTCACTGGCTCAATCGGCGCCGATTGAGCCAGTGGAGCTCACATTCTCCGCCGAGTTCCGGATTAGATTGGGAGAAGTGTTGCATGAAACCAGCCGGCCCTCCCAGGTCTGTCTGTTGGTTATGCGTTCTTATCAACCCCTGATGTCCTGTAGGCCTCTCTAGCCTTTTTGAGCATGGAGTTGAGGCTACGCCTGGTCAATATCTTGTTCTTGACAAGGAGCTCCTGAGTGGCGTTCAGCTTTTTGCCGCCAGGTGCGCCAAGCAGATTCCTTGCGTCAACCAGCATTGCAAGCAAAGTGTCCCTGTCTTCGCCCGTAATGCGACTAGATGATTTAACGAAATCCGCAAGCCAATCTGCGACGAACACCCGTTGACGATGTCGCTCCTTCTGCTCTGGTGTACTTCCGATGTACATTCCATTCTCCTTGTGTGCCGGTCATTCACCGGGGTTCTGGTTGCGATAATATCCTTTCGCACAAACTTTGCAAATAAATAAATGAAGTGTGTGAAGATAGCCCTCTGGCCGCTATGGAACCGTTCGCGCGAATGGCTCCATATAGAGTTTTGGAACTGAACTCCAAAATTTGCCTTGCGCAGAGGCCCATACAGGCATCGATGCCAACTCCATCGAGTCTAGCGGGTCAAACGGCGCCGTTTGACCCGATAAGATTCATATGGCAACTGACTATTTAGCGGGTTATACTCGCTCTATGAAGAAGGCAACCCAGAAGAGACGGGCGCGCGGTCTCGCGGGGCAGATTCCAGGCAAAAGGGAAACAGTGCCGATTAAATACTGGAGCCATTCCTCGCTCATGTCTTTTTTGAGGAATCCGCTTGCTTGGTACAAGCGATATGTTGAGAAGGTATACGACACGCCTTACAATCCCGCTTCAATTATTGGGCGCGCGGGACATGTGGCGCTTCAGCACTTTTACGGCGGCATTAAGAAACAAGGCGCGATTGACCTCGGACTCGAGTACCTTCGTTCCGTCCCAGATTTTGAAATTAATTTCGGAAAAGCAACGACTCGTCTTGCCAAAAAGAAAAAGCGGGCGGCTATGGAGCGCGAGTATCTGCAAGCCATTAATTTTTATCTTGAACGACCGCCGAAATACAAAGTCCTCGGCGTGGAAGTGGTGGCTGTCGCGGAGGTTCCCAGATTAGCGCTCCCAATAAAAGCGGTTTCTGATTTGGTGGTGGAGTCGCGGATAGACAGCAAAGCGCTCGACATTGTTGACCATAAGTTCGTCGATTCCTTCAGCAAAGACCGTTCGCGGAAAACACTTTTCGTGATGCAGGCAATTTTCAATTACTACACGGTGCGGGAGAAATACGGCCGCCCGGTAAAACGCTTTATCGTTCAAGAGTGCAAAAAGAGGAAAAATGCCGACGGCTCTTCACAAATGCGGCGATATGTTATAGATTTTTCAGAATGCAAAGAAGACTTTGCGACTTTTCAACGGCTTGTGAACGATGCAACGAAGGAAATATCGCGCCGGCGAATCTACCTTCCCAACCCGTCCGACATGTTTGAAGGCGAAAACTCGTTTGAAATTTACCGCCTCGGACTCCTAGAATAGAACCCAGTGAGGTGACACCTCACTGGGTTATTTGCCCCAGTCGGATAGCGGGTGGATATTGCCGAGTTATTTGAGCTGTTCGTCTATTGCTGTCTTGAAAGCGGAAGGGTCTGCGGCTCCTGCTATAAGCTTGGTTCCAGTGATGAATCCAGGTGTGCCTTGAATTCCGAATGAGGCGCCCTCCGCCCTGTCGGCTTCTATGCTTTTTGTATAGGCATCCGTTTTCTTCGCAACGAGTGTTTTTGCCTTACCGCCGTCCATGCCGGGAATAGTTTTGATGAGTTCCAAAATTGATGCCTCGTTGCCGAAGCCCGCGTTTTCTGCGTCCTGCGCGTTCATCAGCGCTTTTCTCCAAGTGTAGAACTTGTCCGGATACAACTCCCATATCGCGTGTTCATACAAAGCGGCTGTTGTGGAATCCGGACCGAGGAATGGATAATCTTTAAATACAATTTTGAGCTTGCCCGCATCAACGTAATCTCTTATCAATTCTGGAATTGCCGGAGTGATTGGGATTTGGGGAATTCCCCCGACTTCCACCGCCTTGCAGTACGGACACTGATGGTCAGACCAATATGCAAGCACGACGGGCGCGTTATGGTTTCCGATGAATGGATTACCGACTATTTTTACATCTTTGATGTTGACGGAGGGTTGCAGAGGCGGATCGCCGGCGCCGGCATTCGCAGGCGCGCGGCCAATAGAGGCGAAATAAACTGCTCCCGCGATGAGAGCTCCCGCGATTACGATTGCTATTGGAACTGCAAATTTCTGAATATTGTCCATGGTTAAAATTTAATTTATAACTTGGAGAGTATAGCATATGCGAGCTGGTATCTTGTAGCCGGTACCAGCTTGTCTGCGTCGAAACCGTGGTCGGTTTCGACGCGATTTTTGCTCCTTGGAGTACCAAGGAAAAAATCGGCTACAGGCTACCGGCTGTTTTACCGGCTTCTGACTTTTAGTTTTGTTTGTCGTTTCTTATTTATCTTCGGCAGGCGGAGCATGAGGATACCGTGTTTTTCGGTCGCCTCGGCCAGGTCAACATCGATTTCTTCCGGCAGAAGTATCGTGCGGGAAAAAGAGCCCCAATATAATTCGCGTTGGAAATAATTTTCTTCGTCAACCTCGCGCTCATCTTCGCGCGAGCCGGTTATAGTCAGCATTTCCCGCGTCAGAGAAATGTCAATTGAAGTCGGCTGAACTCCGGCGATAAGGGCTTTCACCACGATTGCATCCGCAGTCTGATAGACATCAACCGCAAGCTCGCCTCCGGGGCCGCTGTTTGTAGCATCGTCGCTTTCAATATGCGCGTGGCGCTCCGAGCCAGTGCCTTCAAACACGGCATGCTTCGTATCTCCGTCCTCCAAATAATCATCATACTCTCCTGCTGAACCGGTGAGTCGAGCGAAAAATGAAGGCTTTGCCATGTTGGTTGTTAATTAATTTATAAATAAAGATAGTCTAGCTTGACTTAAAAATCTTCGGATGTATTCGCTTGATGTATTCTATCACAGCCAGAAGCGCAATAAGACCTATCCACACATACCCGAAGGCGCGCAAGAGATGTTCTTCCGGCGTATTCAGTATGAGGTAATTGAACGCGCCATGCAAAACAATCGCTAGGATAACTCCGATAACGACATACGTGAACTTCTCAGTTTTTGATTTGTAGAATGATAGTCCAAGCGCGACGCCTATTACGGCAGAGGAAAGGACATGAAGAAGCGTCGCTCCAACGAAGCGCAGATTGCCCGTTAGAATGGTCTCTATGATAGTGCTTCCAGAAAGCGGGCTCAAAAGAAAAAGCGCGTTCTCCGCGGCGGCAAATCCCAGAGCGACCGCGACCATGTATATCACGGGGTCAATCGGCTCATCGTCTTCTCGGCGACTAAGAACGGTGAATCGAGCCGAGAGATATTTGACGAGTTCTTCTATAGCAGGCCACGCGGTGAATGTCGCGATTGAACTCAATAGGAACGTGGCGGCGTATTTTTCAAGCGGAATGACGACGGCAACAGCGACCATTCCCGCGAGAAACGCGAGAGCGATAAGCCGCCGCGGCTCCGGATGCGCGGAATCCTCGCGCAACCAAAACCAAAGCCAAGCGAGGGCTGGAAATATTCCGCCTGCAAGCGCTGCGATAGCTGGGGTTATTTCAGACATTTTCCTACAAAGTCACGCCTGGAGCGCTGTTCTTTTCTCGCAACACTTTCCATTGCCTTTGTGAATTTATGAGATTTCCAACATCAAATTTCCCTATTGGAAGAGTTCTAAATGGGCGGGAAGCACTCTTCTCCGCATTCATTTTATCGCTCATTCTATTAATGATAGCACCGTCTGGGTCCCATGAAATGCAACTCGCTTTTCTTTCTTCTGCAATACTGCGGATCGTCCTTACGATTTCCTTGAAAATACCAGGGCTCCGGTCTTTGCTTCTTACAAAGAGAGAGTCTATTTGAAGCGCATATCTTCCATCTTTCACATTCATATTTTTCAAGGCAATGGTGCCAATTGCCTGTTTCCCTTTACGCAATATTAATCTGCTGTGATCATATCCCTCTGCATAGAAATTCCTTAAGAAGTTCTCACTCGGATAATGCGATCCACCAAACGATCCGTCTCTATTCGAACCATGAATTTCTCTCAAATCATTAGGGTGATCAGTAGCCGGTTCCCAACGCAGTTGTTCTGTTTCGCCTGTTGCTAGTTGATCAGGGCTCATATTACAGGCCACTTGGCGACCATGAGCAAATCGCTCTTGCGATCAGGAATCTGTTGCCAAATTGCTTCCGTAACAAAAGGCATAAATGGGTGAAGAAGCCGTAAAGAGGTATCGAGTATCATGTATAAAGTATGGCGGCGAGAGGCAACCGCAACGGCATCCCTGCTCTTAAGAATTAATTTTGACCCCTCTATTATTTCATCAGCGAACCGATGCCAGACGAAGTGGTAGATGGCATCAGCGGCAAGGTCCAACCGAAAGTTGTCAATATGTTCGGAAATTGTTTTTGCAATGTTTTGAGTTTCTGCTATTAATTCGGAATCTTTCTGCGTATATTCTGCGTTCGTTCCGCGTCCTTCTGCGCCAGATTCGAGTACGAATCTGGATATGTTCCAAACTTTATTCGCGAAATGCTTGTATCCGCGCACGCGGTTTTCGGAGAGTTTTACATCGTTGCCGGGAGACGCTCCGACAACGAGGCTCAATCGTGCCGCGTCCGCGCCATATTTTTCTATCATCGTTAGCGGGTCAATAATGTTGCCGAGAGATTTTGACATCTTGCGCCCCCGCGCGTCGCGCACGAGGCCGTGCAGATATACATTGCGGAAGGGAACCGTCCCGAGCAGAAATCCGGTCATAAGAATCATCCGCGCAACCCAGAAAAATAGAATGTCGTATCCGGTTTCTAGGACATCGGTTGGATGATAATTTGCGAAATCATTTTCCGGTCCGGGCCTGCCCTTCATAGCGCTTTGCGCGAAGGAGGGCCAACCAAGTGTTGAAAACGTCCAAATCCCTGAAGAGAACCACGTGTCCAACGTATCGGAATCCTGCTCAAATAAGTCGTTGCTGCACTTCGGGCACGGAGTTTGAAGCATATCGAGAGACTGCACTTCGGCGTTTCCCTTGACTGGCGGTATTTTTGCTTGCTCGAACGTGAGGTTTTTTACGCGCTTAAGGAGCCAGCGAATGGAGCCCCCATGGCTGACGATGACCACGTTTTTATGTCCATGAATCTTCTTGTGTTTGGCGAATGCTTGAGATACCCGCTCTTCCAATTCGCGGGTGGTTTCCATGTTGCCCGCCGTTTTGTCGTCATAGTCCTTGAACGGGCTAAAACGCTTCTCATGCTCCTCATACGTTAATCCTTCGCCATCTCCCATGAATCGTTCTCTGAATCCGGCATCAAGTACGACTTCGGCTCCGGTCGCCCTCGCGATAATTTCCGCTGTTTGCTTGCACCTGCCTAAGTCGGAGCTGATGATGAGCTCAATATCCTGATTCTTCAATTGTTCTCCAGCGGACTTTGCTTGCGCCATTCCTTGTTCGGTCAGAGGAGTGTCTTGATGCCCCTGCGTTATTCTATTTAGATTTGCTTCCGTTTCTCCATGACGCACCAGAAACCACCGGCTCTTTATTTCTGCGTCGATTGCGGGTTGCTTGCAATTCAGGCAGTACCAGACGGGAATTCGATGGCCGTACCAAATCTGCCGAGATATGCACCAGTCGCGCAAGTTGTCTATCCAGTTGTAATACACCCTCTCAAACCTGTCGGGCGCGATTTTAATCGCGCCCGAATCCACGGCTCGGCGCATGAGTTCCTTGAGAGTAGTTTGCGAACCCGAGGCGATGCCGGGGATTTCTGAACGAGGAATCGTGAATTTCTTATTCACGTCCACGAACCACTGGAGTTTTATTTGCGGTTCTATGGTTTCGCCCCCGCGGCTGTTGAGCGCCACATTGTGTACGTAGCCCTCTTCGACTTTCACAAGGAGTCCTTTATTTTTCAGTTTCTCCAAAACCAATGGGCGCGCTTTCTTAATATGTTGCCCAGCAAAGTCGCCCGCGATGGGAAGAAGTATTCCTCGCTCATTTATTATTTGCTCAACGTCCAGCTTGTGTTTCTGCGCTATCTCGAAGTCAATTCCGGAGTGGGCCGGAGTTATCGTCATCACGCCGGAGCCGAACGACATATCGGCCGCTTCGTCTTTCACAATTGTCGCCATTATCTTTCCATTTATCCATTCCACTTCCATCTGTTGACCGTCTTTGTATTCTTTGTACCTAGCATCGTCGGGATGCATCACGATGTATTTGTCGCCGAATTTCGTTTCAGGGCGGACAGTGCCGATAATGAAAGGACCATACTTGAAATAATAAAAAGGGTCCTTTTGCTCAACATATTCAATTTCATCATCGGAAACTGTCGTCTGCATTTTCGGGTCCCAGTTAACGATGCGGTTTCCTCTATAAATGAGTCCCGCATCGTACATTTTTTTGAAAGCGGTTCGTACTGCCAAATTGCGTGCCTCGTCCAGCGTGTAGGCCTCGCGCGTCCAATCCACCGACGCGCCCATCGCGCGCACTTGCCCCACTATCGTGTCATGGCTCTCTTTTGCGAATTGCTCTACGCGCTTTAGGAATTCCTCGCGCCCCAAATCATGCCGCGTTTTCTTTTCGGCCTTCAGTAAATCTTTTTCTACGACAGATTGTGTCGCGATTGCCGCGTGGTCGGTTCCCGGCAGCCACAAAGTCTTATCGCCTCGCATTCGGTGATAGCGGATGAGAATATCCTGAACAGCAAGCATCGCCGCGTGTCCCATGTGAAGAGTCCCCGTAACGTTCGGCGGGGGAAGCACAATAGAATAGGACGGGGCATCTGGCGCGGTCACGCCCTTTTCTACGCACACATCGGGATTTGCAAACCCGCTCTTCTCCCAAAGCTCAAGAATTTGTTGCTCGCTCTCTTTGGAGCTGTATGGCTTAAGGAATGGTTCGGGTGCTTTTGGTAACTTCATTAAGGCATCGTAACAGGATTTGCTTGGAAGAAAAAGCCGCAAGTCGTACAATTGCCCTATGGTATTGGAATATAAAAGCGGCCCCCAATATCTTAAAGACGATTCTACTCCCGAACAGCAAGCACAAGATTTACTCGTACGCTTCGGGCATTTGAAGCAGAGAGAGTCACTGTCACAGCACTTGATAGCCGACTTGAATCGGCAAGCAGTTAAAGTCTCTGACATCCACCGCATGTGTGTGAACATAGAGGAAAGCAGAGCTACTTTTCGCGAACTCGGCCACCAGACGTTAGTCGACGCAATACACTATGGTCTTAAAAACCTATCAAATATTAATTTGACGCGTAAGTCCATTATTCATACCGAGATGCTAGGATATAATTTAAATGGCGCGGGCCTAATTCACGCAGATTGCCGAAATACCGATTTCACTGGTTCGACATTCGAGGAGGCGCGTCTCGATTGGACAAATTTCTCAAAGAGCCCCTTACATAAAATTGAAGCATCTTCCATACGTATACGCGATGTCTCAATTGACTTAATGCTTGGTGCAATACAAATAAACTATGAAGACTCCTGGAATGTTCTCAGTAATGCCAAGGTTGATGAGATCGGAGACTGTGGCGGTTGCGAAGAAATCAATCGCGTAACATTGGACATAATACCAGGCGCTGAAATACATGCGCGGCGCGGCATAGTCCTTTTTGAGCGCCAGAAACCACTCGGCTACATAAAATTAAAAGGAGAAAGGAGCTTTTTGCCCATGCGAACTGTTAGAAATTATAAAGGGGAGACCATTTTTTGGAAGGGTATGATTTATGCTCTTGATGAGGACCTTAGAGAGTACCTCGAAACCGCGAGTTTTCTATACCAGTACATGCATGGCAAATGGAGGCGTGCGGATGTCGAAGTTGTTGCGCATGATTTTCGTAGGTATGAACCAGACCGGAGATTCGGCATGAATAACCTTCGTTTCATTGATGATCCAAGTATATATAGCAGATTAGATGAGTTGAGGAAATCAATTGAGGAAGGAAAAGAGGAGTGCGAAGATATTCTTCCGACAGAATCGGTCCAATATCGTCAGCATCTTCTCGACACAGAGGCATAGAATGGAAAGTAAATCAGACGAGTTTCAGATTGCCGTTTGCACGCAATTCAGATGGGTCGGCAAACTCTTTATTGAGCGCGCGAAAATATCCCGCGAGCGCGATCATTAGCGCATTGTCAGTAGCAAGTCCTGGAGCGGGTACTAGGGGAGGAGGCAAACCCGCCTTCGCTAAAGCTTCGGCAAGGAGAAGGCGGATGTACGAGTTTGCGGAAACTCCGCCTCCGACTACTACCGTTTGAATTCCGTATTCATCAACGGCCTTCATTGTTTTTCCGACTAACACATCCGTGACGGCATCTTCAAATTCTCTGGCAACCTGCATTCTGAATGCGTCAAGGTCCGATTCAATGTCCGACCTTAAAGGGGTCTCAAGGTCGGACCTTAATAAGGTCAGACCTTCGGATTCAATGAGTCTGCGAACTGCAGTTTTTAAGCCCGCAAAGGAGAAATCCAAGTCGCCACTATTCAACATGGGACGGGGGAGCTTGATTTTTTCTGCGTTTTTCTGCGTCAAGTCTGCGTCGTTCCGCGCAAATTTCGCTAACGCAGAAATTTGAGGACCGCCCGGATATGGAAGCCCAAGCAAGCGCGCGACCTTGTCAAAAGCTTCACCCACAGCATCATCGCGCGTGGCACCTAGGATTTTGTATTGTTGCCATCGTTCAGAAAGAACCAATTCCGTGTGTCCTCCGGATATCAAAAGCGCAAGCATCGGAAACTGAATTCTACGCATGCTTCCTTCTATTCTCAAATTCTTGAGAATTTGAGAATAGTTTGGATGCGGCTGAATTTCCATCATAGAGAGTATAAGATGGCCTTCCATATGATTGACAGCGATTATCGGAACATTCCACACCAGTGCTAGCGCGCGCGCGAAATTAACGCCGACCCACAAGGCCGGTTCAAGGCCGGGGCCGATGGTTACGGCGATAGAATCGATTTCCGGCTTCCCGTATTTGTGAAGAAAAACGGTGAGCTTTTCATATAATGCCCGCTCTCTCGCAAGTAGGATTTGCAACTCCTCTGGAATTTTTTTTGGCAAGGCGTCGCCTTGACAAGAAGTCACGGATTGTAGGAGCGTTTGTTCAAGTAAAGGGACGAGATTTTTGGCGTGTTCTCTTTTTGCCAGATTAGGAAATACGCCGCCATACTGCGCGTGTATCGCAATTTGAGAAATGAGAGAATTTCCGAGTATCTGAAAATGAAAATCTTTATCAAAATTTCCTCGCGCTTCAATTAAACACACGGCGGACTCGTCGCAACTTGTTTCTATACCTAATATCTTCATCGCTGATGATAGTACACAGCATAAAATAAATTACCACTTACCTAGTAAATTAAATGATGAGCGCGTGGCGGGATTGCCACGCGCTAGGTTGGCTGCGGAAGACCCAGCCTCCACCACTCCAACCAGCCGAATCCGCCCGCAGTCAGTATTACCGCCCCAACCGCCAAGAGAATCCAACCGATAATCGCGAGCTCCTCCCTCGAGTCGTTCTTGTGAGTTTTTGTCCACAAGAAACCACTCAATGCAAAAGAACCCGCAATTGAGAAAATCCATCCAAGGGTTTCCATTTAATCACCCCCTTCCGCGCACATCCTACACCCAAAACCACCATGAAAGATAGTGCCCGCAAGGATTTCATAGTTATGTTTCCTTATGCGCTAATTCGCGCGAATTAGCGCATAAGGAATTCTAAGACAGTGCTTGTTGCTCGTAACTCATAACTCTTGTTTTGAGAGGAGAATAGCCCAAAGAGTTCTAGTACGATAGGATGACTGAATGGATGATGGAATTAAGAGGAAATACGCCACCGCCAGACAGGTTTTACACACTTACTTCAGAAGCGTAATTCGATACCCGATTTTCATTTTTCTCGTATTCATAGGAGTCATCGGCTTGCAGGTCGCAGACCTTGCCGCCCCGTGGTACCTGAAGGAGTTTTTCAATGTATTGGCTTCCCAGCCACCGAATGCGGCAACAGTCAGTCAGTTGCTCGGCATCATCGTTATCGTGGCGCTCATTTGGCTTGCTAGCTGGGCGATGCGGCGGCTCCAGGATTTCAGCAACATAGCGCTTGAGTCGCGCGTAATGACAGACTTGTTCTCAAGAGCATTCGAGTATCTCATCGGACACTCATACAATTTTTTCACATCCAATTTTGCCGGCTCTCTCACGCATCGCGTAAGCAAATTCTCCCGCGCTTTCGAAGTGATGTTTGACGCCGTTGCCCTGCAATTTTTCCCGACGTTTTTATTCGTGTGCGGAGCCGTCACGGTTCTCTACATACGCAATCATACGCTCGGCATTGCGCTCGGAGTGTGGTCGGTATTGTTCATGGCATTTCAGATATACGTCGCGAAACTCCGCCAGCCCGTGCGAGCCGCGCGGGCGGAAGCGGACACGAGAATAACCGGTACGCTTGCAGATGCTATTTCAAACCACCCTACGATAATGCTTTTTTCCGGCTCGAGTCACGAGCTCGGTCTCTTTAAGGGGGTTGTAAATATATGGCGCAAAGCGACACTACGCTCTTGGCTTGCAGACAACTGGATATGGTCTGGAATCGGGTTCTTCATGATAGTAATCGAAGTTATCTTGCTGTGGGTTGCTACGGTGTATTGGGGGAAGGGATTGCTAACAATCGGGGATTTCGTCCTGATTCAAGCATACCTTATGACGACGTTTGACCGCCTCGTTAGCATCAACCGTGAATTGCGCCGCTTCTACGACGCGCTCGCTGACTCGAGCGAAATGGTCTACATTCTTGAGCAGAAGCACGACGTGCGAGACGCGCCGGGCGCAGAGCCCATGAAAGTTACAAAAGGCGGAATCGTTCTCAAAGATGTTAATTTTTCTTTCAGCCCGGCTAATCCGCTCCTTGTCGGACTGAACCTGCAAATTGAGCCCAAAGAAAAAGTCGGATTGGTCGGACCCTCTGGCGCGGGCAAATCAACCATAACAAAACTTCTATTAAGAATGTTTGATCTGAAAGGCGGGAACATTTTTATTGACGGGCAGGACATTGCAAAAGTGACGCAGGATAGTTTGCGCGAATCGATAGCTTTCGTGCCGCAAGAACCGGTTTTGTTCCACCGCCCTCTCATGGAAAACATTCGTTACGGGCGGCGCGGCGCGACTGACGAAGAGGTGGTTGAAGCGTCGAAAAAAGCGCACTGCCACGAATTCATTTCGCGTTTGAATCAGGGCTATGGCACGTTTGTGGGCGAACGGGGCATCAAGCTCTCGGGCGGGGAGCGCCAGCGCGTTGCAATCGCTAGAGCGATTCTCAAAAATGCGCCTGTTCTTTTGCTGGATGAAGCTACATCTAGTTTGGACTCCGAGTCCGAAGCTCTTATTCAGGACGCGCTTGAAACCCTAATGAAAGACAAAACTGTCATCGTTATAGCGCACCGCCTCTCTACGATTATGAAAATGGACAGGATAATCGTTTTAGAGAAGGGGAATGTGGTAGCCGAAGGAACTCATCAACAGTTGTTGGAAGACAAAGGGCTTTATCAAAAGTTGTGGAAAATCCAGGCCGGTGGATTCAGAGATGAGTTGCCGCCGGAAGAAGTTGATGTAGACGAAATAGAATCCGAAGAAGAATACAAAGAAAAAGAACCGCCGAAAGTTATAAAGATGAAATGAGAGAGCTTAAATATGAAGAATGGCAAAAAATCTTCACAACCTCCGAAGGTTTAACCTTCGGAGGTTTGTCAATAAAATGAAGAAAGACAAGAAAACTTCACGGCGGAAAAAGATTGTTTTGGTCTGCGTGTTGAAAAATAAACGCGACCTCCGCATCATGCTAAAAAAGAACTGGTACAGAATTCCGATTGCATATCTGCCTCGGCGGAAGTTCACTCATTTGGCTTTTTATCAGCCGGTAGAATTCGGAAGATTCGGCAAGCGCATTCAATACTATGCGCGGGTGAAAAATAGAACTGTGGCAAAGAGGATAGACTTGTTGCCGAAAGAACAAGCTCATCCTCGCGCGCATGATGATTATCTGCAAATAGAATTGGCGTGGATAAAAAAGCTTGCGTACCCGATAAAAAATATAGTGCCGCGCAGAGTGTCTTTCGGTTTTACGACGCTGAAATCTTTGCTGAAAGCGGGAGATATTTTGGAGCTATACGGCGTTTCTCCCACGGAGCAAATTGTAGAGAGGGGATTGCAGAAACTTAGCATCAAAACAGAAAAAGAATTTTCCGTGTCAAAAGGAGGAAAAAGATACCGTCTTGATTTGGCGATCTTTTGCCGGAACGGGCGCATCGCCATTGAATGCGACAATCTCAAGGCGCATTCCGGAGTGCAGATAGCCAAAGACAAAAAGAAAGACGAATTCCTAAAGCGAAACGGTTGGCATGTAATCCGGCTGAAGGAACAGGATATTACCGAACGGCTTAAGTATTGCTTGGGGCTCGTGGTGAAAGCAGTCGATAACTTAGGCGGGCAGTGACAGTTTTCCTTTTGTGGGCGGTACAGGGATCGAACCTGTGAACCTTCCGCACGTCAAGCGGACGCTCTACCAGCTGAGCTAACCGCCCACTGTTCTGTTATTTGATTACAGAACATGTTTGCAATATATACCAGTTTTCTTTGTATTGCCACGCGGGAACACTCGATAATACAAACACCTTTGTAATGCGGATATGTTGCTCTGCCAGATGTCCGCTTGTCCAAAATCGGCTTCCGAAAATTTTGAGGTGGTATTTCGAGCGCTGACGACCAATACCGGATTATTTTTTTAGGGTCTTGATCGGCACGCAGATGCAGATAACATCTCATATCCGAAACCGGTACATTATAAAGTCGCTTTAACATTGAGATAAAAAAGCGAAGCACTAATGGGTCAGAATTGCCGAGTGCAGTTGCTACCGATTTTTTTGCACCCTCGCCGAGATATAAGATGGCCAGTGCTAGTTCTGCTATATAATTATTATTTAAATCAATGTTTCTTATCGTCTGCACCGCTTGTGCGGATGCTAGTTCCATTCGTGCGGTTTTTTGCGCATTGTGCCACTTTACTGCTTCGACACGAGCTTTCACAAGCGCATTGTCGGCTCGTTTTTTCAGGAGTTTGAGATGATGTTCGGATAGTGGCACCTTTGTGAACCAGTAGCTCAATGTAGAACGGCGAATGCCAAGTCGTTTCTCAATATCACGAACGGATGCACCATGCCGCCGCATGCTTATTGCACGTTGCTTCATGTTTTGCCATCTGGAGAGCATTAACGTACATGATAGCACTCAATGGTACGGACAAGATGAGATAACTCCGGAAATAGGGGATAATAAAGGTATGGAAGTCTTGAGTCTCAACAAACAGGGCATAACTGCGTGTGTAAAAAATTCCATCAAAATATTGCGCGCGGGCGGAATTATTCTTTACCCTACCGACACGGTCTACGGACTGGGAGCGGACGCTTTTTCGAATAAGGCGGTCGGTAAAATATATAAATTAAAGGGACGCGACGAGAAAAAGCCAATTCACGCCATAGTCGCGGATATCAAGATGATAGAAAAATATGCGGAAGTTTCTGACTTCGCACGCATGCTCGCAAAAGAATTCTTGCCGGGACCCCTGACATTGATACTCAAGAAGAAAGCCGCCGTTAAGACCGGCATCGGAAAGGGAATAAGAAAAATCGGTTTTCGCATTCCGAATCATAAATTCTGCATTGCGCTTGTAAAAAAAATCGGAACACCAATTACGACAACCAGCGCAAATAAAAGCGGGAACAAAACCGAACGCACTATAAAAGCGATCTTGAAACAGCTCGGCGTCAATAATTCTTATGCTAGTGTTTTGCCTGCCCGCCGAAGCCTCGGCGCAGGCGGGCAAAAGACTGCGATGAGAGAGAAATCAAATATAGATCTGGTTATTGATGCGGGAAATCCGCCAGATGGCGGAGAAGAACGGCTACCTTCCACAATTGTGGACTTGACCGGAAACGAGCCTGTCATTTTGCGCGAGGGCGTTATTTCCGCTTCCGAGATTTGGAATTTGCTTGGAACGGAATTTCAGGATTGATGTTCAAATCACTGTGGACTCATGGAAAGTTTCAAACCCCAGGGCAAACCCTGGTCGCGAACCCGCGCAAGACATGTCTTGCGCGGGTTCATTCCGCGGCAAGCTACGTGGTTTTTCACCTTTGCTGTTTGCGACGCTCGGGAGTGAAAGAGAGTACTCTTTCACTTCACTTGCTATCCTCGACAGATAAAATTCCTGCTGCCTTGTCTTGGGGTTCCACTTGTTTGACTCTCGCGCGAGATTGAATACACTCTAGGCAAGTGAAGCTTATATATGAGTATCGACATGAACAACAAAAGTAGTCAAATGGTGGCCATCGTGGTGGTTATCGCGTCGGTCGCAGTAGCGTGGAATTTAGGCCACAAACAAGGGCTGAATACAACATTAGTTAACGAGCTATCAGATGGCATATTGATCGAAGATTCAAACTCAACCGCTTCCGATGAGGTATACGCAACTGACGAGAGCGTTAAAGAGGAAGCGTCTTCCATCGTTACCACTTCTGTGAATGGCGAATCCGTGAGCGTGAGAGATCAGTTAGCTGGTTCTGAAGTTCAGGTTGCGTCGCTAGCGCTTACCGAAATGGGATGGGTCGGAGTTCGAGATAATGACGGACGCGTTCTCGGCGCTGGCAGATTTGAAGCTGGAAGTTATAAAAATGTAAACGTGTTTCTTTTGCGAGCGACAGTAGCGGGCGAATCATATCAGGCGCTTCTCTATGTAGATGATGGCGACAAAGAGTTCGACCTCCACAAGGACATCCTTATCTCCGGACCTAACGGCGGAGTCGCTGGCACGAACTTCAAAGCATTATAGGTCCGGTGTCGCCATTTTCATCTATCGCACTCCGCGCTTTCTGCTTTCAAAAGCTTGATTTTAATTTTACCGCCACGATTGTATCCGCCGATTTTTCCGTTTGAACGAATGACGCGGTGGCATGGAATGCGCGGGTCGCGATTTCTGTTCAGGATATTTCCGACGGCCCTGCATGCCCTAGCATTTCCCGCACGCAGTGAAACCTCTTTGTATGTCAAAGTTTTCCCTTTGGGTATTTTCGCAACGACAACAAGTACTTTTTCTTTAAACGATTTCATAACGCTTTTCCAATTTCCTTATGGGCTAATTCGTGCGAATTAGCCCATAAGGAAATTCGCGATGTTTATCTGTCGAGGATAGCGAGTGAAGTGAAAGAGTACTCTCTTTCACTTCCGAGCGTCGCAGACAGCAAAGGTGAAAAACCCCGCGGCTTGCCGCGGAATGAACCCGCGCAAGACATGTCTTGCGCGGGTTCGGGTCCAGGGCTTGCCCTGGGGTTTGAAACCTTTCATATTTCATAACTCTTATTTCTTAACTCCCGACTTATTAGATTTTGTTTCGTCAGCCACACGCCACAAGTACCAAGATGCAAGCGATGCATGCGCACGCCACGGCGCCGCGAACTTTTCCATTTTCTCGTGACTGGGCAAATCCTTGAGTTGATAAACCACCTGGAAGCCTTTGCGGATGCCGAGGTCGCCAGTAGGAAGTACATCTGGTCGATTCATTGTGGCTATAAGAAACATATGCACGGTCCAGACGCCGATGCCTTTTACTTGCGTTAGATGCTTCACTATTTCTGAGTTGGTCATTCTATGGAGCGAGCGGTGCTTTATTGTCCCGTCAGAAAATTTTATAGCGAGGTCTTTTATGTAAGATGCTTTTTGTGACGAAAGTCCCGCCCCGCGCATTTTTTCGATCAAGATATCGCGAACTGCTTTAGGTGTTGGGAACTTGCCCTTCGGACATAATTTAATAAAACGAGCAAGTATGGTCGCCGCGGCTCTGCCCGAAACCTGCTGATAGATAATTGAACGAACAAGAGATTGAAAAGGATTTTTCCTCTTTGCTCTGTTAGGAATCCCGTGCTTTTTGATAAGTAGCGCGAAGCGCTTGTCGCGCTTAAGTATTGAGATTGATTTTCCTATATCGTGCATGGACATCCAAAGATACAGGAATTGCTGGACTTTTCCAGCTGGAATTGCATTTGTTGAGAATGTATTCAAGGTGCGACCTTAAAAATACCCAAGGTCGCACCTTGAATCTTGCTATATCGCCCGCGAGCGGGTATATTTTGTTTTTGGCTATGAAAGGGAAAAACTCCAAACAAGCAAAGGGGACATTTGAATTGAAGACGGGCTTGGCGCGCATGCTTAAAGGCGGCGTAATCATGGATGTGACGAACGCCGAGCAGGCAAAAATCGCCGAGGATGCGGGAGCGGTGGCCGTCATGGCGCTTGAGCGCGTGCCTTCGGACATCCGCTCGCAGGGCGGAGTCGCGAGAATGTCGGATCCGGAAATGATAATCGGCATCCAGAAGGCGGTGACAATTCCCGTGATGGCAAAATGCAGGATAGGACATTTCGTAGAGGCGCAGGTTCTTGAGGCGCTTGAAGTCGACTACATAGACGAGAGCGAGGTTTTGACTCCGGCAGACGAGGAATTCCATATTGATAAAACAAAATTCACGATTCCATTCGTTTGCGGTGCGCGCAATCTGGGCGAGGCGGTGCGGCGCTTGCGCGAAGGCGCCGCGATGATACGCACGAAAGGCGAAGCCGGAAGCGGGAATATTGTTGAGGCCGTGCGCCACATCCGCGCGGTCGCAAATGGCATTGCGGAAATTACAGAATATTTGCACAAGAAGCAGATGAAAAAACTGAAAGAAAAAGCGATTGAATACCGAGTGCCGCCAAATTTGCTTGTCACCATCGCGAAATTGGGGAGACTGCCAGTCGTCAATTTCGCGGCCGGAGGAATCGCGACGCCGGCCGACGCCGCGCTGTGCATGCAGTTGGGAGTGGACGGCATCTTCGTCGGCTCCGGTATATTCAAAAGCAGTAATCCAATCAGGCGCGCGAAAGCAATAGTTGACGCGACAGCGCACTATGCCGACAAGAAAAAAATCGCGGAGGCGGGCAAGGGGTTGGGCGATGCAATGGCCGGGCTGGAAATTGCGACACTTTCCACTAAATACGCGGAACGCGGAATCTAAAACAGTGAACAAGAAATTTACAGTAGGCGTGCTTGCGTTTCAAGGTGATGTTTCGGAGCATATTGAAGCGGTAAAAGATGCCGCCAAAAAATTGCGCAAGGACGTTGATGTCGTTGCCGTGCGGGAGAAAAAAGACCTCGCTGGTTTGAACGGCTTGATTTTGCCTGGGGGCGAAAGCACGACGTTCTATAAATTGTGCCAAAGAGAAGGAATTTTCGGAGAAATAAAAAAGATAAGAAATATATTGGGCACATGCGCGGGAGCTATCATGCTTTCCAAAAACGCGCGGAATAAAACGAAGGACCAAGAGACGCTCGAACTCATGGATATTGAAGTCGCGAGGAATGCCTACGGCAGGCAAAACGAATCGTTTGAAGCGGAAATCAAAACGTCCCTCGGCGAGATGCACGCCTTTTTTATTCGCGCTCCGAAAATCACTAGAGTCGGCAAGAATGTAAAAGTGCTTGCAAAATACAACGGCGAAATAATCGCGTGCGAAGAAGAATCAAAAGGGAAGTATTATCTGGCGCTTGCTTTTCACCCTGAACTTACCACCACGCTTTTTCACGAGCATTTTTTGAGAAGGATTTTTGCGGCCCCACGACCGTAGGGAATACCAAATCTATTCTAGTATTTTGCAAAATACTAGAATAGATTGCAGGGAGAGAGATCAAACTCTAAATTCTAACGGCTCAGACGGGGGGTCTGAGCCGTAAAATACCTATTTATAGAGCAAGTAGAGAAGCGATTTCGCGATGTGAAGGCGGCACTCGGCTTGGTCAAACACGACGGATTGCTTGCTGTCTATGACCTCCGCCGCAACTTCATCTCCGCGGTGCGCCGGCAGGCAGTGCATGAAAATCGCGTCGTCTTTCGCGCATTTCATTGTTTCCGCGTTGACTTGGTATGCCTTGAAATCGCCGGTGCGCTTTTTGCTTTCCGCCTCATTGCCCATTGATACGAATGTATCGGTGTAAATGACATCGGCTCCTGCGGCTGCCTTTTTCGGGTCATTAGTAAATTCCAATTTAGAATTGGACTGGGCGGCGATGCTTCTCGCGATGTCCTGGAATTTTCTCGGTATCTCGTAACCGGCCGGGCTCCCGATGGAGAAATCCATTCCCATGACGGCGCAGATATCCATAAGCGATGTGGCGACATTATTCCCATCCCCGATAAACGCCACTTTCAGCCCGGTAGTTTTTCCCTTGTGCCATTGTATCGTCATTAAGTCCGCGAGAGCCTGTGTCGGATGATGCTCGTTACATAACAGATTTATCACTGGATTTTTGGAGTACCCGGCGATGTCGGTCAGCGATTTATGATTGTTGACGCGCGCGGCAATCCCATGCGCGAGGCGGTCAAGATTTTGCGTGATGTCGCCGATGCTCTCACGGCTTGTGTCGCTCTTTGCCCTATACAATATATTGTCTCCTGCCAAAAAGATCGGGTGACCTCCGAGAGCGCTGATGGCTGTCTCAAAAGCAACTCTGGTGCGTAGGGAGTTCTTCTCAAATATGAGAGCGATAGATTTTCCCTCCAGGACCTGGTCGCGCGCCTTCGGCGCGCCTTTGTATTCCTTGAATCTGAAGGCATCCGACAAAATCCGCTCAATGTTTTGGCGGCTTAATTGCGGGATTGTAAGTATATCCTTCGGGAGTTTCATAGCGATTTCACCTAATCCTATCAGCCATATGAAACCGGTCAATCAGCGTTGCATCCGCAGGCCATCCGCAGATTAAACTTGAGGATGGCCTGCGGATGAGAGCTTCTTAGTATTCCCCAAATGGATACGGTATTTTCTTAAAGCCCTTGCCAGTTACTGCGAAAATAAATCCCTCACGCAGATACGTCCAGAACATTTTTCTATATCCATCGCGGATTAATCGGCGTGCGGAAACGGGAATTCGTACCGGTAATATCCCTGCGAACTTCATCTTCGCTGCTCTGACCGAGTAATTAACATCCTCCGCAACAGATAACGTGGTATCAAATCCGCCAATTGCGTTAAAAACTGTTTTTGTTGTCAAGAGGCATGCGCCAGCGAAATGTGGCTTGCCGAAGAACATAAAGAATCGTACCCATATGTCGTACGCACTATAAATCAAACGCGCCTGCCACATAGGTTCGCGGGCTATAATGTGAGGCATTGCAACGGAGTAATTGTATTTCGCAAACGTCGAGATTAACGCAACGTACTGTTCTCGCGAAGGAATTATGATGTCGGCGTCCAGGAACGCTAGAATTTCATTTTTGGCCACAGCAGCGCCTGCATTGCGTTGCCGAGAAATCCCTCGTTCAGATGAAATGACTAGCAGTGACGAGGGTGCAGAAAATCGCGATTCAAACGAGCGAGCAACCTCTATTGTTTTGTCAGAAGAATTTCCGTCGACGACGATGACACCCATCGGCTCTCTCACATTAGCCAGCGATTCAAGCAGGCCGGGAAGATATCTCTCCTCATTCAATGCGGGGATGACGATTGAAACCGGAGGAACTCGGGGCATGTTTTGTATTATATCTTATTCTGACGGGTGATTTTATCTATTCCAATCTTTTGCAAAAGACTGGAATAGATTGCGCGAGAAAATACAGTGTTCAAAACCCTAAGAAATTGTAATCAACCCCACCTTCCTTGCTTCAAGCTTATGTATATGGAGCTTTAACTCTTACTATTGTCTAATTCGTGAGAATAAGAGAATAGATAATTAAACTAGTGTAAAGGAACCGTGGGATTTATCTGTCAAGGATAGCGAGTGAAGTGAAAGAGTACCCTCTTTCACATCCCTGCGGCGCAGACAGCAAAGGTTTAAAACCCCGCGGCTTGCCGCGGAATGATTTCGTCGAGCATGTCTCGACGAAATCTGGTCCAAGGCTTGCCCTGGGGTTTAAAACCTTTCATATCCTACATATCTGTCTAAATCATGCGCTGACCCTACCGAGAATCGAACTCGGATTAACGGCTTGAAAAGCCGGCGTCCTAACCATTAGACGATAGGGCCGTATCCGCCAGCTGGCGGAAGCTTCTAGGTTCGAGCTTCTAGCTTCTAGGAAAACCGAAAAGCAAAGTAATACTACGATTATTTTGGCTGAATAGCAAAATAAATGATATTGTTCCCGAAGTCAGTTCATTCAAAATGTGGCGGGTGCAGCGCACTCGTCAAAGGGCTCAAGCGGTTGCATCGCAACTGCTCGCCCGGACCCGCCTTCGGGCGGGCATGGAGAGGTGCGTGAGTGGTTGAAACGAGCGGTTTCGAAAACCGCCATGCCGCAAGGCATCGGGAGTTCGAATCTCCCCCTCTCCGCCAGAAAAACGTACCCGTGAAGGAGCTGTTTTTGTTCCGGCGCTCTAATCGTACATTTAGGTCGTGCCATGTGATATTGTAGAGCGCAAGGCAGAGAAATACGGAGAGGTGGCAGAGCGGTCGAATGCAACACACTGCTAATGTGTTGACCGGGAAACTGGTCCGAGGGTTCGAATCCCTCCCTCTCCGCCAGATTTCCAACTTTGAACCGAAATAAAATAAGGGTTCTTAGGTTAAAATAAAAATCATGTCAAAATTATTAACCAAAAAAGAAGCCATTGAATTTCTCGGTCTTGATGACAAGACTTTTGATAACTACTTCAAAAATGCGGCTGAATTCCCATGCGTCGACAGGAATGGTGGTAGAGGTCGCTTTTACTTTGATGAGACTACTTTGCGAAAATGGAAGGACAGTCTGGCATGGAGAACCGTTGACTTGAGTAAAGACGACTATGCCCTGTGTTTAGATTTTGCACTCGCACAACACTTTCGCAATTATGTGCAATCAGATTTTGGTACTGGACGACAAAGGGAGTTTGGACAAAAAATAACAAATTGGGTCAAAGGACAACTTGGAGAAGTTGCTGTAAAGAAATTCTTAAAAAGAGAGTTTAATTTAGATATTGAACTCGATTTTGATATTCGCGATAAAATTGTTTTGCAGGACATTACTGCTGTTAAGGACAATGGGAGGATGAGAACGCCTAAAATAGGTATCGGCATAAAGTCGTCTAAACCAAAAAGTGCCTTCTTGGTACTCGGAGAAAATGAGATAAGGATAAAAGAGCGTAGATCAGATATTTATATCTATTGTCGCCCGAATATTCCCGATGACCATCTTTTAAGACTAACCAAGGAGGAAGTGAATGAGGCTGTAAAGAATAAGCCCCATTATTCAAAATATAAAGATTTAATGCCCGACTTTATAAATATACCCTGTGAGGTTGTGGGCTGGTGTCACTACACTGACTTGAGAGAAACAAAATCAATTCCCGGACAGGAATTTGACGGCGTGCGATTTGTTAAAGAGTCCGGTCTCTTGAGAAAATCAAAGAAAGATTGGGAAGAGCTTATAAAGCAACTCTAGCTCCCACCTCTACTCCATCAAATAAACTCGCTATCTCTTGTGAGTTAGTTTCTCCATTAGTCATTTTTGACTCAACAAATTCATAAGGGATTCCTGCAAAAGTTTTTAGGACGGCAGAAATCACGGCCTGTGCTCCGACAGGAGGCACTGCCATACCAATTTGTTTCCTTGCACTTTCCTTTGAACCTTCAAATACAAAACTATCGGGGAAAGATTGGAGTCGTGCTCTTTCTCGGTTTGTTAGTGCGCGATGCTCTGACCAGTGGTAAACATGTGTTCCACCGCCTCCACTCCCTGTGATGGTGTAAGAAGGCTTTTTGGGGTCTAGCCGTTTATAAATCTGACTCATGCGAGCACCTTTTACGTTTAATCTCAAATGTTGGGGTATACCCTCATACCAAGCATTTTCTCCGGCAGGAATATGTTTTAGTCGCTCAACAACGCCCGCAGATTGTTTAGTAAGCTCATGATTTTGCGCGTCATCTGATATTCGCGGATTTTCTATTGCTTCGCGCGCACTCACATAATTATTTTTTGTAGTCGGAGCAGGAACCTTGAATCTCAAGCCCAAATCTTTTCTTATGCCGATAATGACAATGCGATGCCTTTGTTGCGGTACTCCATACTCTTCGAATCTATATAAATGTGGCGTGAGAACATAACCCCTTCCTGCTGAACCGAGGTCTTTCAAAATTTGTTTGAAAGCGTTACCTCCATTTGCGCTCTGCAAGCCACTAACATTCTCTGCAATAAACCATTTTGGATTATGAGTATTTATGGCTCTGACTCCATGAGAGTAGAGAGGGCCAAATTTTCCATCGAATCCTTTTTGTTCCCCAACAACACTAAAATCATTGCAAGGAAAGCCAAAAGCAAGTACATCAAACTTTGGTACTTTTTTAAAATCTATTTCCTGAACAGGAGCACAAACGACACTTTCTTCATTTCCATCATGAATATTACGAGCATATGTTTTGCAGGTATCAGCATCGTAATCGTTTGCCCAAACAGGCTCGATACCATAGATAGTATCTTTATTTTCAGCAAAAGACCGGACTGCTCCGAGAGCGAGCCCACCCGGACCGGAGAATAATTCTGCTAATTTAAATTTGATCTCCTTTTTTTTCATAAATTCTCAATTTATTTTACCATTTATTAGAGCTCTTTCCTAAGTACCCCGACAACCTTTCCTTGTATTTCGACATTTGTCTCGTAAAAGGGCTTCATTTTGTGATTTGCTGGAACTAATTTTATTCGATCCTTTTCTTTATAAATCCTTTTAAGCGTAACT